>Ga0123342_1005614_pt1 | contig 18032 bp, 21 predicted proteins | sample Turbeawhitnodule_FD_89960 | JGI IMG/M metagenome (GOLD analysis project Ga0123342, IMG submission 89960) | Root nodule microbial communities of legume samples collected from Mexico - Turtle bean Mexico white nodule | ecosystem: Host-associated > Plants > Roots > Nodule | place: Mexico: Nepantla...
GACCGGCAGACACCGGATCAGGCTTACTTCAACGCGCTGACGCCGATGCAGGCTGCAGCGTAACCAAGGCGGAAATCCACTTAGCAAACGCCGGGAACTGTTCAGACAAACCGAGCCAGCTCTATCTCCGGGTTGACCATGCCCCTTGGGGTACATGGTCCGCGGCGGGAAGGCGAGGAGCCGTAGCCGCTGATGCACGACACGGAGAAGTCTGACTTCGGCATAGTAGCTATGAGGCCGACGAACAAAACCGGGTTGCCGGTAGCGGAGTTGGCGGAGCCAAGGCCGGAGACCAAGGGGAACGTGGGACAGCAAAGCACGCACCGGGCGCAGGACCGGGCTCGTGTGACACAAGCGCTGGACCGCGTACGGAACGCCGCAAGGCTTAAGAAGAAGGAACGGTTCACCGCGCTCCTCCACCATATCAATGTCGATGCACTTCGGACGGCATTCTACGCGCTCAGGCGCAAAGCTGCCGCTGGCGAGGATGGCATAACATGGCAGGACTACGAGGCAGACCTTGAGCCTCGGCTCCGGGAACTGCACGCACGGGTTCACGGGGGAGCGTACCGACCGCAACCATCTCGCCGGACGTACATACCGAAGGCGGATGGAAAGCAGCGGCCGCTGGCGATCGCAGCTCTGGAGGATAAAATCGTCCAGGGTGCAACGGTGATGGTGCTCAACGCGATCTATGAAGGCGACTTCTGCGGTTTCTCGTACGGGTTCCGACCCGGACGGGGCCCGCACGATGCGTTGGATGCCTTATCCGTCGCGATCAGCGAGCGGAGGGTGAACTGGATCATGGATGCCGACATCCAAAACTTCTTTGGGGCGGTCAGCCGGGAATGGCTGGTCCGCTTCCTGAAGCATCGGGTCGGCGACAAGCGCATCACCCGCCTGATCCAAAAATGGCTGAAGGCGGGCATCCTCGAAGATGGAGTCGTGATCGTCGATGACAGGGGCACTGGTCAGGGTTCGGTAATCTCACCGCTCCTTGGCAATATCTACCTGCATTACGTTCTCGACCTCTGGGCCAAGCGCTGGAGACGGTGCGAGGCCACCGGCGACATGATTATCGTGCGCTACGCGGACGACGTGGTGGTCGGCTTTGAGCACGAGGACGACGCTCGTCGTTTCCTCGATGCGTGCAAGGCTTGAGGAGTTCATGCTGTCGCTCCATCCGGACAAGACCCGCCTGATTGAGTTTGGTCGCCGCGCAGCGGCCAACCGCAAGAAGCGCGGGGTCGGCAAACCGGAGACCTTCGATTTCCTGGGCTTCACGTTCATCTGTGGAAAATCGCGCCGTGGGAACTTCCTGCTTCAACGGAAGACCCGACGTGATCGCATGCGGACCAAACTTCGGGAGATCAAGGCGGGGATACGACGTCGAATGCACAACCCGATCCCCGAACAGGGGAGATGGCTGAAGCAGGTCGTGACTGGGCACTTTGCGTACTTCGCGGTCCCCGCGAACGGCCGAGCCCTGAATGCGTTTCGGTTCAACATAACCGATCTCTGGAGACGTACCCTTCGGCGGCGCAGCCAGCGGAGCGGCCTAACCTGGGATCGCATAACAAGGCTCACCGAACACTGGCTCCCCAGACCCCGGATCCTTCATCCTTGGCCACAATTTCGCTTCGCCGTCACACACCCGAGGTAGGAGCCGAGTGCGGGAATTCCGCTCGCTCGGATCTGTGCGGGGGGCGCAGTAATGAGCGTCCCTACCGCGATCGTTTTATGCCTGTTTTTGTAGTGAGCGCTCATTGCGGAGGCTTGATGTTTTCGTCTCCAGAGTGACCATGCGAGGTGAGCGTCCGGTGAGCCGGTTTTTGTTAGATGCGGAATTAGCAAGTTACGACACAGATGATTCATTTGTGACGTAACAGGGTATGGCCAAGGTTGAGATCCTGACGGGTGCCGAGCGACAACGTCGATGGTCGACCGAACTGAAGCTTTCGATATTGCAGGAAGCGTTTAGCGCGGATGAGAGCGTTTCCGATGTAGCGCCGGCACGACGTTCTTCCGCAACAGATATACGCGTGGCGTCTCGCCACCCGAATTGAAGTCTCCAGAGACCGTATCGTTCATCCCGGTTTCTCTTATCGGAGCGTCGGAGAGCTCCAGCGATGGTGCCACGAGGAGCAGTGTGCGGTCGAGGCGCAAAGACGTTGAAATCGTCCTGAGGAATGGCCGCTTACTGAGAATTGCAGCGGACATGGATCTCGAGGTGCTATCGTCGCTGGTCGCTTGTGTGGAGGCAGCATGATCGGGCCTTCTGGGAATGTGCGGGTCTATCTGGCCTGCGGAGTGACGGACATGCGGCGTGGCATTGATGGACTGTCGGCGCTCGTTGAGACGGCTATCAAGGAGGCGCCGGGCTCCGGCGCAATCTTCGGCCTCCGCGGAAAACGCGCCGACCCGGATCAAACTTCTTTGGTGGGACGGCCAAGGGTTCTGCCTGTTTTACAACGATCGGCGTTCCGACTACACCTCTTTCCTCGCCAGTCGATGTTTTTGGCTCAGTTTGCGTTTGTCGGCGCGCAGCAGCGCGATCTTCAAGTTGGTTCCATCGGCTGCATTGCTTCCGCGGCAGGTCCCCCTCAGGCTTTTCGTATAGGCTGTAGCGCCCGTTGTAGGCATGTCTGGCGATGAGGCCCTACTTGGCCCATCTGGCGACGGTTTGTTCGCTGATCTTGAGGTGCGCTGCCGCTTCCTGTGCCACCGGCGTCACCTGCTCACCTGCTCAGCAATCAGCATGCCGATGGCTTCATCGACAGGAGGCCCGGCGATCGACTGACACATGGGCTCCCCACGATAGATGCGGGCACGATTACAAATGTACCAGGCTTCCTGCCGGCCACGCCGGGCCGCATAGCGAACCCTAAGATGGCTGCCGCATTGCCCACACACGGCCCGGCCCTGCAGCAGCGCCGGCCCCTCCCTTGGGATTGAGCCTCTTGCCGCTTCAAATCCACGGCCGTTCGCCTTGAGAATCTTCAGGTTCTCCTGATGTCGCTCCCAGCTGATATAGCCGGGATGAGCATCGGGAATGCAGGCCGGCCAGTCATCAATGTCGCGCGCACGCAAAGTCTTTTTGCTGTCGATGATGCGTCGAAACTGTCGTCGGGCATAGGTATAGGCGCCGGCGTAGCGCGGATTGTTTAGGACACGCATCGCCGTCGATGCGGTCAGCGGCCGAAACAGGGTCTCGCTGTTGTGTAGGCGCGACGGAAACAAAAGACCTTCATTGCGAAAGACCTTGACGGTCTGGGAGGCGGATCCGAGGCGAGAGAATGTCTCAAAGAAATGAATGATCGTTTCTCTGACTTGCATGTCTGGATCAAGCGTCACGTTGCCGAAATGGTCATAGACTAGCCCGGTCGGCAGGGGGCAGCGGAACTCGCCGCGCCGCGCCTTGTTGAGAATGCCGCCGCGTAACCGTGCCTTGATCACATGCAGCTCGGCCTCACTCATTGTTCCCTTAAGGCCGAGCAGAAGCCGGTCGTTGAAACTTGCCGGATCATAAACGCCGTCTTCGTCAAGGATCAGTGTGTCGGCAAGGGCGCAAATCTCTAGCAAACGCTGCCAGTCGGCATTGTTGCGCGCGAGACGGGAGACTTCCAGACCCATGACGATCCCGGCATGCCCCATGCCGACGTCGCTTACCAGCCGCTGAAATCCCTCCCGCCAAGCCGCCGATGCACCGGACTCTCCTTGATCGTTGTCGATAACGATAATCTGCTCGTCGCGCCAGCCGAGGGCGACAGGCGGCGAAACTCAGCGCGAAAGACGCTGAAGTCAGCAAGCGTGACTCCATTATTGGGCTTCTGCGCGCACAGTTGGAACTCCTCCGACATCGGCAGCACGGCGCATCTTCAGAGGAAGATCGATCGGAAGATTGAGCAATTTGAACTCATGCTGGAGGAGATCGAAGCCGCACATGTCTGCTGACGAGCGGCTTACACTGCGCCAGCAACACGCCGGGCCCATTCTGGCGGACCTCAAGAGCTGGATAGAAGAGACTCCCATGGGGCAAGGGAAAAACCTGGACCGCGCACCGGGTCGCTTCTGTAAGGCGGTACGTGCCATTCATCGCCAACATCCTGACCATCATCGAGACTGCCAAACTCCATGGCCACAATCCTGAGGTCTATCTCACTCACGACCTAGTCACCTGAATCCAAAGTTCGGCTCATTCTTTTCTGGCAGAAGCGTTTGACGGCGGCGAGGATTTCGTCGGCGGATTTGACCCATTTATAAGGCTTGGGGTTTTCGTTGTGTGCCTTGATGAAGGCGGCGATATCGGCTTCGAGTTCTGCCATTGATCGATGGACGCCGCGTTGCAATTGCTTGCGCGTCAGCTCTGCAAACCACCGCTCAACCTGATTGATCCAGGACGCTGATGTCGGCGTGAAGTGAACATGCCAATGCGGTCGGCGGGCGAGCCAGGCCTTGATCTTCGGCGTCTTATGGGTTGCATAGTTGTCCATCACGAGATGTATGTCCGGTCCCTCGGGCATCACGGCGTCGATCCGCTTGAGGAAGTCGAGGAACTCGGTTGCCCGGTGACGCTTGTAGCATTTGCCGATCACCGCACCGGTGGCAACGTTGAGCGCCGCGAACAAGGACGTTGTGCCATTGCGGACATAGGTGTGAGTGCGGCGCTCAGGCACGCCCGGCACCATGGGCAAGACAGGCTGCTCGCGATCCAGTGCCTGGATTTGCGATTTTTCGTCAATACAAAGCACGACAGCTCGATTTGGCGGCGACATGTAAAGACCGACAATGTCCTGCACCTTGTCGACGAACAGAGGGTCGGTCGACAGCTTGAACGTTTCTGACCGATGCGGTTGCAGCCCAAACGCGGTCCAAATCCGACGGATGGTCGTGTGCGAAAGCCCGGTCTCGGCGGCCATGGAGCGGATCGACCAATGGGTGGCGTCCTTCGGAGTGCTGTTCAGCGTCCGCTCGATCACTTGAGCAACCTGGACATCCGATACTGTGCGTGGGCGACCTGCGCGATATTCGTCGGTCAACCCTTCAATGCCTTCCTGCACAAACCGCCGCCGCCACTTGCCAACCGTGTGCTCGTGGACACCAAGGCGTTCAGCGACGTCTTTACTCTGCAATCCCTCCGCGCAGAGCAGAACCATCCGGCATCGATCTGATAGTGAACGCGGCGCTTTGTGCCGCCGAACCTGAGCTTCGAGAAAAGCCCGGTCCCCATCGCTCAATACAACAAAATCCGCCTGCCGTCCTACCATCACCAATGCCCCTTCTCCATTCAAGGCATATACAATGATATTTACTTCAGTTCCAGGTGACTAGGCCGTCGACTCATAAACTCTGACACCAGATCCTTGCCGCGACGATTTTGACAGCAGCGAGATAGTTTTCTGGACGCTTGTCGTAGCGAGTAGCGATGCCTCGAAACTGTTTGATCTTGTTGAAGAATCGCTCCACGAGATTTCGTTGCCTGTAAACCCAGCGCGAGAATGAGAAAGAGCCCTTGCGGTTTGCCTTCGGCGGAATGTTGGCCCAGGCCTTGCGCTCTGCCGCCTTGGCTCGGATGGCGTTACTATCATAGCCCTTATCTGCAAGCAGGTGTCACCTTCGCTGAGGCCGTCCGTCAGCGCATCGGCTTCAGTGCAATCGGCAATCTGCCCGCCGGTCAGGCGGAGCGTCACTGGCCGACCTTCGGCATCGACGAGCGCGTGGATTTTACTCGTAAGCCCGCCGCGGGAACGTCCCATGCCACCATCGTCTCGATCCCCCTTTTTCCCGTGGCCGCGTGCTGGTGAACGCGAACACAGGTCGAGTCGATCATGACGATGTCGCCATCATAAGCTTCCGAAACCGCTTCAAGAAGCCGATCCCAGACACCGGCCTTTCGCCAGCGGACGAAGCGGTTATAGCAGGTGGTTGGCGGACCATAACGTTCAGGGACTTCCGCCCACGGCGAGCCTGTTCGGAAGCGTCAAAGGATGCCATTCAGGACCCGCCGGTCGTCGACACGAGGAACGCCGCGCGGCTTGTTAGGAAGCAGTGGCGAAATAATCGACCATTCATGGTCCGTGAGTTCGTAGCGGCGGCGTGTCATCAAAGCTCCTCATTTGGAAGCCTTGAATCACGAGGTGCGTAAAACGCCAAGAAAATTTATGGGTTTACGCCCTAGAGCTACAACAGGCTCGCTACGAGGCCAGCCTGGCTGAGCGTCGCTATGCGGCATGCACGGCGCACCGCGAACCACCTGTTCGGCGCCATCGACGATGGCCGTGTCGAAATCGATAACAAGTTAGCTGAACGAGCGATGCGTCCGCTTGGCGGACATGAGTCATTGTGCACTCGTTCTCCGACGTGATAAGAACCGCCGTGATCGGCCTGTGGGCTCCCCTTAAACCCGCGGATGTCAAAGATGTTCGTTTCTAGGTTTCCGAACGTCACATCCGCACTGCGAAGTCCTTCGACAACTGGGCTGAGGTCGTTCCTCGCATTCGTAGTTATCGGCCGCCTCATCATGAGGTCACCAACCGCGACCATCGTGAAGCCATAGGCGACGTTTGTAGCTGTCGAGCCAACGTCATCGAATTTTTCATCTTTCGCCATAGGTCTTAACCTTCGCTCAGTGCAGTCTCGGCGTATCGAGGACACGGTCAAGGATTTCAACCGCTTTTCCGGCGCCTGTTCCCGATCGTTGAATTCTCGATTGTTCCCCTTTCGGCAGGTCTGAAGCCAGCGGACATTTTCGCCAATGGAAGCGCCAACCTGGTAGATCTACCCCACTGGCGTTCTTCGCAGCAAGCAATGTTATACGAAATGCTGTCAAGATCTCTATTGGAATAAAATGTTCGTCGCTGTATGCCGCAGCGCTTCGGAGCAATATCGGTGTTGAGGACCTCCTCAAATCGCTTCCGCCGTCGGCCAACTTCGGCGTAGGGGCCAGGATCTCGCTACAACAAAGCTCTGCAATTGATCGACCTGTGGTCCCTCTGATGCCGCCGCGCGAACCTTCTTGCATGCATGTCAGCGATGTACACTGTCATTGCAACACGACGCGCATAAGTGCAGTCGCACGACGGCATCTTAACTCATTGTTGTCGCGGAAAACGCCGCGGCGAGAACATCCACAGGCGCAAGTTGATCCGTTTAGGATTCGTCTGTTGTGCGCTCCCGGAATGATGGCAAGAGGGCCAGTTAATCCAACTATCAACCGCTCACGATCATCACGCTCTCCGATCCGGCTCTCAAAACCTCGAACAATGGCCCCGCCGCTTCCATCGAACCTAATATGTTGGCGGTGTAATGGCGCTTAGCACTTCGCTGTGGCCCGTGTCGATATTTCTAAACCGGTGCGGCAGTCGGCTATCGAAATAATAGCCATCACCCGGATTCAGAATGCGCTTTTGATTGCCCACCGTTACCTCGACGGCGCCAGATAACACCATCCCCGATTCCTGAGCTGAATGAGAAAACTCCTCCCCGCTGTCTGCACCGGGAGCATACCTCTCGTGTAGCATCAGCATTTGCCGATTTGGGTGATCTAACCCGATGACACGATACGATATTGTCTCGGGCTTCCCAATTTCTGCAAGTTCGGCGGCCGCATAGAATGGCGAATAAGGGAGACTCGACCCTAAATCCGAAAAGAATCCAGTCAGAGTTGTTCCAAGCGCGTCCAAGACGGCTCCCAAGGTGTCTATGGAAGGGCTCATTCTATCGCGCTCAATGAGGGATATTGTTGAATGAGATATGCCCGAACGAGCAGCTAACTCTCTTACACCAAGGTCGCGCCGGCGCCGCAATTCACGTAGCTTCACTCCTATTTTCGGCATTCCTCAGTTCCTCGCAGTCTTGTCTAGGGATAATTCAAGCTCCACGATGAAGAGACCATCGAGGTTTTGTGTGGTGAATATAATAAACACTTGGCTGTCTGGCAATTGCTTGATGGTTAACCTTGCGTAATGGCGGCGGCAATCACCGCAAATACCAGGTGGTGACGTTGCGTCTCGACGAGGTGGCGTGAATTTGCCCACATCGGCGAGTCGAACCGAGATACTATGCCGTCGATACATCCGCCGTTTCGCCGATGCTCAACTGGAACCTGGGGTACCAGTCCTTAGTCCATCTCAAGAATCTCAAGAGTACTGGTGAATATATTATACATCTAGTTGGCAGCCAATTGTTTGGCGAGGAACATTGCGTGATGCTGGCTGCGATCACTCATATAGGAGGTTTTGATGACATTACGTCTTGATGCGCTAACGGGCACATATTTCCGGATCAAGGAACCGACACGAGACGCTGTCTCCGACTCGGCGCCGGTCGAGAAAACAGTAAAGGAGATCATTGCGAATGTCCGAGAGCGGGGCGACGCAGCCGTTCGTGAGTTTTCCGTTGCCTTCGACAAGGCTGACGTTGCGCACTTCGAAGTAACCGAAGAGGAGAAGCTGAGAGCTCTCGCCCATCTTGATCCGCAAATCCGGGAAGATACTGAATTTGCCATCGCTAACGTCCGCCGCTTCGCCGAAGCTCAACTGGGTACCATTTTGCCGCTCGAGATCGAGAGCCTCCCAGGTCTTCACCTCGGTCATCGTGTCATCCCAATCGAGACTGTCGGCTGCTATGTGCCCGGCGGCCGCTACCCGCTTCTTTCGGCGCCAGTGATGACAATTGTTCCTGCCAAGGTTGCTGGTTGTGATCAGGTTATCGCCTGCCTTCCGCCAAACGCCCATTCGGCCATGATCGCTGGTTGCCATCTCGCGGGTGCGGACCGAATTTTCAGGGTCGGCGGAGCCCAGGCAATTGCGGCTATGGCATATGGGACCGAAACCATACCGGCCGTAGATAAGATCGTCGGGCCAGGCAACGCATTCGTCAACGAAGCAAAGCGCCAGGTATTCGGCCAGGTTGGCATCGACCAGCTCGCTGGCCCAAGTGAAATCTTCATAGTTGCTGACGAAACAGGCAATGCAAAGATGATTGCGACGGATTTGCTTGCGCAGGCAGAACATGACGTCCGCACCCGTGTCGGCCTTGTCACAACCGACCGCAAGCTCGCTGAAGAGGTCCTCAATGAAGTCGAACGGCAATTACAAGACCTGCCGACAGCTCCAGTAGCCGGCGCAGCGTGGAAGGATTACGGAGAGATCACTGTGGTGGAAGATGAAGCCACGATGATTTCCTATGCTGACTACATCGCCACAGAGCATCTGCAGATCCACATGCGTGATCCGCATGCAACCGCGAAAAAGATCCGGAACTATGGTTCTCTCTTTATTGGCGAATTTGCCAGTGTTGTATATTCGGACAAATGCTGCGGAACTAATCACACGCTCCCGACCATGGCTGCAGGTCGTTACACTGGGGGTTTGTGGGTAGGCTCCTACGTGAAAATCGCGACACATCAATGGCTCGACGAGCGTGGCGTTGCTGCCGTCGCGCCTGCTGCGGTTCGCCAGAGCGCTACGGAAAAACTGGAAGGCCATCGACGCGCCGCAGCTTTACGTTTGAGCCCTCAGCAACTCGCCAGCCAGTAAGCCGCTTCCTCCCCGGGAGCCGCTGCGAAGACGGCCGTTAAGGACGCTTCTCGGCCCTTCTTACAGCGAAATCAATGCATTTCGGGAACGAAAAGTGTTGTAACGATCGACGGCCGCTATCCGGTTGGTTCCATCAGCAGGGCTTGTGAGGCAGTGGCCAGAAGTGCATGACACCCGCTATTGTTTGATGGACCTACCCATGTCAACAGACTTTAACGCTGAACTGCATGCGCGTCCCTCGATCTACTTCTCTGGCCCTGCCTTGGTTGAACACGTCGCCCTGATGCCGGGTCAAACAAATCGCGAGCAACAGGGCGTCTCTACAACCTTAGAGCGCGAGAACACGGAGCGCGTAAAAACTCGAGTCGAACATCATACAGAATTCGTAACAGTCACACGGGTGACTATGCTGGCCGAGGACGCGGCGCAATGGCCGGAACCCACTCTCGCCGTTTCCCACATCATCGACATGCTCGGCATGTGTTCCCCGACCCTCGTTTGCAAGATCAGCATCCTTGTGATGAAGGAAGCACCCGAGAAATTGGTGAGCGTGATAGCAAAAATTGGATTTGCCGACACTGTCGCATCTTCGATCGGAGCTGGTTCGGGCCAGGTGTGTTCCGACTTTCTCATTCGGCCAACCGGATGGAGTCAGATCTTACTGTTTAACAGAGACTTGAACGCCTATCGCCTCGGCCGGATGGTTCGCAGGATCTACGAGATCGAGACCTATCGCTCGATGGCATTGCTCAGGTTACCGCTGGCGCGCAAACTTGCGCCGCGATTGGCAGAATTCGAGTCGAGACTCGGAGAACTGGCGGGCCGCAATCAGTCAACACCAGCGGCTCAACACAAGAGCCTTCTCAACGAGATCTCGGAGCTTTCCGCTGCCATTATCTCTGCTTCTGCGGAAACCCGCAACCGGTTCGGCGCGACTGCGGCTTATGCAAAGATCGTCGAGGAGCGCATCAGCGAACTGCGCGAAGCACATGTGCCGGGGTTCCAAAGGTTTGGAGTGTTCGTCTCGAGGCGCTTCAAGCCAGCAGTTCGGACATGCGAAGCGGCATCTCTTCGCCTTGAGCAATTGTCACACGCAGCCATGCACCTTCTCAATCTACTTCAAACGCGCATTCAGGTAGAAATCGAATTCCAAAACGCGGTTCAGATTCAAGCTATGGCTGACAGGGCGGCTACACAGGTCAAGATCCAACGCGCCGTCGAGGGCTTCTCGATCATCGCGATAAGCTACTACTTGATTGCTCTCATGGAGACGGCGTTCGAGGCGGCTGAGCATGCCGGGTTGCACATCAACCCGCTGCTCATGCTCGGTTCAATACCACTGGTCACAGGAGCGGTGACCATTGCCGTGCTGCGCGTGAAGCATGCGCTCACAGCTCAGGCGTAGTACCACTGGCGAGCGCTAGAGGAGATGGCATGAAAGAGGCCGCGCCCGCTGAGAGAACGGATCACTGAGATGCAGGTGATGATCGAGGGACAGTCACACTTCCAGCCTTTCGGCTTACCTTATTGGGGTTGGACTGGGCTGCGCTCCTCAAGGAGAATGGGAAACCGGGAGCCGAACGCCACTCTGTGACCGAAGCCACACGCAGCAGGTCACACATTGGAGACTGGTTCGAGAACCGCAGGATGGAAACACCTGTCCAGCGGACGGAAAAGATTTAGCCCATCGGCAAAAAGCTGATCAAACCATAACCGAACCCAAGGAAAAGCCGCCAAACGGAGGTATTTTGCCCCTTGCGTTCTTTCATTGGAGGAATTCATGACGACAGGTAAATCCGCCACAGATAAGGGGTGCGACGAAATCTTAAAAAACTACGGGGCTATCGGAATACGAGCGGTCGCCGCCGCTTGCAGCGTTTCACCACCCCGCGCTAATCAAAACCAGTCTGCGACCGCTCGTCGCTCTGATGCATATGAGCGGGATGCGCGACAACCTGAAAGCGGTCCTGACAAGCTTTCAGCAGATACTCAGCATGCATCGGAGGAATAACTCATCCCACTCGTGCGCAGGATTACTCGATGATTGAGCTTGACCGCGCTGATCTCGCTCTTCTAAACGCGGTTCAGAAAAATAACAGATTGAGCTCCGAGGAACTCGCAAAGCGCGTTAACCTGTCTGCGACTGCGTGCCAGCGGCGCCTGAAGCGTCTTCGTGATCAAGGTGTGATCGAAGCGGACGTCTCGATAGTGTCGCCAAAGGCGGTTGGTCGCCGAGTCACTGTTGTTGTATTGGTCTCGTTGGAACGAGAACGAGCCGACATTATTGATCGATTCAAGACCGCCACCCGCACTACTCGCGAGGTTATGATCGGATATTACGTCACTGGTGACGCTGACTTTCTTCTTATAGTCACAGCAAAAGATATGGAAGATTACGAGCAGTTCACGCGTCGTTTCTTCTACGAGAATACTGACATTAAGGGCTTCAAGACGATGGTGGTCATGGATCGTGTCAAAGCCGGTTTTGCGTTTCCAATCGAATCGTAGATGCGAATTCCTGTGTGTTCCATCCCAGTACCGGTGCAGCGAGCAAAACCGATCGACTTTTGAGGGGCTTTGATCCGTACCCCGAACCCATCACACGGTGTAGCGGTCGAGGGGTCGCTCCGGTTCTGCCGCATGAGGACGGAAGAATCGGGCACCGGTCGAGGCGGACTTACGGTCTTACTTTGAGGAGGACGACGGCGTAACCGTGCGGGGCTGACCTGCCTCCCATGGTCCGCCCACGGTTTGGCGATGTTGGAGCCTGACCCTCGCGGGCCGCCGGCGTTGACGTAAAGTGCGGATTTCGGATTAACCGGACATCGATTCCGGTAAATCCCGGACAGTCGTGTCACTAAATCGCGGACAGTCTCGCGGGATCGACTTTCGTTCGCCTGGTTGATGTCATGGGTTATTGATTTCGGCGTTTCGCGCTTCGGTCAAGAGCGGTCGTGGTTTTTGCTTCCTCATGCTGTCTCCTTCGAGTGCAATTCGATGGGCGTTATGGACGATGCGGTCGAGGATGGCGTCAGCGATCGTCGGCTCACCAAAGATTTCATGATGCCTGTTTCCTCGATCGTCTATTGCGTTGAGCGCGAGCGCGCAGAATGTCAATCTGGTCCTCCGTCAATTGGATCGTATGCATCCGAGGAAGGCCGCGAGACTTTGTCCCGCGGCCTTCCTCGGATGCATATGGTGATCCTACGGGTGCGGAGAACCTTGTCAGCCTCGAAGGTCGCCGGGCCGTTGGCAGCTTCGACGACGAGATTTGCCTTGATGCGGTCCGCATTCCACGCCTGAATGGCGTTTTCCATCGCCGGTGGAATGAGAACGTCACACGGCCGCTCGGCGCCCGTCATATCACCGGGAAAAGACGTGCCGCCCTCAAAGCCAAGGATGCTGCCCGTTTTAAGCTGATGGTGCTTCAATGCCCGATCGACAATCGGCATTGGCGACGTAGCCGTCCCGTTCTGCAACGATCGTCACGCGGGCGTTGTTTTTCTCAGAGAGAAACTTTGCCGCACGGTAGCCCACATTGCCGAAGCCCTGAACGATGATGGCGGCACCCTTCAGGTCACGTTTGCCCTTCAACCCTGCGGTTTGCGGATCGCGGAGATAGCTCTGGATCACGAACTGCACGCCCCTGCCGGTTGCTTCGATCCGGCCGGCAATGCCGCCCTTCGACAACGGCTTTCCGGTCACGCAGGCGCGCGCGTTGATGACATCGGTCGGATTTGGCGCGGCGGAATTCGTCCCCCATAGGCCATTTCCCGCTCGCCAGTGCCGATGTCGGGCGCCGGGACGTTGACGCCGGGACCGATCAGGCCACGTTTGTTGACCACCTGGGTGAAGCGACGGGTGATGGGCTCGAGTTCCTGCGGCGTCTATTCGCGCGGGTCGATCTTCAGGGCACCCTTTGAGCCCCCGAACGGAACATCAACGAGCGAGCATTTGAGTGTCATGAGTGCTGCCAGCGCCTCGACCTCTTCAGCATCGGCATTAGAAGCATAGCGAATGCCGGCCTTCACCGGCTCGCAGTGCTTGCTGTGGACCGATCACCATCCGATGAAGCTGTATACACGACCGCACAGCCGAACGCCGAACCGTACCGTGTAGGTCGAGTTGCACTGCATGATCCGCTCCGACACCCTTCCGGCAGTTCGAGGAACGTCATGGCACGGCGGAAATTCTGATCGACGCTATCCAAAAAGCCATAGGTTCGTCTATTGCGACGCCGAGGCGCCGCCCGAATTCATTCCCTTAGTTTCGGGGCGCGCGAGCAGCGGTTTGAAACCGCTGCGCGCGATCTGGTCACCCGCGATTGATGCAAACGACCTTCGGCTGGGTCATCTCTTCATAGGCAAAGCGCACGCCTTCCCGGCCGATGCTGCCGTATTTGGAGCCGCCGAACGGCATGGCGTCGAAACGGAAATCTGAGGAGTCGTTGATCATTACCCCGCCTGCCTCGATCCGGTTTGCGGCTTCAAGTGCGATAGATAGGTTGCTGGTGAAGATACCGGCGTGCAGACTGTATTCCGGTGCGTTGGCCATCTCGATCGCTTCATCGAGCGTCTCAAACGGAGCAAGCATGACCAGAGGCGCGAACACTTCCTCATGCCAAAGGCGGCAGGTCGTCGGCGTGCCTTCCAAGACCGTCGGGTGATAAACCGACCCATCACGCTTGTGACCGCACAGCAGTTTCGCGCCGACGGCAATCGCGTCATTGACCGCTGCTTCGGTGCGTTCGGCCACCTCGTTCGAGATCATCGGACCAACATCTGTGTCCTCCCTCAGCGGATCGCCCGCCTTGAGCTTCTTCGTCACGGCTACAAAGGTGTCGCGGAATCGCTCATAAAGCTCGGCCTGCACAAGTACGCGCTGGGCGCCGATGCAGTTCTGACCAGCGGCCCAAAAGGCGCCCGACACGCACCCTTCAACGGCCTTGTCGAAGTCGCAGTCATTCATGACGATGACCGGCGCATTGCCGCCGAGCTCCATTGCGAGCTTCTTGAGACCAGCTTTGCGGGTTATCGCTTCTCCTGTGGCAAACCCACCGGTGAACGAGACCATGCGCACATCACGAGCAGAAACTAAGGCAGTGACGAGCTCTCTGTTGCCGTGAATGACCGTTACGATCTCGCCAGGCAAGCCCGCTTCCAGAAGCGCCTCGACGAGGTTAATCGTGGAAAACGGCGTCAAGTTGGACGGCTTGAGCAGAACCGCGTTGCCGCCTGCGATCGCAGGACCAAGCTTGTGCGCCACAAGGTTCAGCGGGTCGTTGTATGGTGTAATAGCGGTGATGATGCCGAGCGGCTCGCGCGTGAACCAGCCCTGGCGCTGTTCTGATCCAACGTAAGCGTCAAACGGCACGATCTCACCGGCGTTACGCTTTGCCTCTTCGGCGGACAGCTTCAGCGTGTTGACGCAACGAAGCACTTCCTTGCGCGCCTCAACAATGGTCTTTCCGGCCTCGCGCACGATGGTTTCAGCGAACGCTTCGCGGCGGCTCTCGATGATCTGCGCAGCCCCTTCGAGGATGCTCGCGCGCTTGTGTCTCGGCACTTTGCTGGAGATCTCGGAGCCGCGACAGGCACGGGCGAGGAGTTCGCCAATTTCGCTTGCATCTGTGGCGTCAACCGTCCCCATGACGGACCCGTCATAGGGGCTATGGACGGTGATCGGCGCCAAGCTGGTCGTGATATGAAGTTTGGCAGCGGTCATAGGCCGGCTTCCTCTTGCGTGATGTTGCGCCATCTGCGCGACGGCGGAGTTTATTGGTCACGGCAAGGAATCCCTGCCCCGTTCTCAATTCGATGGATGCGATTGGTTGCGGTCGGAACCTGCCGACCGCCTTCCGTCAGATCTTCTGACCGTCGCGAATGAGTTCGTCTATGACCGAGCGTACGGCCTTTTCGGCAATGGAGACAATCTCGTCTACTTCCGCCTTGGTGGTGACGAGCGGCGGGACAAAGCCGAGGATGTCGCCATGTGGCATCGCACGGGCGATGAGCCCGCGGTCTCGAGCGGCCTTGGAGACGCGGGCACCGACCTTCCGCGACGGATCGAAGCGCATCTTGTTCTCGCGATCGCCAACGAATTCGATGGCGCCCATCAAACCAACGCCGCGCACTTCACCGACGATCGGCAGCTGTGCGAACTTCTCCTTGAGCTGGGCCTGGAAATAGGCACCAACTTCGCGGGCGTTGCCGGGGAGGTTTTCCTTCTCGACGATGTCGAGCACCGCGTTTGCGGCCGCCGCACCGATCGGGTGGCCGGAATAGGTGTAGCCGTGCGAGAAGGCGCCGACCTTGTCGGCTCCCTCTTCCATCACCTTGTAGACCTTCTCCCCGATGATTGAGGCCGAAAGCGGGAAGTAGGCCGAGGTCAGGCCCTTGGCGACGGTGATCAGGTCGGGTTCGATGCCGTAATGCTGCAAGCCGAACATCGAGCCGGTGCGGCCGAAGCCGGTAATGACTTCATAGGCGATCAGCAGCACGTCGTGCTTCTTGAGGATCGGCTGGATGGCTTCCCAATAGCCTACCGGCGGTGGCGTGATGCCGCCGGTACCAAGAACCGGCTCGGCAATGAAGGCGCCGACATTGTCCGGACCAAGCGTCTCAATCAGTTCGTCGAGTTCAGCAGCACGTCGTGCAGAGAATTCTCGTTCGGTTTCGGCGGGGTTGGACCCCCAGTAGTGATGCGGAACACCAGTGTGGTCGATCTGCTGCAGCGGCAGATCCATATGGTCGTGATAGAAGCTCATGCCGGTCATCGAGCCGGAGACGACGCTGCAGCCGTGATAGCCGCGTTCGCCGAGATGATCTTCTTCTTTGTGGTCTTGCCGCGCAGGTTGTTATAGTACCAGACGAGCTTGGCTTGGGTCTCGTTAGCATCCGAGCCGGACATGCCGTGGAACACCTTGCTTATATTGCCCGGTGCCATCTTCACCAGACGATCGGAGAGGATCGCAAGCTCGTCAGTCGTGTGCGCCGCATAGGAGTGATAGTAGGCCAGGCGATATGCCTGACGCGAAATCGCCTCGGCAACCTCTGTGCGACCATAGCCTACATTGACGCAGTAGAGGCCGGCAAATCCGTCGATCAGCTGATTGCCGTGAGCGTCCTGGATTCGGATCCCCTTCCCCGTCTCAATGATCGTCGGTTCACCGAGCCTGCCGGTGGCGAAATCCTTGAGCTGGGTGAAAGGGTGCAGGACGTTGTTGCGGTCCTTCTCAGCAATGTTCTTGATATTGATGGTCATTTTAATCCCTTCGGCCGCCGCTTTTTGTCTGCAAATTTTCTGTCTGTGCACTGGCCAGATAGAGTGCGATCTGCGAAACTCGCCAGCTTTCGCTCGCTCGACCTGCTCCGACGATATTGCCTTCAAGTGCGAGCTAAATCGCACCATTTAAGTGTCGCACGACGCAGCGTTCCTGCAATCTTTGCCGCTTTATGCAGTAACGCGCCATTCGTGCGGGCTTTGCCGACTTGGCGCGTGACGGTCGGCCCTATTGGGTTGAAGCAACGGCGGCGCCAAGCTGAAGCAGGTTCTCAAAGCCTTCGACCGTTACCGCTGTATGCATCCGAGGAAGGCCGCGGGACAAAGTCTCGAGCTGGGCTAATCTGAGTGCGGATTTAAGCGACGGTTTTTATAGGCCGTCGGCGTCCCTGCGGGCTTCAATGATGTATTTGAGGTTGTCGATACCATCTTCGGTGAAGAGGACAATGTGCTCGGTCAATTCGGAGGCCGGATAGTTGTCGTAGGCACTGAGGCAGCCGTCTTCCGAGAACATTTCGATGGAGCACTCGTGCAGGAAGTCCTCGTCTTCACCGAGCATTTCGGCCACGTACTTCAATGTGTAAAGAGTCGAGTTGCGATATCCCATTCGTCGATCCCTTTTTCTGTCAGGCGGCCTGCTGAGAAGCCGGGTTCTCGACCTGCCGTAGTCTTTTCCATTCCCAAGGCAGTAGTTCTTGCAGGCGGGAGACGGGAAGATCGGCGATGCGGGCGAACACATCGGCGAGCCATGCCTTTGGGTCGACGTCGTTGAGACGGCAGGTCGTGATGAAGGTGAGCATGATGGCGGCACGATCGGCCCCACGCTGGGAACCCGCAAACGTCCAGTTGCGGCGTCCGAGGGCAATACCTCGTAGTGCGCGCTCGGCGGCATCCCTTCAGCATGTAATCAATCGGCTCAATGACCTCGGACGATCTGCTGAGCGTGGCGCGCTCCCGTTTCAGCCACTCGTGCATGTCGTCGAACAGCGGCTTGCTCTTTTCCTGCCGCGCGGCCAGTCGTTCCTCGGCGCTCAATCCATTGATCTGGCGCTCGATCTCAAACAGCGCATCGTACCGTTGGACGGCCTCCAATGCGATCGGCGAGATCGGCTTGCCTCTCCGTTTGCGGTCACGGGCACTTTTCTGGATATCGGCCAGTTCAAAGAATTTTGCGCCGCGCATGCATGGCAAAAGGCAAAGGTGATCGGCACC
>Ga0123342_1005615_pt1 | contig 18018 bp, 18 predicted proteins | sample Turbeawhitnodule_FD_89960 | JGI IMG/M metagenome (GOLD analysis project Ga0123342, IMG submission 89960) | Root nodule microbial communities of legume samples collected from Mexico - Turtle bean Mexico white nodule | ecosystem: Host-associated > Plants > Roots > Nodule | place: Mexico: Nepantla...
AATTATTTTCTTGTAGTACATTTAACCATCGACAATTTTTTAAATTTTACATAACATTTACCAAACTAACATTTGTCACATCAACCTTATAAATGTCAATTGAAAAATTGTTAATTTGACATTGATTTAAAAAAAAAAACTCCCAATTGACTTTACTCGTATTATAAGTGAGGTTGATGTGACAAATATTACTTTCATAAATGTCATGTAAATTTTAGAAAATTGTCCGATGTTAAATGGAGTGTGTTGATAGATGGTGTGAATGTATCACTATCCATTTATATTATTAAAGACCTTAATTAAACTAGAATTAAATTTTTTTCTTAAAAGCTAAACAATTTATGTATATTATTCAATATTTTATTATTTAACAAAAATCATACACTTGCAATATAACCATTATTTGTTCTAGAAAGATAGGATCGAGAACAAACATATATAAAAATACGTGAAATATTTAGAGAACATTTATGTCTCTCTTCTATTGGGTAGATGAAACTGTAAAATAAAAAATGAATGAATATGTTTGTAAAATATGATTCTCACATACAATTAAGAAATAGACACACTTATCTTGATCCATGAGAGATTCTACGTGAGCAATTCCTTTACCTTCTTTATGTCAATCTATCTCTTTGCAATTCCGTTCTTGTCACACCCTTTCTTGATGACCTAATAGTGAGGCAACTTTTATTTGTAAAGACAGAACCCTATTGCTATTATTTCCCAATCTCCATTAGATGTAAGTTTTCATTAGGTATCATATATATATATATATATATATATATATATATATATATATAATAATTACATAAATCATAATGCGCATTTAAAGGCCTTACGTAAATTGGTTCTATCATCAATCAAAATCAAGGATATAAAAATAATAAGAGTTATGACGGTTACATGTCATTTCAATCAACACATTTCCTTTCATATACTACTATATCATCCTTTCTCCTTAATATGACTTTATAATGATAAATACATAATGGGTTCAAACATAATGTCATTTTCATCAATAACAACATAATTTACATGCATATACATAAAGTAGAAAACATAAATTTCAGAAACTTTTATTTCCAATGAGCTTAGAGTGTCAAATAAGCATTAATAACAACATTCATCATTCACTAGTAGACATAATGCCCATATTTACAACATGACCACTAAATGTTTTGGGCGGTAATCCTTTTGTTAAAGGGTCAGTAATCATAAAATCAGTGCTAATATATTCTATTGACACTCTATGATTTTGAATTTCTTCTTTAACGACAAAGTATTTCAATTCCATATGTTTAGCACCTTTGGAATACTTGTCGTTTTTAGAAAAGAAAACAGATGCAGAGTTATCACAATAAATTCTCAGCGGCTTGGCAATACTTTCAACAATTCCAAGTCCTGAAATAAAATTCCGCAACCAATTAGCCTGAATTGTGGCCTCAAAGCACGCCACAAATTCAGCATCTATGATCCAATCCTGGATTACTCTAGTATTTACCAAACATACCAACTGCAAAGCTAATATCTGGTCTTGTACATGTTTAAGCATACATTAAACTTCCAACAACAGATGCATAAGGGATATTCTCCATTTGTTTCCGTTCCAAATCATTCTTTGGACATTGCATGAGACTAAATTTGTCTCCTTTTTGTATTGAAACAGGAGATGTTGAACATTTATCCATTCTGAATCTCTCTAAAACTTTATTAATATATGCTTTTTGAGACAAGCCTAAGAGTCCTTGTGATCTATCACGAAATATTTCAATTCCTATCACATAGTATGCCTCATCCATATCTTTCATGTCAAAGTTATTAGAGAGAAACTTCTTAGTCTCACTTAATAGACCAAGATCATTAATTGCAAGCAAGATATCATCAACATACAAAATCAGAAATATAAACTTGCTCCCACTGACCTTCAGATATATACACCGGTCAACGATGTTTTCCTTAAATTCAAAGGACACAATAGTATCATTGAACTTAAGATACCATTGTCTAGAAGCTTGTTTAAGCCCGTATATTGATTTCTTAAGTTTACACACCATGTGTTTCTTTCCTTTTTCAATGAAACTCATTGGTTGGTCCATATAAACATCCTCTTCTAAATTCCCATTCAAAAAGGCAGTTTTAACATCCATCTGATGCAACTCAAGATCATAATGAGCTACTAATGCCATGATAATTCTAAAGGAATCTTTCTTAGAAACAGGTGAAAATGTTTCCTTATAATCAATGGCATCCTTTTGAGTAAAACCTTTGGTAACAAGTCGGGCCTTATAACGTTCGATATTGCCATGAGAGTCACGTTTAGTCTTAAAGATCCATTTACACCCAAGTCTCTTGCATCCTTCTGGCAATTCCATAAGGTCCTATGCATCATTTTGTGCCATTGATTTAAGCTCATCTTTCATGGCATCTAACCACTTATCAGAATTTCATCATTGATGGCTTCAGAAAATGGAACTGGATCATTATCAATACCTAAGTCATTTTCTAACTCTTGTAGATAAACCACATAATCATTCGAAATAGCAAACTGTCTTTCTCTTTGAGATCTTCTTAATACTATTTCTTGTGGTTGTTCTACTACAGGTTCATTGTTAACTTCATGATCATTAATTTGTTGTTCATCATTGTTGAGTGGTTCACCTACATTAGGAACAACAATATTTGAAGTAGAGGTACTAGTTAAAGGAATTTGTACTCTAACTTCCTTAATCTCCACATTCCGTGAAGCATCATTCCTACTAGTTTCACCATTTTCAATGAACCGTGCATTTCCAGTTTCAACAATTCTTGTGCTATGGGTAGGACAATAAAACATATACCCTTTTGACTTTGCTGGATAACCAATGAAATATCCACTTATTGTTCTTGTATCCAATTTCTTTTCTTGCGGATTGTATATTCTAACTTTTGCCTGACATCCCCAAATATGCAGGTGTCTCAAACTGGGTTTCCATCCTGTCCACAATTCAAAAGGTGTCTTTTGAACTGCTTTACTAAGAACTCTATTCAACAAATACATGATAGTTTTTAAAGCATACATTCATAATGATATATGTATAGATGAATTACTTAACATGCTCTTAACCATATCCATTAAGGTTTGATTACGCCTTTCTGAAACACCATTTTGTTGTGGTGTACTTGACATTGTGTATTGAGCACAAATACCACGTTTCTCAAGCAACTTAGCAAATGGACCAGGGTGTTGTCCACTTTCATCATACTTTCCATAATATTTACCACCTTTATCTAACCTGACAATTTTCACCTTTCTGTCTAATTGTCTTTCCACTTCATTTATATAAACTTCCAAGACATTCACTGCTTGAGATTTTTCATGCAGTAAATAGACATAACCATAACGTGAAAAATCATCAATAAAGGTGATAAAATACCTTTCTTTATTGAAAGAATTTACATCAAAAGGTCCACATATATCAGTGTGTATAATTTCAAGAAGCTGAGTACTTCTTGTAGCTCCCTTCTTTGTGTGTTTTGTTTGTTTGCCTTTAATACAATCCACACATACATTCAGATCAGTGAAATCTAAATTTGGAAGTATTTCATTTTTTACTAATTTTTCCATCCTTTATTTGGAAATATGTCCCAGACGTTTGTGCCACAAGAAAGCAGAACATTCGTTCACTAAACTACGTTTAGTGCCAACGTTATGATGCAAGGTCATAAGAGTTTCAACATATAAATTATCAAGATTCAATTTATATAATCCATCATAAAGAGTACCCGATCCAATCAAATAGGTACGCTGATATAAACTGAAACAACCATTCCCAAATTTAAAAGAGTATTCGGCAACATCAAGTTTAGACAAAGAAACTAAATTCCTAGATATACTACGTACATAAAAAGTATCCATAAAGTCTAAATAAAATTGTTATACATTGTTAAAACTATACAAGTGTGAATAGAAGAATCTAAACAACTACTAAAATGATCAAAAGAAATAAGGTCGATTGGTCGGCAATCAAAGAAGGACAAGAAGTTACTTCATATCTCAAAGCATCCAATAATCACATCTAGACTCCTTTGAAATAAAGATTCATTGAGTCTGGGGGCAAGTGTATCAGTCGGAATCGAATGAACCACATCACTCGGCATCATTGACTGACCGACCGGGTGATTTACCACATTACTGGCCAAATGAGCCACATCACTCTGTATCATTGATTGACTGACCAGGTGATCAACCACATTACTAGCCGAATGAGCCACGTCACTCGTTATCATTGATCGATTGATTGATGATCAACCACATTAAAGAACAAATTGACAAATAAATGATAAGTAAGGAAACATCCTATAAATCAAGGTAACCTCGCTACAAATTCGGGCCACGCCCCACCAAATCCGAGTGACACCCCAAGAAATAAGCTAACACTGATTTATTGAAGATATGCGCCAGATACGGTTCATTACCAAACACTATAAATAAGCCTTCTACAAAGGAGTAAGATACGCTTTGATCAATTACATCATACACTCTTAATACAAAGTACTTAATTGATCGTCGGAGAACCTTTTACAGGTTAACTCCCAACTGAGTCTTAAGGAGGAGCAACCAAGACATCAACGACAGTTGTTACTGCTAGTTCCAAGTATTATCTAAGCCTTTTAGTCTATACAAATACAAATTATATGTATAATTTTTTTTTTTAAAATGTTGTTAATAATAAAAATATGCTACTAAATATTATTATAAAAAATACCCTAAAAACTTTCTTTTATTACAAATGTTAATTATGTAAATAAAATAAAAAATCCAAAAAGTGATATTTCTAATCTAACATTTTGAATTTTTTCTTGACCTTTATCTTTTCTTCTCCCGTCCATAATATAAGAAAATGGACAAACATGTGTCTTTATCAAAATATATTAAAAAGAATTTTGTAAAATTTGAATATAATTCTGAATCACCTTACCTAACAAGAAATGATATTCTGCCTTGCATACCAATTGGGATTAATAAGTAATTAAGTTGTTATCTGAAATTCTTCAAATAGAAGAAGAAAAACATCTTCTTTTCTTTACATTATTCCCTACGACTAGATGTAGAATATTTTAATAACTTTAATTATTTATAATTTTATTTATATTTTTAACTGTTAATTTGACGACTTGTTTTAAATATATTAATATAATTTTACGTGCTTAATATTAAATTTCTTTCATAGAAAAGCATTTAATATAGATTTTACATTATTTTAATTCTTATATTTAATATTTTTATAAATAATTTATATTATTATTATTATTGTCTTGGGTTTCATTGGAAACGGAAAGATTTTCTTTAGTATTAAGTAATACTTACCTATATTATTTATTATTATTCTAAAATGATGTAATAATAATTTTTATATTTTTTATAAATTATTTATTATTATTTTAATTCTTCTATTTTTTTAAACCAAATTTATATGATAAATATATTATATTTTTAAAAGAAATATGTTGGTAAAAGTCTAATTGACTCCTTCCTCTCGTCGCAACAGCAAGCGTTGTTCATCCGCAGTGTGTGGTGTGAAGCTGAAGGAACAGTGGTAGGCGAAGAGAATAATTCATAGATGGAGAAAAGTAAATCAGGGCTTAAACGGTTTTGGAATCGGTTGGGTGGTCGATCATCATCTTCTTCTTCTTCTTCCTGTAACTCCTTCTACAGATACGATGTGTTTATCAGTTTCAGAGGCCCTGACACACGCAACTCTTTTGTTGATCATCTCTCCTCTCATCTCCTCCGAAAGGGAATCTTCGTTTTCAACGATAACCACAAACTACAGAAAGGAGAATCCATTTCCCCGCAGCTTCTACAAGCAATTCAACATTCACGCCTTTCTATAATTGTCTTCTCCGAAAATTATGCTTCCTCCACTTGGTGTTTAGACGAAATGGCCGCCATAGCTTATTGCAAGCAACGATCTGACCACACTGTTTTCCCCGTTTTCTATGATGTTGATCCATCTCATGTAAGACATCAGAATGGGGTTTACAAGAACGACTTTGTTTCACACAGATCAAAATTCAGAAATGATCGGGACAAGGTTCGTGGATGGGAGAGGGCTATGACGGATTTGGCCAATTCAGCTGGTTGGGATCTCAGGGACAAGTAAGTGTCAATTGCAGTTATTTGTTTTGTTTTCTCAGATTCATACCATGACAATTTAAGTAATAGTTTAGTGCTCTATTTTTTTTCCTTTCCTTGCAGGCCAGAGTTTGAACAGATTCAAAACATTGTTCAAGCGGTAGTTAAAAAATTAAACCGTAAGTTTTCATGGTTTGTGGATGACCTTGTTGGGATACAACCACGCGTACAAGCATTAAAAGATAAATTGAGATTAAGTTCAAACAATGATGATGTTCAAGTTTTAGGAATTTGGGGAATGAATGGAATAGGAAAGACTACTCATGCTGCTGTCCTTTATGACAAAATCTCTCACAGGTTTGATGCTTCTTGTTTCATTGAGGATGTGAGCAAACTTTATAGGGATGGTGGCCATACTGCTGTACAGAGAGAAATCATTTATCAAACATTACGTGATAACACTCTAGATATGAGTAGTCCTATTGAAATATCAGGGATTGTAAGAAATAGGCTACCCAACATTAAGGTCCTCATAGTTCTGGACAATGTTGATGAGTTAGAGCAATTGGAAAATTTGGCCATAAAACCTAAATTGCTTTTGAAGGGAAGTAGAATGGTTATTACCACCACAGATGAGCATATTTTGAAAGTGTATGAAGGTGATGTATTGATACACAAGGTTTCATTATTGAATGAGAAGGATGCTTGTGAATTGTTTTGTAGAAAAGCCTTCAAAAGTGAAGAGCAAAGCAGAGGCTGTGTGGAGTTGATTCCTGAGGTACTCACATATGCCCAATGTCTTCCATTGGCAATTAGAGTGTTGGGTTCTTTCTTGTGTGCTCGAGAGGCTGTTGAATGGAGAGATGTGTTGAATAGATTGGAGAATAGTCCAGATAATAAAATTATGAATGTACTTCAGATAAGTGTTGATGGACTACACCACGAGGAAAAACAAATATTTTTACACATTGCTTGTTTCTTTAGAGGGGAGAGGGAGGATTATGTTAAGCGAATTCTAGACTGTTGTGGCTTATACCCTCACATTGGGATTTCAAGACTCGTTGAGAAATCACTCATCACTATTAGCAATGAAGAAATTCTTATGCATGAATTGTTACAACAATTAGGAAAGAAAATGGTTCGGGACCAATCTCCCGATGAACCAGGATCATGGAGTAGAATTTGGCTTCATAAAGACTTCTTGCAAGTCTTGACAACAGAAACGGTAACAAGTTACATCTTCAAACTTACAGAGTCATGTGAAATGTTTATTGAATCATGGAAATGAGATTTTTTTTAATATCTGCTACATGGTTAATGGCATTGGTTATTCCATTTAGACTAAGATTATTTTCTTAACATCAATATGATCATTTTATTATTGTTAATATTTATGCTTTTCGATCAATATATTTTTAGTACGAGGGAAGTTAAGTTTGGATATTGAATTTATAGTACAATTATTTCAAACTAAAACTTCACTATTTTTCTTTCTTTTATAAAAATGTTTAATATTCTAGTTACTAAAATGACTTGATGAAGTGTGTTTTTTTTACATGTTTTTTCTGAGTTTCAGGGAACAGAGAAGGTGAAAGCCATAGTTTTAGATAAAAAAGAAGAAATGTCCGAATGTACTGTTGATGGATTGTCAAGAATGAAGGAGCTGACATTACTGATATTATATCACACAAAAATTTCAGGAAGCCTGGAATTTCTTTCTGACAGGCTGCGATATCTTTTGTGGCACGATTATCCTTTTGCTTCCCTGCCACCATATTTTACAGCCTCTAATCTTGTGGAATTGAATATGCCTAACAGTCACATCAAACGTTTATGGGAAGGCCTCAAGGTAATATAATCATCACATTCATATATGAATTTCTTATTATTAAAAATTTATTTATTTACAAGTTGTATATATTTTTTTATTTAAAAAAATCATTTTATTTAAATGGGTAACAAGATGAATATCAATCAATTTTATTTATTTAATTTATTTATTTTTATTTTTTAATTTCATTTTTTACATTTTGTGTAGGATGTAACTTTTCATATCATCATATAAAAATATTGGTTACTTTAATTTATAATATTATTTTTTTAACTTTAATTGTATAAAAAAATACTAAAATAATATAATTATTAATTATTTCCACAAAATTGAAACAGATAATAATAAAGAAAAGGAAATTAAAAAAAATAACAAGAAAGAAACTAAATAAATTAACTGAAGTAGTTTAGATATTATAAGCTAGAAGATACTAAACTAAATTATTTTAATATATTTACCGTACACTATTATGCTGTTTAAATAAGTTCATAGTAAATTTAATAACTTTTCCAAATAAAATATTAATGGATAATATTTTTTCCTTGATTAAAGTAATTTGTGTTTTCCATTTTCGAGGAAGTGCTATATATTATATAAAGCACATTTATATAATGTTTTATAATGTCATAATTTTCTGTGAACTTGATGGGTAGTAGGATTGTATAATGTGGTAATAATTTTGAAATTCAAATTTAAATAAACATTTACTTAAAATTGATAACATTTTAAATATTATTTTGGTTATTTCAAGTGTAATTTTCTCTCCCATTTAATTATTATAATTGTTGATTATTGTGAAACTTTATTAATTTAAGTAACTATGATCAGAGTTCATCCTTTTGGATGACATTATAATGTTTTTTTTTCCAACTTAATGAACCAAAATGAAACTCTCTTTTTTCATCTCTTAGTATGTCTTTAATTTTTAAAGCATACCAAACTAAAAGAGAAATAATGAAATTGAAATTTTATTATTAGATACTAATAGTTAATTGTCTGTTTTCTTTTCACAGAGTTATCCTAACTTGAGAAGGATAGATTTAAGTAACTCCAAGGACCTGACTGATATTCCTGATTTGTCCAGAATCACAAATCTTGAAAGGCTAGATCTTTCTGGATGTACGAGTTTATCACATATCCATTCACCAATTGGATTTCTCAAGAAGCTTGCTTTCTTGAATTTACGAAATTGTTGCAATCTAGTTATCATTGACTTTGGTCATATAGGTAAAATGAGTTCTCTGAAAGTTTTACATCTCTCGGGTTGTACTAAACTTGAAAGCACCCCAGATTTTACAAGGGCAACACATCTTGAGTACCTTGACATGGATAATTGTTCAAGTTTATCCACTATTCATGAATCTATTGGAGTCCTTTCAAATCTTACATTCTTGAGTTTGAGAGGCTGCTTAGAGCTTGACAGTATACCAACTGATATTCATTCTTTGATATCACTTCAAACACTGGATTTATGTGGTTGCTTGAACCTAACAGATCTGCTACCAAGACAAGCATTTTCATCCCATTTAATATCTTTGATTCTTTTGGACCTAAGCTTTTGCAATCTACAAGAAGTGCCTGGTGCTATTGGAGAGTTAAGGTGTTTGGAAAGACTGAATCTACAGGGAAACAAAATTTTTTCAATACCTTCTTCTTTCAGGGCGCTTCATTGTCTAGCATATTTAAACTTGTCTCATTGCCATCGGCTTAGACCTTTCGATGTACTTCCAATTGAAGGAGCTACATCAGGGGGGAGGTATTTTAAAACAGTATCCGGATCACGTGATCATAGGTCAGGCTTATATCTTTTTGATTGTCCCAGAGTGTTTGATAATAATTGGGACCTTGGATGGCTTTTCAGACTAATTAAGGTTCACATTCTACAACCTTGTCTTTTTTCTTTTTGTCTTTGACTGACATATGTGCCTAATTCATTGTTAGTAATGTCTTTAGAAATTAATTGTACAAATTACTTTTCATTAACAACCAATTTCATTGTAGTATAATTGATCATAATAAAATTTGCATTGTGATTTTCCTTATGGTAATAGGAACCCTGTAATTTTCGGTGTGGCTTTGACATTGTTAATCCTTGGGAATGGGCAGTTCCAAAGAGGAACGCTAATATGTTTGGAGGAGATTCAATTATAAGGATAGTTGAATGTGATACAATTGACAACTGGATTGGCTTTACCTTTTGTGTAATATTTAACGGAAACAATGGTGATGCGATTGCTAGATCTCCACATAGTTCATTTTCTTCAACGCATCCGTTGTATCTTTCTTTTGAAAGTGAATACACAGAAGAGTACTTTGATATGCGACTTAATTTGAAGGAGAATGGATCTAAACACATTTGGATAATTTACATCAGTCGAGAACACTGTCATTTTGTGAAAACAGGGGCGCATATCACATTTAAAGCGCAACCAAATGTTAAGATCCAGAGATGGTGGATGAATAGAATACTCAAGGAAGATATCCATGACATAAGAAGCTTCAAACAAAGATTTCATTCTAAATTAAATCATAATCATGTCCATTTTGATTATGTAAAAAAAAGCAACAGTTGCTCCGGGCCTAAAATCCAGCTTCCTTATAATTGGTATGTCACAAAAGAAGAGGAAGTTGAGAATATTGATGCAAAGTCAAAAGAAAATAATCTCTCCAATGCAGGGCTTTAAGTTGCTTGTCAAAAATATGAAGATGAAAGCTCCACAAACCATCCTTTTCGGATCCATGGTAATTATCTTCTCTAAAGCAATTATTCATAATTAATTATTGATCAAATAATTTCACTTTTACAAAAGGGTGTTTAAATTAATAGTGTAGCAATACACATATAGTTTACTGAATCTAGTGCTTCTGGACTGAATCAACTAAAAATGTTTTGACACTTAACTGACTGACCAATTAGTTTGATAAATTTGACTAATTTAAATAAGTTGAAATTTTGACTTGTTGATTGAAATATCTGAACTTCAACAGACTAGAGATCAATTCTAGAATTTATGAACTAGTTGGATGAATCAGTATATACAAAATATATATATATATATATATATATATATATATATAAATTTTCACAAGCTTTAAAAAAGACTTATTTACATTATTATTACTAGCGAGAACACGCTTTCGCACTTGTGCATCTACATTTTTTATTATTATTTTTATATATGTTTTTAAAAAAATAGAAAATGACAAAATGTACATAATACAATAATAAAATTAAATATTGATATGAGTTCTAAAAGGAACTGAATTTTTCTAAATGAAGTACATAATAATGTAGTAAGTTTTGAGTCATGAGATGACACTTGTGCAATATTTCATGTAAGTGCGTTAATACAGTTCCCCAATGCACTGAAGAACAGATTCATAGATTTAACTTCTTTTACGGTATGTCATTGACCTCTTATTAAGCAACATAGATGTTGTACCACATAAAACAATCCTCATTGCATGAATAATATGTCTTTGACATAGTAATTTTACTAGACTTAGTTCTTAATTATGCCATTATATGATTTTACATATGATTTCATATTTTTTCAGAGCATTTTTATAATAGGGTTCATTGATATTCTTGGTATAGTAGATGCTATCACATATACAATTATACTTGATTCGATGGAGTTGTTTGATCGGAAAGGCGACCTTTTTTTTTAATATCGTAATCAATAGTTATTTTTTGGTTTCGTCTAAACATTGATAACTTGATTATTTTTAGATAATAGTAGATAGAAATAACACTTGTAAGGATAAATGATTTTCCAAACCAAAGTTTAATTAAATTTTTATTTATTTATTTTTGTTGAATAAATTAAATTATTTTTTTATAATTTTTATTTGAGTTTATGAATATTTAATTAAATGTTTAAAATATTAAGAAATTGATGAATTAAATATCTATTAAATTCAGTTATTATGTATTTTTTAAAGAATTTATAAAAATATAAATTTGTATGTAATATTTGTTAATTATATCTTGATTTTTTTTAATATATGTAGGGGTTGGTGTTGGCTAGCTGACGCAAATGCCGCTTCCATCTATGTGGTCGACATATACATTGTACTATGTAAATAGCACATTTCACCGCCTCAGTTTCCTTGATTTTCCCCAAATTGATTTTCCCCAAATTGAGAAGCCTAATTAAATTTCTTTTCCTTTTCATACTCACTCTCCTCAATGTCTGCATTTTGCTGCCCCGGCGCCATGCAATGTCGTCCTCCGTCTCGCTGTCACTACTTCGGCCTTCTTCACCCTAGTTTACTCTTGCTTCTTCGTTTCTCTTCTCTTCTCTTTTCTTATTTTTTTGTTAACATTTTGTTCTTTTTCTTTATTTCAACTCGAAGTCCATTGTGACCCTCACTACATTCGACGTCGCGCCTCCAGTTCCCTCCACCACGTTCAACTCCCAGTTCCTTCATCGCTGCTACTCGAACGTGCATTCTTCCGAGGTGAAGTTTTAAAATTACTTTGTTTTTTTTTGTGTGATTACGGTTGTTTATGTGATTGTTACCTTTTATGAGATTGTTGTTGAATTTATCTGAATGATTTTACTACAAACATAATGATGTAGTCCAAAGCTTGGATGACCCGCCATCACATAATTTTGTTTTGAAGTTTAAAAAATCAAAAACTGTAATGGAACATCTTGAAAGCTTATGTGTCTGAAAATGGGAAAGAAGATAGTTGTTGTGTCTATACCTGTTATCACAATGCATATGTTAATTCTATTCGAAATAAATTGATCAACAAAACGCTCATGTCAATTTTAATAAAACTGATTTAATTGGATTTATCATTTCAATTTAACTAAAACTGATTTAATAGAACGTGAAGGTTAAAGTTCTTTTATAATAAAAAATAAAAGTGAAAATAAAAGGAAACATAATTAATAAAAGAAGGAAAGGTAATTAGTAAAAGAAATAATAATTGGGAAGGAAAGAAACTTATTACCGTTTAATGAATAATTTAGGAAATTGTGTTTTTAATTATTTTTTTTTGCATTGATTATCTTATAATAATTAACTACATTGTAGGTTTAGAGTTTTTTATTTTAATTTTTCCATTGATTATGTTCTAATAATTAAGTACGAAGTTTTTTTTTTCATTGGTTATGTTGTAATAATTAAGTACATTATACAATTAGAAGTTTTTTATTTTTTCCATTGTATTCAAAAGAAATTATAGTGTTTAAAATATTTATCATATATATAATTTGATAAAAAAAAGTTGGTGGGTGTATAAAATAAATAGGTGCTGTAGAGAATTAAAGTCATGGAGTTTTTCAAGATGTTACAAATAGTGCTGTTGGGTGTATAAATTAAATAGTGGCTGCATAGAGTAAAAATCATGGGCAGCAGAATGGGCCAATGTTTTTCATTAATATGCTGCAAATAGTGAACTGGTGGGTGTAGACAACAAATAGGGATTGCATAGAGTAAAATTCTTGGGCAGGAGAATGGGCCCATGTTTTCATTAATATGTTGCAAGTAATGAAGTGGTGGGTGTAGAAAGCAAAGAGGGGCTGCATAGAGTAAAAGTCATGGGCAGCAGAATTGGCCAATGTTCTTCAAGAAAATGTTGGTAATAGTGATGTGGGGGTGTGTAAAATAATTAGGGACTACGTAGACTAAAAGTCATGGGCAGCATAATGGGCCCATATTTTTCATTAGTATGTTGCAAGTAGTGAACTAATGAGTGTACAAAACAAATTGACCCAAGTTTCAACTAACTAAATTACGATGTATGGTACGATAGATTTGACTGGTAACTTCTGTCGAGGAATCTCTTCCTTTACTCAACCTTTTACTTTTGACATTTCACGATCTGATCAGTTGACTGAAAATCAACAGCTTCATGCAAAACTTAGTATGTGGGGTCAAAAGTATGCACACTTAGAGGACAAAATGAAGGTGTTAAAGGAACAACTTGTCTTAGTATTGCAATGTGACAATACTTCCATTAGCACAAGTGAATTCTACCACCAGTATGCTCTAAAGCATGATGACAAACCACTCCCTTGAAGTACATCCCAGACTGTAAGTTTAATTTTTTCACATTTTTATTATATACTAAATATTTTAGTTATTCACATTGTTTGTACCTCATGGAACACATTTTATATTTTCATTAGGACTCTTTTTATGTAATTGTATTATCGAACATCTTAAGTTATGGTACTTATTGTTAATTTTTAAAGTTCAATTTTAATTTCTAAACCGAAACATATGAAATGAATTCTAGAAAACAAAAAAGAAAAACAACCTTCATATTTCAACATAAGCCACATCAACGCCCAAAACTTCCTTCATCAGAGAAAATATGAAGAAGCACTACATGAAAATTGTTATTCTGTATCAGGCGTCCCTTGTGATCGAAATCCAGGTTATATTTTCATCAATATTATTATATTATTAATATTATTGTTAATATTATCAAGATTAAATTTAATCATATTAATCACTAATATTATATTTTATATGATTAATATTACTAATTATTATTACCATTATTTATATTATTATTATTTCTAATTATTATTACTATTTACAATGAGAAACAATTTAGGAAGATGGAAACGCAAGTTTGTTTCTATGGCGGGTCGCTTCTGTCTGATTAAATTTGTGTTATCCTCTCTACCCCTGTTCTTTTTGTCGTTATACAAAATGTCAACCATGGTGGTCAAGGAGTTCGAAAGGTTACAAAGGAACTTCTTATGTGGATGGGGCTTAGAAGGCATGAAGATAGTGTGGACTTCATGAGATAAAGTTTGTGAATCAAAGGAAATAGGAGGGTTTGGAATGATAGAGCTAAGAAAGTTCAATGAGGCTCATTTAATTTTTGATTGTTTATCCAGTATCTGAAAAGAGCCCATTTAATTTTTGCCTTCATTATTGATAGGGTTATAAATTAAAATCAAATAGTAGTGTATCTTTTCATTAAAGTGCAATTGAAATAAAACAAAACACATTGCACATTAGCTTTTTATTCATACCTCATTGCAAGAATTTGTATTCATACTTCATTGCAAGAATTTGTAGATGTGGTACGGACAAGGTTATCGTGTATCAACTTCTATAAAGATATGAAAAATTTATAGTTCAATGCTAAAAAAGACAAGCTTTTTACTCAACTGTAAGACTTAAACTTATTCTTGTATCCCTAACTTCTATTAACCACAATGAAAAGATTGATTATATTTCACCTTCATATGAATATGGTTATTCTCCTGTATGTAAATAATTTCCATGGGAAATGTTGTTACATATCGATAACACCTTTTTTTTTCTTTTATCAACAATGAATGAAATAAATTAAATGGGATACAAATATATGTATTTCATACCAGTTCAACCCCAAAAAGCAGACAACAACAGAGCACAATATCCCTGCATCCATGCACATTGTAAGCAAAACAACTTTCCCCTGCATCAACCCCCAAAGACAACTTCCCAACCAAAATTACCTTTCAATGGTGTGAAAATTGGTAGCCCGAGCACGCATAAACACTCAAACTACTCATTAGTAGGCACTTCATCCACAACAAATTTGAGCATCCATTGTGACCCAAAATTCTTCTTTCCAACACAGACAGGAGATGAATTAAAATGTGATGTAGCCTTAAAAAAGGCAACAACATTTGCTCCTGCGACCTCAGTAGCTTGGCAAGGATATTGAAGTGAAACTTGACCTAGTAGGCCAGCCATACCACTTCTTCAAATTCTTGTTATAGGAATTTGTACAAGCTTGGGCCAAAGCCACCAAGAAATCCATCGCCCATGGCAACCAGAGAAGTCCATTGGTGAACCTAGATGATAAATAGTTGCAAGCCCCGAAAAATAAGAACTCCTAGCAGAGTTGCCCTTCATAAGATAGCTTTCACATGACAACAAACCATATTTGTGTCTGCATAGCCTTCAACAACCAATGCATTCACTAACTTCAAATATATGCAGCACCAAAGACCAACATACAAAAACCTTCAAGCCACCTTACAAAGCCCACAACCTTAGTTGCCACAAGGCCATAAAACAACAACCAATCCACCAACTCTAGAACCAACATAACCTTTCCCTTCTTTTGCTTAAAAGCTAAAACAATTGTCGAGATACACTACTATTCCAGTCAGCAATGGAACAAAGCTAGTTTGCGGCAACTGCTTGTGCCTTTCAAAACCCATGTATTCACCATCATGTTTTATTTTATAGCATCAACACAAAACTACCTAGCCCACCAGAAGTTTCTTGCAATAATCGAGACATTCCTAGTCCCTTATACACCTGCAAACCCATAATTAAACCCCCTGCACCCTTACTAGCATTCCTTATATTGAAAACTAATAAGTCATTGAGTAGGATTCAGATGCCAATAAGAAAATGCATATGAAAAATACCTCACCATGTGTTTCAGCCATTGCCAAAAAAAAAAGAGTTGAGCTGATTGGAAAATTTCTTCTACATCAGGGACCCCTTGCTTGAACACAACCTTATTCCTCTGCTTCCACATACATCGAACTATTGCTAACCACATTCCTCTCCAAACCTGATTATGCTTACCAGACATGTAAACTAAATGAAAGTTCACAAAATGCTTCCTCAAGTCCTTGTTTTGTACCATCAAGATGCCTATCCACCTGAAACAAAGAAACCAAACACGTTGTGCTTAAACACAATCTAGAAACAAATGTTGGGCATATTCTTCTGAATGGCTGCACAAAACACATAAAAGGAGAGTTCACCACCACTCCTCTCCTAATGAGGTTATGAGTGGTAGGTAATCTTTCAAGTAGAATTCTGCACGCAGTGGTTATAACTTTAGGAAATGTTTTTGTCTGCCATAGAAGGCTAAAACCACCATCCATTGTGCCATTTAATTGACAGTCTAAGAGAGCATAAGCTGATTTCACAGAGAAAGCACCTTTGGGGTCCCCTCCCTAAACAAGTTGATCGTGGATATCCTTATTTAGGACGCCCCTATTTAAAATAAAAAAACATATCTTCCTCCATTACCGTTCCCACTCAAACCTTGCCCTCCTCCAGTTTAACCACCATTGCCACCCAGAACCCTCCCAAGAGCCTACCTCACCCACCTTCATACCTTGATCCAGAGACAGTGAATAAAGTCTAGCGAACAAAGATTTAAGGTTAGTATTATGAGCCCACACGTCCTCCCAGAATCTAACTTTATCTCCAATACCTACTTTTCAAGCAACAACCTTTTTAAACCATCCTTCTTCCTCTACCCCCCCTCCCACAAACTTGATCTAAATCCATCCATCACCACGATTGATATTTCAACCGAACTAGACTTATACCTCTTTCCAAGCCATCTTTAGATATAAGGATGTCTTTCCATTTCTCTTTTTCATCACTCATCAACTGCCATTTCCATTTTTCCAAAAGAGTGCAATTGAATTTTCTTATATCTTTTATCCCAGCCCACCTTCTTCAAGGGGCTTACTAACTTTCTCTCAGCTTACCCAAGGAATAGCCCTGTTATTTCTGCTCCAAGCCCAAAGGAATTTCCTTTGTATACTAATTATACTGTTGCACACCGAAGTTGGAACTTTAAAGAAGGACAAATAGAAGAGAGGTATGTCGGTAAAGACCAATTTAAGAAGACATAATCTTCCTTCCAAGATAAAAACCTCCCATTCCAAGAGTTGAGTCTAGCTTTTATTTTCACTACAAGAAAATCATGAAATAGAAACCAATTTTTAGAGACCAAAATAATTAGTTACAATAGGAACTAAAATAGAGACCATTTTAAAAACTAACAAAAAAATTGGTTTCTAAATTAGTTTTTATTATTTTCTATTATTGTTAAATAGTTTCTAAATTGGTATCTAATTAGCAACTAAGGTTTTAGATACCAATTATTTAGTTTCTAAATTTAGTATCTAAAACCTTGGTTGCTAATTAGATACCAATTTAAAAACTATTTAACAATAATAGAAAATAATAGAAACTAATTTAGAAACCAAATTTCTTTTTAGTTTCTAAAATGGTCTCTAATTTAGTTACTATTGCAACTAATTATTTTGGTCTCTAAAAATTG
>Ga0123342_1005616_pt1 | contig 18017 bp, 12 predicted proteins | sample Turbeawhitnodule_FD_89960 | JGI IMG/M metagenome (GOLD analysis project Ga0123342, IMG submission 89960) | Root nodule microbial communities of legume samples collected from Mexico - Turtle bean Mexico white nodule | ecosystem: Host-associated > Plants > Roots > Nodule | place: Mexico: Nepantla...
CAAATTAAATTTCAGCAAGGCACTCTTTTGACTTGTTGTTACTCTTCTTGGTTGTGCCCTTCAAGGTGTATGGTGTATTTTGGTATTGTGTTTGTTGCTGCCCCTTGCCTTGATCCTCTTTGAATTAGGGAATTAAATTCTTCAATACAGTACCTATTAGGTAAAGCTAGACTCTCCTCAAGTCAATCCCACTCAACAAGCACCAATTGATATTTATCCACCAACAATTTTAGAGGTCAAGAAAAGAAAGCAAGAAACAATTAAAATTTAAAAACAGCACCACTACAATTGGATTTAATAATGTGACACAAGTAGAAGGAGTTCAAAATGAATTGGACAATCAAATAAAAAAAATAGGAACTCAAATAATGGATGGCACACAAAAGGAACCTAAGGAATAGCACTAGATTTGATTTAAAAACCAAAAACAGCACCACTGAAAAAATATTGTGGTTCAGAATGCGTGACTTCAAAGATTTATCTTGAGCTGGCTTATTTGTATTTGTTTCTTAAAATTTAAACACACTTAATTCAGTTTCTGAACAAACTTTTGGCATTGGTTTCACTTAAATCACATGCGCCATTTAATTTTGATAATTTTTTTAAAATCAGTGTCCAAAACTGTCAGTTCCAGCACCAGAATACACACTTTTCTTGTGTGATTTATCTTTTTTTTCTTTTTCCTTTTTTCAACTGATTCTTTTTTTTTTGTTCTTTTGCTAACACCACAAAATAGTGAAATCCAGAGGCTCAGAATTTTCTTATGTTGTATTTAATTTTCATAAGCAAAACAGCCAAAACAGAATTGTGAAAAATAGAGGATTCTGAAATCTAAAATCAAAACAGAAAGATATACTTTAAAAACATAATGGAATTAGTGTAATGGAATTTGTGTGGATCTAACACACAAATATGAACTCAAACTAAAAGGAAAAATGCACCAAAGGATCAAATCAAAACAGAATCAAGATTAAACACTCAAATCAAAACAAGAAACAAATAAATCAAGAAAAGTACTACTAAGATATGTTGACAAATTTGGAATCACGTGACTAGACAAAACTTATAGATTCAGAAAATAAAATGACTCAAACACATCATATGAACCAAATAGAAATTCAAGCAAGACTCGAATATCCTAAAATAAAAACAACAACACAATTCACCATGGAATCCTACACAAAAATTGAAATAAGATGCTCAAGCACAATTTGAACAAAAACTACCAATTGAAATGCATAGAAAAGCATTCAAATCATATTAAAATATAAAAAACAGCAAGACAAAATGAACAAAGATGAACAAAGATGAACAATATGAATATAAGAAGAACTCAAGCAGAAAAATACAAAGAGATACTTATCTCTTGAAGACCATAGCTCATGATACCAAATGATGGCATTGAGCTCTTCTCTTTTGTGAATTTTGGGTGGTTTGCGGAAGCTTTGTGGTTTGTTGATGGAACAAGGCCTTCCTATGAAGTATGGGTGCCTTGAAGGTGCATGAGAGTGGGGAATTGGGGAGGTTCGGCCTGCCCCTTTGAAGGTGATGAAGTGAAGATTAAAACCTAGATGCTAGGCAAAGAGTAGTGTATGGCACAAATTTGACAGCATAACAATACTCTATTCAATCTTACAAAATGAGAGCCAAGCACCTCCTTATATAGGATTGGAGGGCTGGAATTTGAAGAGGCAAATACAAATGAAATGTAATCTAAATGACATGCAAATGAAGGAGCACATGGAGGCACATGGAGCACATGGCACATGGGAGCACTTGGCCTCCTAACCTTCACATGGCTACACTAGATTAGTGGTAGGTTCTAGAAAACCGTAACTAATCTAGGTTAACCCTTTCTTAATCCTAATTTGCAGAATTTAAACAAAGGTTCACAAGGCTATGCTATTTGCACCACAATTAAAACTAAGCTACACTTGTTGGGACTTCTTGGACATCAACTCTCTTGGTCCTAGACGCTTCTTGTGGGTCCTATACGCTTCTTGTGGGTACCCTCCATGCAAGGTTGGTCCTAGACTCTCTCCTTGTTGCCTTTCATGCAAGGTTGGTCCTAGACGCTCTTTTGGATGTTGGGGCCTCTTCCATCAAGACCTCTATCATTTTCTCTACCCAAGATACATTTTTTGGGGCGTTCGCTTTTCATATAAACCACTATCTGCTCAGAAGAGGTGTATATGGAGGTTTCCTCTAGGAGGTTCTCAGGAGCCCAAGGCTACCTGGTTCGGTAATCCATCACAACAGAGTATCTAAAACAAAAAACAATAAGCAAATACAGACACACATTCAGGCAATGAAATCAACACGCATCTCAGATTCAAGAAAAGACGACGAAGCTAAACATAGATAACAATTAGTATTATCGTAACAAAATGAATACAAAGCAGTCCCAACACAGGTAATATGATCATAATGAAAGCATCAAGTGATGCCAGTATATAGTCATGAGTTGGATGAGGTACCTGATTCAAAAAGCGAGTGGAGGCGAGGAGATTTCCCAGGTTGAGGAAGGAGGTGCAGAGAGTCTGAGAAGAGGCGTGAGAGCTTTGAAGGGGAGAAATGAAACAATGCGAAGTGTTGAAAGGTTTCAAACGTTAAAAAATGCAATATTGGGAAGGGTAAGCGACAATGCCTTTCAGTTGTTGATAAGGGCCACGTGTACGCTCACGATGGAGTATGGTGAGATGTCCTCTTAGAAACCCCTTGTACATCGTGCCACTACCCGCAAGACACGTAAGCCACCAAGAGCGAGCAAGTAGGCTCTTTGCTGAAGCAAGCTTAGCTCAAGCATGGGGGACTTGTGTGCTGGACCAAAATGCTCAGAGCTCAGCGCTCAGTGGTCGGACCTCAGCACCTGCCACAGACAAGTCAGCTTAGCTTTTGGGCCAAGTTGGTGGGCCATGTGATTAGGCCCCCTGGAGGTAAGATTCCGTTCTATTGCAACACCGTGAGGGTGTGCCCTTGAGCATAATATTTTTCTGTTGAGTATGCTTTCTATTGAGATTATATTCTCGTGATAGAAAGTTGTTAGAAGAGGTAAACTATAAAAGGGATTTTAGATCCCAGGTTAAGGTACGTTGTTTCTAAGACTGAAACTTACTACTTCTTGTTTCTTATAAGCGCTGTATTGACTTGATCGTCGGAGTGCAATCAATAGGTAGGGTCTCCTCTGTTTCAACGGAGTTACGTTCTAGAGCAACAAGAGATATGAAGGATTCGTGAAGAGACAGACGGACTTAGAGCTTGTCGTCAGAGACAACCGACGAGCAAGTCAACTGGCAAGTAAGTCAACTGGCAAGCAAGTAAACCGGCAAGAACAATTAAATTTATTATAAGGTTATATCAATTTTTGATAAATAATTTTTGTTAAAATAATTCATTTTAGTGATAAAGGAAAAGAAAACAGAAAAATGATGATGAAAAATGAAAAAAAAAGTAAATTAAAATTATATTTTTAGTTATTTATTTATTGAAGTTTGAAAAGTTTAGATTATTTTGTTGAGATAAAGGTTAAAAAAAATTATATTCTTTTGATGAGGTTTTAAAATAAATATTTGGAACTTAATCAAAGTTAAAAAAAATCAGTTATTTAGCTAAAGTTTTAGAATAAACATTCGAATGTTAACGAAGATTTATTTAAAATAAACCATTAGAATTTAACGAATGTTAAACAAACCTCCATTATTTTGCTGAGATTTTAAAATAAATTTTTGGAACTTAATGAAGGTTAAAAAAAACCTTTGGAACTTATCAAAGGTTAACAAAACCTTTGTTATTTTACTGAGGTTTTAAAATGAACCTTGAGAATTTAACAAAGGATTAACCACTGTTATTTAGCTGCTGAGGTTTTAGAATAAACCTTTGGGAATTAACGAATGTTAAAAATACCTCTGTTAATTAAATCAATTCTTAGGGTTATATTAACCTCCGTTAAAACCCTTTTTTCTTGTAGTGATTGATGATTGGTATTGTCATTTTACTATTAAAGTTTGAATCTTGATTCATGATTTTGATCCTTAGATTTGATTGGAAAGTACTCCTAAGCATATGACCTAAATGATAATTCTTAACGTATTTGAATGCTAAGAATAAATTTGAAATGTTAATTTCTTTATAACATCTATTCATACTGATAAGGAGTTTTTATAAATATGCAAGAAATTGATATTTAGGAGACTATCTTAATAATTTTGTATGTGATGAATCAATATGAATGATTTTTATATGTGCATCAATGTTAATGAATATAAAATACTACATGTTTTTATTCATTGAAAATAGAAACGAGTGAGAAGGATGAACCTCAATCCCAATTTTCCCAATTGACTCATCCAAATCATTTTACTTTGCTTTTATTTAAATTCTTACAAATTCATGATAGACATAAGCTTTCAACAAACATTTATACATTTTCGTATAAATTTAGTGAATATTATACTTGAGATTTTAGAATTGTTCTTTGTATTAAGAATTATTTAATACTTCTAACTCGATATATTTACTGTAAAATAATCATTAGCTTACATTAACTATACCTACTTTTTTACAAACTGTTATAAGGAGAAAATTTAAAACCCCACTAAAATTTAGGTTCAGGTTGTCATATAGAAATCGAGATCGGATGTAGAAATTCCACAAGGAAGTTGACACTAAATTTGAATCCATTGGGGCCAATAACTGCTTCAGGAAGCACAACCATGATATAGCTAACACAAATCCATTTATAGAACACCATTGTTTGGATAGAATATTCCACACAAAAGTACCACTTTTTTTACCTCTATTCCTTCTCACTATACAAGTATTTTTTTAATGTGTTCTACTGTTTCTTCTTCCTTCAGACTTCCCAGTTTACATTCTGTAAATTTATATCTAACTTGTTATGTTCCTTTTCTATTAATTTCAACATCGATTTTAATTTTTTAGTATCATTACTATGTTCATTGATACTGAAGATGAATGTTTGTGTCTGTACTTATTATTTATCATGAATTTCTTTAATTTTGGGTATAAATTAGTTATGAGTATTTTATGTGAAACTATATTTAGTTTTGCTGTGTAAAATTTAAAATATAGGTCATCCCTATTCAAACTAGGGTTTCGGAGCAAGGCGATACACAACCTCTACCTGAGATTGATAACTAAGCACTTTCTACAAAAATTGAAAGTTTTAGTTGCAAATTCATCTTTATGAGCAGACTTTTGATATGATCAACACTTAAATAATTTTCGAAATCAAGCTCTGAATCCAGTCTCAGATAGATATACTTCAGATGCTTACAACACAAATTTAATAAAACAAATCTCTCATGATATAAACTTCTTGTGCAAACTCTTTCTCAGCAGATATGTACTAACAGTTCACCATGTGAAATTGATGCAATTGAGTTCCATATTTCAAATGTTTAAATAACAAATAGTCAAGCAGTGCTGGATAAGCTAATCTCTAACAATAATAAACATTAAAAAAGAGAATGGAAGTGATGGAAAAGGGTAACATGACAAGGTATTCTAGAATGCATGAGAAGCAGTTTAGATTTCCTAGGCTTCAAAGAAAAATAAAATAAATAAATAAATAAATAAATAAAATATATATATATATATATATATATATATATATATATGTGTGTGTGTGTGTGTAAACTGTCATAGACAAAGAAGAACCTAATTTTGTTTTTCTCCTAAAGCTTAAATATGTACTCTGTGCACAAAAGAATTAAGTTAAATAAGGAATTGCTTAAATATGTAATCAGTACATAAAAGATTTGTTAAACTTCTACAATAAGACGAAACTATCATATATAAAATTGTTTTAACAGTTCTAGTTGTTCACAAATGACTTTGGTGCATAACGTGACTATATGAGGTGTACACGTGAATGTTATTAAAATCATAAAGAAAGAGATGGGTATAGAATCTAAGAAAAATATGTTAAGCTAAGAACCCATTTTAATTCTGTTATGAACATTGAACATTTTGTTTTGTCATTCTTATTTTGTATAATTGTTCCATTACATGTATATTATGCATTCTTTCTATCACATATAAATTATTACTTAACTTAGTCAAGTACCTTTAGCAATGACAATGTCAAGTTTATTTTATTAACCAAAAATAAATTATTAAATAACTTACATTGTATCGCAAAATTCTATTATTTATTATATTAAGGGTCTTGGAGAAAGACTAAAACTTCCAAGATTTAGTATAGAGTACATCAATGGTGTCGAGTCTTTCTTGGATTTTGAATATACTACGGGAAGACCTTAATGAAATGAGATTTTATGTCCACGATGTTGGACAATAAAAAGTGTGGTTTATGATCATTTGATAGCTATGGACTTTCTAAAGGACTACAATATTTAGGTAAATCATGTGGAGGAAATACCATCACCTATTGTAAGTGATGATGAAATGGACTATCAAGAAGACTCGCATGATGACATTGATGGTTTGTAGTATGACACATTTAGAAATATGGAAGACGCAAACACAAGGAGTGAGGTCCAAATGAGGAAGCTAAGAAGTTTTACAATTCAATTAATGAGTCAAAACAAGAATTTTATCGTGGTTGTAAAAACTTCTCCACTTTATCTTTCATGATTCAAATTTATCTATTAAAGTGTCTTCATGGGTGGAGTAATGCTACCAACTTCTTACAATTATTGAAAGAAGTCATGCCAAACTTAAATATTCCAATGTCTTTCAACAAAAAGGGCTACAATTGCCTCAAATATAAAAAGATTCCAAACATGTCCAAATGATTGCATATTATTTTGAAAAGAGCATGAGAGTGATGATGTCTGCAATATTTGTAAAGCTTCTCAATGGAAAGAATTCCTACGGTCAATTCAGATGTTGAGGAACCAAAAAATGAATATATAGTTCTTGCAAAAATTTAAAGGAATTAATATTTTCTAGTGGTTCCCAAACTTCAAAGGCTATTTATGTGCTCAAAGACTGTTGAACCAATGAGATGTCATGAAGAAAAATGCTCAAAAGATAGAAAAATGAGACATCCTGCTGATGGTCAAGCTTGGAAGCACTTTGATAGAATTCATTTTGATTTTTCACTTGAGCCATGTAATGTAAGACTTGGTATAACGAGTGACAAATTCAATCTATTTATATCTATGAGCATATGCCACAGTACATGGTCTTTCATGATGGTAGTGTATAACTTTCCACCGTGGTTGTGCAAGAAAGCTGAAAATACAATGTTATCATTATTGATCCATGGTCCATATTCACCAGGAAATGATATTGATATATACCTTCAACATTGATATGCTATATTGTCAGGTTGGAGTACTAAAGGAAAGATCGCATGTGCATGTTGCAATTATGAAACACATTCATCCTACCTAAAACACAATCATAAGATGTGTTATGTATACCATCGTGTCTTTTACCAAAAAGCCACACTTGGAGAGGCAATGAGAAGTCTTTTAATGGAAAGAAAGAACTAACACATCCACCTAATATGTTAACACAGAAACAGACATCGTAGAAATATTAAAAGATTTCATGAATGAATTTGGAAAGAAAAACAGAAACAAAAGGGATAGAAAAAGAGATCAATATTTTTTCGAACTACCTTATTGGGCTCAAAATATTACATCACAATTTTGATGTAAGGCACATTGAAACAAAAATGTGATAGTATTATTGGCAAACTTTTGGACATTTTCAGGAAAGACAAAAGATCATATTAATGTTCGTTATGACACTAGTGCAAAATGTATAAACAAGTGCAGTTTATTTAGTGCGGCTTTGCGCTCAAACGCTTAAGTAAAAAACACGGTGACATTTTTGTAATCAAGTTTATTTACAAGTGCAACTATTAGTAAAGCCGCACTTGTAAACCAAGCGTTTGGATTTACAAATAGCCGCCCTTGTAAATCAAAACGCTTGATTTATGAATGCGGCTTTACAAATAGTCGCCTTCTTAAAACCTTTTTAACCCTAATTGAGAAACGCGCCACGTTTTGATACTCTCCTTTCTCTCGCACTTTGTTTCTCTTATGTGCTTCCTCTTTTCTTCCTCTCTTCTTTGCATTGTATTCGTGCCATCGGTAAGCATTATCTTCCTCTCTTCTTCTTCACCATTGATTTTTGTATGTTTTGCGTTTCTTTTATGTTTTGTCTTATGCCATTGCTAAGGTCATGCATGGGAAGGTTTTTGTTTGCGCTTTCTGTTGTGCCTTCCTCGTCGCTGTTGCCGCCTTGCTCCGTCATATATTTGCGTTTCATTGGAGAATTTTTATTTGCGCTTTTTGGACTTCCATTGGGATGAAATACGAAGATGTATAATATGCACCAAGAGATTAAAAGAAATGCTAAAATAATGACCAAGTTCTTCGGAAAAGATCAAAGTTTAGAACTTTGATTAGAAACCCAATCAAAAGCAAAAAAGAAAAGAAACCCTAAACGCCTCTCATAACTGCGATTTATAAATGCGGCTATTTACATAGCCACATTTATAAATCGAATTTACGAATGCGGCGATATATATAGTCGTCTTCTTATCTCTTCCATTTATAAATGCATGCTCATCAAATGTTATTATATAACCGCCCTTATAAATGTAAAATAGCCGCATTCGTTTTGCTTTTCTGCACCAGAGTGATTTGCATGGGTGCACAAAATGGGACCAATAAACATTGCTATATCATTATTTCCTACAACTTAAAATTAAAAATCCTCACTTTTAATTTTCAATTCTTATAGAGTGCTGAAAAGAAGGATGGTGAAGAAGTCACTAGAGCTTAAATGTTTAAACACATCAAAGTCGTCCTACTCGGAAAGGAAAAAGCAGTCGATGAAGAAACACTAGATGCTATTGTAAGTTTATTTTAATTTAAAAATGTGATTATGTGCTTCTTTTTTTCATCATTAATTTTAATATATGTACATTTATTTCATTCCATGCTTGAAGGTTCTATGCAAAACACATAAAGTGAAATTGTGAAAAAAACATATGAATCAATCTGGAAAAGAAAGGCCTAGTCGAGTTTGTTGTTATGGAAGGACTGTGACACCAACAATATTAATAGGAATCAAGAAATTGCAGTTATCCATAATGATATGCTATTGAAGTAAATTCTTTGACTCAAAAGGTTGAAGGTTTAGAAGCAATTATGAAATTCGTGCTTAAGCAACAAAACCCATATTTGAATGAGGGGGATATAGAACATATGATGTCACGGGTTTTAGGGAAAGAAAACAGTGTAGTTGATCCAGGTTCATCTACTTTCACTCATGTTCCTTATTTGGACCAGGTATATAGACATATAATTTGCATTCAATGTTATCGGCTAGGTATTTTGTATTTATCTTATTTTATTTATAAACTTGATACTATTTAGAAAGTTTGTACATTTTGTTTAATTTTTCAGGTTAGATGTCAAGATAAAACTAATAATGGACATGAGAAAGATTTATAATTGATTGAAGAAATGTAGAAATTTTGAGAGATTTTCTAACTCTAATTATTTGTAATGATTACAACTTCTATTATTTTTGTATACAATGGAGTATTTAACTTACACATTTGAAATATTAATATTATATACATTTTTCTTAGTTAAATTAGAAATATGGTCTAAATGTGCAATTACGTAATTTTATAATTTGTCGCGTTAAAAAAGTGTTGTCTAAAAATATATACAACATGTAAATAAATATTGTCTAAAAAGACAAACAACTTGTAAATAACCATTGCCTAAACATTATGAAAAAAAAAACGTTGCCTATTTTATAAATATGCAACACTGAAAATGCATAGCTTATTCTATCAATATGCAACCCTGAAAATGTGTTGCCTAAAAGATAAACAACATGTAAATAAGTGTTGTCTAAAAATATAAACAACATCTAAATAAACGTTGTCTAAACAACAGGCAACACTAAAAATGTGTTGCATAAAGATTATTAGAAAAAACGTTCTCTAAAAGTTTTTTCGAAAAATGTTGCATATTCTACCAATATAAGACAATAGATGCAAAAAAATAACATTGTCTAAACTTAATCCCACTTTTGCATATTTCATGCCTAAAAAAGCGTTGTCTAAAGTTAAGGCAATGCTATTCCTACTTTAGACAACGTTTTTAGGTGTTGTTCAAAGTGAAAAAATGGTGTAGTTACCTACATCAATTCTTAAAATGTAGTTTATATATATGTTGGTCAATTTTACATAATACCAATTGGCTTTATGATGAAATTTTATTGGAGAATATGAAAGTGAATATTGGACAAAAGCACAACAAAGCATTTTTACAGCTAAATTCTTGTCTTTTGACAACATAAAATACTTTTAGGACTTCTTTGCAAAAATGGAAAAATTGCAATCCAGTAAGTTTAGGTCAATTTAGTTACTTATAATGGTTAGGTACATCATTGTAGCTTTAACCCACTTGTGGGGAACAAAAAAGAAAAAGTCTTTAAAAAGCATCCAATGAAGAACCTTGTCTTTTAGAAAAGATAAAATATTCACCACCACCACGGTTGTCTTATTGAGGTAAGACTTAAATAGTGTTGAAGCAAGCCAAATCTCCTCATAAAAGTCACTGAATCAAGAACCAACCCAACTTTTGCAACCAATTCCTTTCCTTTGCGCTTCTACTTTGATCATCACTTGTTTGTTTGTTCCTGTGATCATGGCTTTAGCCGTGGTAGGTGGTGCACTTCTCTCTGCTTTCCTTGACGTTCTTTTTGAAAGGCTAGCTTCCCCTGAGTTTGTCAACTTCATCCGTGGAAAGAAGCCTGACAAGTTGCTTCGAAAGGTGGAGAACCAGCTGATAGTTGTTAGAGTGGTACTTGCTGACGCTGAGAATCGACAAATCTCAGACTCCAATGTCAAAAAGTGGCTCGATGTTCTCAGAGATGTTGTGTACGAGGTTGACGACTTACTTGATGAAGTTTCTACTAAAGCTGCTACTCAAAAGGAGGTAAGCGATTCCTTTTCTCGCCTTTTCAACAGGAAGAAGATTGTTAGTATTAGTAAGTTGGAAGACATAGTTGAAAGATTAGATGACCTTTTAAAACAAAAGGAGAGTCTTGATTTGAAGGACATTCCAGTGGAGAGACACCAGCCATGGAAAGCTAAGCCAACATCTCTGGAAGATGGATATGGTATGTATGGTAGGGATAAAGACAAGGATGCCATAATGAAGATGGTGCTAGAGGACAACAGTGATGGTGAAGAAGTGTCCGTGATATCTATTGTAGGCATGGGTGGGGTCGGAAAAACCACTTTGGCCCGATCTGTGTATAACGATGACAAATTGAAGCAGCAGATATTTGATTTAAAGGCATGGGTTTGTGTTTCTGATATATTTGATATTGTGAAGGTGACAAAAAGTATGATAGAGGAAGTTACCAAGATGTCCTGTAATTTGAATGATCTAAATTCACTTCAACTTGAGTTGATGGACAAGATGATAAATAAAAAATTCTTAATTGTCCTGGATGATGTTTGGATCGAGGATTGTGATAGCTGGAGTAGTCTTACAAAACCCTTTCTAAGTGGGATGAGGGGAAGTAAAATTCTGGTCACAACCCGCAATGAAAATGTAGCGGCTGTAGTCCCTTTTCATACTGTTAAAGTATATCATTTAAAGAAATTGTCAAATGAAGATTGTTGGTTGGTGTTTGCAAACCATGTTTTTCCTCTCCCAGAAGGCAGTGAAAATAGAGGAACTCTAGAAAAGATTGGGAAGAAGATTGTTAAAAAGTGTAACGGGTTGCCTTTAGCTGCACAGTCACTTGGAGGAATGTTGAGAAGAAAGCACGCTATCAGGGATTGGAATAATGTACTTGAAAGTGACATTTGGGAACTTCCTGAAAGTCAGTGTAAAATTATTCCAGCACTCAGAATTAGTTATAATTATCTCCCTCCACATTTAAAACGGTGTTTTGTATATTGCTCCCTTTACCCCAAGGATTATCTATTTCGAAAAGATGAATTGATCCTTCTATGGATGGCTGAAGATCTTGTAAAAGCACAAAAAAAGGGGAAGACTTTAGAAGAATTTGGTCTGGAGTACTTTGACGATTTGCTTTCCAGATCCTTTTTTCAATCTTGGGGTCGTTATTTTGTGATGCATGACCTAATGCATGATCTAGCAACATTCATTGGCGGGGAATTTTATTTCAGAGCAGATGAACTTGGAAAAGAAACCAAGATCGATAGAAAGACTCGTCATTTGTCGTTTACAAGATTCAGTGATCCAGTCTCGGATATTGAAGTTTTCGACACAGTAAAATTTCCAAGAACTTTACTGCTGATCAATTGTAAAGAGACTCCATTCAACAACGAAAAGGCACCACTTATTATAGTGTCAATGCTTAAGTACTTGAGAGTTTTATCATTTTGTAACTTCCAAAATCAGCTTGCTCTGCCTGATTCAATAGGTCAATTGATCCATTTGCGTTATTTAAATGTCTCTCATACCAGAATAGAAACACTGCCAGAGTCATTGTGCAATTTGTACAATCTACAAACTTTGAAGTTGGATTGTTGCTCGCATCTGACTAAGTTGCCTAGTGCCATGCAAAATCTTGTAAACTTGCGTCATCTTCAAATTGCTCAGACTCTCATAAAAGAGATGCCTAAGAGAATGGGAAAACTAAATCAATTACACAGCTTGGATTTATATATTGTGGGCAAGCAAAAAGAGAATAGCATCAAAGAACTGGGAGGACTTCCAAATCTCCATGGTTCGTTTCGTATTGAGAAATTAGAAAATGTTACGAAAGGTGAAGAAGCATCAGAGGCCAGGATAATGGACAAAAAGCACATTAATCATCTATCCTTGGAATGGTCTATAGATAACTACGATGGCATCGACTTCGAAATTGAATTAGATGTACTCAGCAACTTAAAACCTCACCAAGACCTGAAATCGCTGTCAATCAGGGGTTATAAAGGAACCAGATTGCCGGAATGGGTGGGGAATTTTTCCTACCAAAATATAACATATCTGTATTTAGATAATTGTAACAACTGTTGCACGCTTCCTTCACTTGGGCAACTACCATCTCTCAAGCATTTATGTATTTCAGACATGGATTCAGTGAAGACTATTGATGCAGGCTTTTATAAGAAGGAAGATTGTTCATCTGTGACGCCCTTTCCCTCCCTTCAATCTCTATACATTTCTTATATGCCTCGTTGGGAGGTGTGGAGTTCAATCGAATCAGAAGCTTTTCCTGAGCTTAAGGATCTTTATATAACAGACTGCCCCAAACTAAAGGGAGACTTGCCTAATCACCTTCCTTCTCTGCAAACACTCAGAATTACAAATTGCGAGCTTCTTGTCTCTTCCGTCCCAAGGGCTCCCACCCTTCAAACATTAGAGATATCTAAAAGCAACAAGGTAGCGTTTGGTGTCTTTCCTCTTTCAGTGAAAGATATAGAGATAGAAGGAGGCCCAATGGTGGAGTCCATGATGGAGGCCATCATTAACATCCAACCTACTTGCCTCCAATCTTTAACATTAAAGGATTGTTCGTCAGCCATATCTTTTCCAGGTGATCGTCTTCCTGCATCGTTGGAAACTCTTAATATCAGTGGTTTAAACAAATTGAAATTCCCGATGCAACACCGAAACGAATTACTGGAATCACTGGTTATAGATAATAGTTGTGATTCGCTAAAGTCTCTCCCACTGGTTACGTTTCCAAATCTCATTAGTCTTCATATCACAAACTGTGAAAATATGGAATCTCTTTTGGTCGTAGGGTCCGAGTCGTTTAAGAGTCTGAATTCTTTTGTGATTTCCCACTGCCCCAACTTTGTATCATTCCCGAAAGAAGGATTATCTGCGCCCAATTTGACTCGTTTCAGTGTTAATGATTGTGATAAGTTGAAGTCGTTGCCCGATCAGATGGGAACTCTTCTCCCAAAGATGGAATATCTTGACATATCGAACTGCCAACAAATTGAGTCATTTCCAGGAGGGAGTATGCCACCGAACTTGAGAACAGTTGAGATCAGGAACTGTGAGAAACTAGTGAGCGGCCAAGCATGGGTATCCATGGAGATGGTTACCTCTGTCTTTGTTGACGGTCCATGTGATGGCATCAACTCCTTCCCAAAGGAGGGATTGCTGCCTCCCTCCCTCACGTCTCTGCACCTATTTGGTTTGTCAAGTCTGGAGACGTTGGAGTGCAAGGGCCTTCTCCATCTCACATCGCTACAACAATTGTACATTGAAGATTGTGAAAAGCTGGAGAATATCGGAGGAGAAAGGCTGCCCGTTTCTCTAATAAAATTAAGAATAGAGGGATGTCCGTTGCTGCAAAAACGATGCCACAGAAAGGACAGTGAAATTTGGCCTAAAATGTGCCATGTTCGTGGGATAAATATTGACGGTAGATGGATTTAACGAAGAAGGATGATGAGCAGGTAATTCTCCTTCTTTCACTCAGGTCATCAACATCTAACCATGAAAAACATAAATTTTTTTACATATTTTATTTACAGTGAGCATTCATGTCATTTTAATTCGAAGGCACTTGCATACTCTTTAGCTGCTAGCCATTTCAAATTCTCTGCTAGACATATCTGAAGTTTGGTTTTTCTGAAGAATTTTAGATGAAGATGGGAGAGTGGCTGAGATAAGGGGAGAGGGTGCAATGAAATTTGGAGGATATTTACATGTTGGCTTTCGTCTGCCTTTGCTGTGATCTTACAGGAAGTAAAAAACATTGCTCCTAATGCCATGCAAAATCTTGTTATTCTTTTACTTTCTTATTCTACTTCCAGTCTCCAATTTTTATTTTTATTTTCATTTTCCTTACCATAATGTGAAGAATTGTCTTTAAATTTGCCATGCCATCTAACACTACGGAAGAGATTCTTTCCAGCGCTTTTGGGACAAAATAAAAAAATGTTTCATTTCTTAGAAATTTAATTTTAACATTTAATATTTTAACTAATTAATTAAGTGAAAGATTGAGATGATGACTCCAAACACTCTCATGCATAGTTTTGTTAATATTAATTAATATCTTATCGATTTTAGTATTCTTAAATGAATTTTTACTAAAAAAAATTATTATATTGAATGATTAAATTTTATTTTATTTTTGTCTAAATATTCTGTCATTTTATTCTGTTGTCATGAGATGACTTAGTCAATACTTTTGTTTTCCTGTTTCTAATTCGTTAATCAACTCAAGACATTCTTTTCTTCAGCATGGTCACACCATCTCATTTACAATAAAAATCAAAGATAGTTATCTGCAATTATTTTTTCATTTAACTTACCATAATGTGGATAGTGATATATTATGTCATTCTCTTTAACTTTGCTGCCATCTAAAACTACGGAAGAAATCCATTTCAGCACTTTTGATACAAAATAAAAAAAGAAAATAATTTCTTAGAAATTTAAGTACTAATTTAAGTTTAATATTTAATATAAATAAGAAAGTTGAACCATATATAAATGAAAAATCTACAAATTTATTATCTTAAGGTTAATAATATTCTAATTGAAAAAAGTGAATATAAAAGATTATAAAAGAAGGATAAATGACAAAGATTATTGTAAGAAGATTGAAAAAAATAATAAACATAGTTATGGCAGAAATAGAGGTTTCCCCGGTAGCCAATGAGAAATTGCGCAAGACCAACGAGGACTTATGCAATAATCTACAGTAGAGCGACTGACGAGGGTTGATTTTGTCCTTGAGGGATCATTCCAAGCCATTTTCGCAAGCGACCATGGATGAGCTTGTGCCACCGCACTACATCACGCCCAAGATCGTTTTCACAGGGGGTGGAAGATCCTGAAAATCATCTCACAACATTCAACGCCCAAATGATTGTTTTAAAGAGCTTGAGACGACTTTAACCAAAATTGATATGCATGAAAGTGAGGAATCTAAAATGGCTAGATTTGTAAGTGGACTAAGAAGGGAAATCCAAGATGTGGTGTAACTTTATGAGTATTCATCTTTAGAAAAATTGGTTCACCTTGCCATCAAGGTTGAAACCCAACTTTCAAAGCAAAATCATTTCAAAAACTCTCATAAAGATGGCTACTACCAATCTTCTTGGAAAAACAAAAAAAAAACTTCTTCCAAAATTTTCCCTTCAAAGGTTGAGAAAGATTCCACTTACAACCCTAAACATTCTAATCCCTCCACTTTAACACCTAAGTCACCTACCAAAATCTCAAGTAGAAAGTGTTTGAAATGTTTAGGTTTTGGGCACATTGCATCTAGTTGTCCTTTAAAAAGGAACATGATGGTTAAAGAAGGGGTTGTCATGAGTGACCATAGCTCCTAAAGATCTAGGTCCCCTAGCCATTCTAGATCCCCAAGTGAGGAAGGAAGTGAAAGTCCATGTGAAGGAGACTTATTAGTAGTGAGGCGCATGCTAGGTCAAGTTTTAAAACTTTTGATGAAGTCAAAGGGAAAATTTTTCCACACTAGGTGCCTCATTAATGATAAGTTGTGCTCCTTAATTGTGGATAGGGGGAGTTGTGCAAATGTGGCAAGCACAAGAGTGGTAGACAAACTTGGGTTACCATCTCTCATACAAAGCCTTATAAACTTCAATGGTTAAGTGAAAAGCGGGAGATCATAGTAAATAAGCAAGTCTTCATAGCCTTTTCTATTGGTAAATACAAGGATGAGGTCTTGTGTGATGTTATCCCTATGGAAGCTACTCATATTCTTTTAGGAAGTCCATGGCAATATGATAGGAAGACCCTTCATGATGGCCTTACCAACAAAATCTCTTTTACCTTCCATTGGCATAAGGTCACACTAAAATTTCTCTCACCAAAAGAAGTCCATGAGGACCAACTTAAAATGAAAGAAAAAAGAGAAAAATAAAAAGATAAAAAGAATTCTAAGAGAAGACTTCTCATTTCATCACAAGAGGTTAAAAAGGTAATGCTTTCACAAAAGTCTATCTACATAGATTTTCCTAAAAGCCTTAAGAATGAGTCGGCGGTAGATAGTCCTAAATGTTTGGAAAATTTGGTAAAGGAATTTGAAGATGTGTTTCAAGATCCCCCTCTCCTTTTGAGGTTGTGTATGGGTTCAATCCCCTGACACCCCTTGACCTCCTTCCTATTCCCATACTTGATGAGGTGTTGTGCAAAGATGGTTTTGAAAAAGCTTCCTTTATTAAAGACTTGCACCACCACATCAAGCTTCAAATTGAAAGGAAGGTAGGCAAGTATGTCGAGCAGTCCAACAAGGGGCGCAAGGCATTGATCTTTGAACATGGGGATTGGGTTTGGCTTCACTTGAGGAAGGATCGCTTCCCTACTCAAAGGAATTCCAAACTTCTACCTCGTGGTGATGACCCTTTTCAGATCATAAAGAGGATCAATGACAATGCATATGAGTTGGATTTACCTGATACATATTTAGGTAGTAATTCTTTCAATATCAGTGATTTGACTCCTTTCTCTATAGGTCTTCCAAATTCGTCGACGAATTCCCTCCCACCTGGAGAGCATGACGAGGACCTAGGAGGGAGTGCGCCTATGGACCAAGCCCAACCTCTAAGGAGGAAGACTAGGAGCATGCCTCAAGACATAGGGCCAGACTAAGATTCTCCAACCACTACCTCATCACCTAGTTTGCCCAGAGGATCACGAGGAGCAGAGCACAGGCTTTGGGTGCTGAGCATAAGTGAGTTTCATTATTGTTCATTTCAATAGAATAGAATATGTTGTAAGTAATTTAGGCTCACTTTAGAGGTCCAAATAGCAAAGATAGGCTAGAATAAGGTGCCTTTAGTATAATAGGGGGCGTAGGTATCATTTTAGCTTGTTCATAGCCCTTTAGGAAGGTGATCCCGCCTGTTGACCGGAGCGCTGGAGAATGCCTCGTCAAAGGATCGACGTGCACGCCGCTTCTCACCTCCGCTCCTCCTCTGGATCTATCTCAAGAACCTGCAAAGAAACGATACGGCGCCGCTGCGGCCGATCGCACTCCGACGCTCAAGTCAGTGACGGTATCACCAAATACTA
>Ga0123342_1005617_pt1 | contig 18014 bp, 8 predicted proteins | sample Turbeawhitnodule_FD_89960 | JGI IMG/M metagenome (GOLD analysis project Ga0123342, IMG submission 89960) | Root nodule microbial communities of legume samples collected from Mexico - Turtle bean Mexico white nodule | ecosystem: Host-associated > Plants > Roots > Nodule | place: Mexico: Nepantla...
AAAAATAAGGCCCTTTATCTTTAAATTTCTTTTTAAAGAAAAACATAAGGCCCCTTTCAAAAATATTTTTGTTCACTTTGTGTTGTTTATTGCCCAAGCTAGGCAACAACATCACAAAGTTTGTTTTTTTAGATTTTTGTAAAGAAGAATGAACATTATATAATTAAAAAAAAGAGTTCAAAGTATTGTAATCCCCCTTTAAGGATTCTTTCTCAGCCATGCTTTCAAGGGGTGTCATAAAAGACTCTTCTTCTTTGTGGGTTTCCTCTTCTTCTTCCTTTTCAACCAAACATTCTTCTGTATTTTCTATGAAGGAAACATTTATATCTATATGTGGTTCAACTCCAAACATAGATTTTTCTGCAAGCACATCCTCACAAGGGTTTTCTAGAGAAGATTAAATGTTATCGATATCTGATTCAACTCCAGAAAAAGAGATTTTGGTATTTTCCTTTTCTATCATCACTTTTTCTCTCTTTTCTTTCTCTTCTCTATCTTTCCTTTCGTCCTCCTCTCTTTCTCTTTTCTCCTTCTTTTCTTTCTTTCTTACAAGAACTTGAAATTTTTCTTTAAACTCTTTTTCTCTTCTAATATATTCTTTTTCTCCGTATATAAAGTTTCTTCCTTTTTCTACAAGCTCTTTTATTTCTTCTTTAAGCTTCTTCTTTTTTTACATATGAAAGTGGAACAAACTTTCTTCTCATACACATTTTTAATTCATCCCAATTGCGTATTTCTGATTTTCTGCCAATTTTAACATTAGTTTCCCTTTATGTCCACCAAGACCTAGCATATTCTTGAAAACTGAGGATGGCTAAGGGTACTTTTCTACCCTAACATCCTTTGGGCTTTCTTTTCTTTCTTTTCTAACTCTTCTAGGTGGGGGTTGATAGTACTCATTAATTCTAAGACTCTTTTCCTCAAAAGAATCATTCACCCTAGAGCTAGATGCATGAGAACTTCTTTTTGATTTGATGTATTCATCCCTTTCTTTAACCGTTTTCAACTCTTTTTGTAACAAAGCAAGTTGAGTATCCATTTCTCTGAGTTGGACCTCATGTTGCAATTGTCTATATGAAAATGATTGAAAGTCTTGAGTTAACTGTTTCAAAAGAGATTTAATAGACTCTCTATCATTTTCACTAACATGATGAGAATGAGAAGACATGGTTAAAGTTATGTGTTAAAAGCAATTTACCAAAAATAAATAAATAAGTGGAGTAATGTAGGTAGATTACTAGAAAAGGGAGGTGGATCACTTAAGTACCAAGCCTTTCCTAGCCAGATTCTATCCTTCAAGACATTCACAAACATTTTTTTAAGTAATTCACTTAGAGCACAATCAAGAATGAAAACACAATTTTATGCAAGAAAACAAGAATGCAAAAACAATTAAACACAATTGAAATTAATTCTAACTAGAAAGTTTTAAACTAGTCGAATTTCTAATGGTGAGGCTTGTTGACACTTGTGAACCTTCATGACACATTCACCGTCTAAAGCGTGTATATAATAAGAAAATCAAAGAAAACTTGTAGGAGATGAAAGAACACCAAAGGCTCTTCCAAGACACCTAAAGTAAAGATAATGACCAAATTACAAAACAATTGAAATCACACAAAATTTAAAAAAAAATAATCTTCAAAGTTCTCTTCTCTTCTCTCATAAGTGTTTCTCTCCAAGCCTCTACTTGTTTGTCCTCCAAATGTGAGTACCACTTGCAAAGTCCTTTGCCTTCTCTTAGGATCCTACCTAGAAGTTAGCTCAATTTTCACAAAGAACAAATTCAAGGTATATTCCACTTCAAGAGGTCAATAATAAAAACAATAAAAACTCAATTTGAAGAGTGAAACTCAAGGGAGATTAGAGATGACAAACACAAAGATTATCCATAAAATCAAGATAAACAAAAAATTAAAGGTTTTAAAAAAAAGTAGGCACACAAATTAATTTCCTAGAGAATGGTTATAGAATGGATTATAAAAACAAAAGTTAAAGAATTATAACCAATGTAGCATTACTGCATTGCCATCCTCCAGAAGTTTGACCATTCACCGCCTGATTGCAAATATTCCAGCAGCTTAATATTTTTTATTTTTATTTTTCAATTCCAGCTATACATCCGAATTGACTCAAAGTGGAAATCAAGTATTGGGTCCCACATGTGCAATTAAGTGCTAAAATAAATCAAACCCGAATTTAGTCCATTGTCACACAAATACAATTTCTCTCTCATGACTTTGGTTGTCTCGTGGAATGTTACTATTTGTTTCAATTATTTTTCTGAAATTTTGTTGTGTTACCACCTCTTGAACGGTGAACTACTGAACCACCAACACACTGATTGCAATTGCCAAGGACCACCAATTACAAATCATTTTAGCTTCAAATTCTCCAAATTGCTCTTAATCTAATTAGCACCAAATCAAACTACCGAGAGTGTAATTCACCAATTCCACCTCAAGCAAGGTTGTATCTTAACGTTCTTATTCTGTTGTTGCATCTAAGACATTCCAATGTGATTAAAATGCAACAAGCACTACACCAAGATAGAAAACTGCACCAGCTGCAACCAAATTATATAGTATTCACACTTTTAATGTTTGCTTTGTGCTGCACGTCATATGAATGCACCAATGCTTTCCGCACGAATTTCGGAAATCACCAGCTAAGTTCCCAATTCCAGTTGTACTAAATCACAGCTGATGTTTGTGCTCACCAAATTCTCATCAAATTCATGCTTCCATTTCAAACAGTTTCTTCCACCAAGAACACCAAAGATCAAATGAAATTCAGAGGCACAGTTTTAATTAGAAACTGCAACAGCAAAAAACAGAAAACAAAAAGTTTGATTCCAAATAAACTGCACTAAAACAGTTTATCAAACACTTTCTAGCAGCTGTCTAAAACTGTTAAACCAGAAAATTCTGCACCCAAATCTTCACTCAATCAGAACACCAATTTAACTTTTGCACTAGGAATCACAATTTCAAATTCAAGTGATTAACGCCATGAAATCTGCAGTAAAATTTTCCACCAAAGTTCATTAAACAACACTGAAACAACCAGCCGAAAATCAACAACAACTTTAAAATTCTGCACCAAAACAGCCAAAGTGCATCAATTCTAGAATTGGAGTCAAATTATCAAACAGATGGTGTACTGAGAAATAAAAATCTGCACCAATTCTAAATCACCAATGTTTCTGCTTTGGTTCAAAATCAGATCAAATTAATGCACAAAACAATTCATTCCACCACGAACTCTAACATCTCCCAAAAAAATACTTGTTCCAACTTGAATTTGTAGCTGCTTCCAGCAATTCCACCGAATAGTTTCGAAAATGAATTTTGGAGAGAATGATAATGGAAACCTAACTCAAAGAAAATTGCTAATGATATAGTAGTAATTTATGAACTCAAAAATGAAAATCAAGACTCTAATCTATGAAGAATTTTGAAAAAATTTCAAAAAAGTTCAACTAATGGATTTTGTGACAAATTTGGAGTAAACATGACTCTAGACAAAACATTTATGATTATAAAATCAAAATGACTCAAATATAAGAAAATTTCACCGAACAAATTTGAAGAAAACTCAAAAAATTCAAAAGCACACATGAACACAAACACAAGAACACCTAAAAGCACATACATGAAGGGGTTCAAGTAAGAACAATTAATTTGAATCGAACAAAAAGACAAACAACACAAAATCAATCGGTAAACATTCAAGAAAATTATGAACAACACGGAAATTAGAAAAAAAAATAGAAGAAGATCTTACAACAATAGCTCTGAATACCAAATGATGGAAAAACGCTCTTCTTCTATTAGTGATATTTGTAATTTCTTCTTTGGATGAATGATGAAGAAGATATGATGAGCGGAAGAATTAAAGAAACTCAAGAGGAGTTTCCATAGATTGAATTGGAGTTAGGAATTTGTGAGAGTGAGAAGTGAGACCAACTCACTAGGAAAGAGTCTAGATTAAGTCTTGAAGGAGACTAACCTAGGGAGAACTTGAGAACAAGTAGAATGACCAAAATTAGGTAGCATTTCATTACTAATTCCAAGTTAAAAAAATACATGTATAAGAGACTCCTATTTATAGGAGAAAGTCTCTCAAAAACTCTCAAATGAGAATGTAACAAGTGTCACCACCTTATCGGTGCAAAGTCTCTCTATTTAGGAGAAGACATGTGGAGCCTCGGGTCTTCCTTGCCTACATTTCTATTTGCACCATTCTTTTACTATTTTACCCTTTACTTTGTTTTTTATTTACATATTTTTCTATTTGACCCAAAATACAAGGCCCAAAACTTCCTAACTACTCTATACAGTTTTTACAAGGCTAAGAAGAAGAAAAAAACTCTACAAACTCTTCATTAAAACTCGATCTTCGTCTATCTTCTTGTCAAAAATCAACATACAATACAAATTTAGTTTAGGAAACAGATAAATAGACCTCCAATGCAATGCTAACATCCACTCAACACTTTTATTATAAGGATTAGATATGTTTTTAATATCCATGTACTATAATACGTAATTGGTTTTCGTCCCCGATTCAAACTTTAGAGCATCTGAATACCTATAGGATAGAAATGATTGGAATGGGTTCTTCTGTATATGTTAAATGATTATTAATTTTTTTTCAAAGATTGTTAGTTTGTTTCAAAATTCGTTGTAGTTTTGATTACATACTGATGTCCACTATAGCTTCTTCCACTGAATTGATGAAGTAGAACCTCAAAATGAATCAATTTTACTTACAAAAATACATATTCCAACATTTTCATATAACAAGTATCTGAATGGTCTAAAGTTTAGATAAAAAACAAAAATCATATTTATGTTATAGTGCACGAAAATATATTTAGCCCTTATTATAATTAACTAAAAAATTAAAAGAATAATAAATTAAATCACATTGGAGTTTTTGAAAATAATGAATGGTGTGTGAGTTGTGAATTATTGCTAATTTGTTTTATTCACCATTCATACTTTCGTTCTACCATATAATAAACAATATAAAAGCCATATATGGTGACACTAGAATAAAAGATATGTTAAACAATAAGGAAATGAAAGTTTGATGTATAGAAAAGATATCTATCTAATGCTTTATTTTAATAATGTAGTAATATATATTAGTATTTTAAGTTAAAAATTTAAAAATATTAATATTTTGATCATAAAGTGGATGTATGTTTTTTTTGTTATAAACATTAGCCCACTTAACCACATGTGGTGGTAATAAAAAATTATATATTGATAATCCTTTTTTTTTTTTTTACATTCATCTTAAAACTCCTAATATTATTATATTAATTATTTTTCACATCATTTAATTATAAATTTATGTTTCTATTATGTATTTTTTTTTAACTGTCAAGAAAAAATGTATACAATTTGATATGTGAAACTATAACTTTTCAAATCAAAAGACCCAAATTTATTGTTTGTGATTGTAAAAAGTCATAAGACAAAATGCAATCACTTTGTGCCCATTACAACCACAGCTTTAGAAGTAGGGTGGTGAATTATTCAACACAGAAACTGAAACCACGAAAACGACAAGCTACTGCCCAAACGAACACATACCAGCATTGACTACAGTGAAGCCTCCATCCACAACAAGGTCATGCCCACTAACATACTTTGACTCATCACTGCCCAAGTAAACCACAGCTTCAGCCACATCTTGGGGCTTAAGAGTAACACCTTTCAGATTGGAATAAAGTGCAGCAATCCCTTCATCATCAGTGTTCAGAAAACTCTTACTCATCGGCGTAGGAACCGCGTATGGAGACACACAATTCACTCGTATCCCCAAGGATCCAAGCTCCACTGCAGCGTTTCGCACGAGCCCCACAATACCATGCTTGGAGCATGTGTAAGCGTGCGAAGCCATGCCGCCTATGCGTCCACACGTGCTTGCGGTTGCGATTATGCTGCCGCGTCGAGAAGGGGCCATTACCCTCGCCGCATGCTTCATTCCCAGGAACACACCGACCAAGTTTGTTCTAATCACTTCCTCGAAATCGGATTTCTTGTTGTGAATAATGTTGGGGTTCCACACTCCGATGATTCCTGCGTTGTTGTGCATGATGTCTAGTTTCCCGAACCTAGAAACAGCAGTGTTGACGGCACGTTCCACGTGTTCCTCTTTTGTGACGTCGCAGTGGACGTAGAAGGAGGAGTCTATGTCCTTGCAAACTGAGTGACCTAACTCGTCTTGGATATCAGCGATCACTACTTTGGCTCCATGCTTCGCAAAGAGTCTCGCCGTGCACTCCCCTATGCCACTTGCTCCCCCTGTGATCAACGCCACCTTCCCTTCTAATCTGTTTTTCAAATTGTGTTTAACAAATCAAATCACAGTTATGATGAATACTTGTTTTTCAAATTAGAAAAAAGTAAAAGGTTCCCATGATTAGATACCTTCTGGCAACTGCAGAGGAGACTCCTGAAATACTTCCCATGATTCTCTCTATCTCCTGCTGAAGCTCGCTATAGCTTCTACTCTTCTTTGTTTTTCAGCCACTTATGGCTATTATGAACTGTGGGTACCTCATTTCGTTGGACAAGTTTACACTCATTTTATCTTCAGAGACTTCTACTTTACAGTTTTTTTTAATAATAAAATATTCAAATATGTTATTTTTATAATTGCAGTGGGAAAAATAATATTAGCTGACATAATGCAATTTGAAAATTTATTCTAGCTTTTTATGTAAGTTTCAGTAAAAGATTCTTTTTTTCTTAGTTATAATTATTTAGGATTATCAACACATCGTCATTTTAAAATATTTTATTTAATCAATAGAAAAATATAAATAAAATAATAATATTATTAGTTGTGATAGTGTAAAAAAATTAGAATATCAAAGTATTATTTTCCAGTAATATAACATGGAATCATCTAAAAAATCTTAAAGTTTATAAAATTAATAAACATTACTTATCTATGAATAATAGAGATTACAAATAATTATTTATTTATTTTGAATAAAAATTAAATAAAAATACTTAATATACATATTTTTATATGAATTAAAAAATTGATTTCAAATTTTACAAGAATACAAAATATTTTCGTATAATGATTAAAATTAAAATTCATAAGGAAATTACAAAATATACTTAAATTTTTATATAAATCCCGTCTGGCTGTTAAAAAAAAGTTTGCCCTACTGGTTGGTAGTTCTTAGATTACAGGTGAGAACTCAAAAGATGAATATGTGTACGATTTATTGGCGACAGCTCATTGATTATGTACAGGAAAAGTCATATTGGTATATGCTTTTCCCACTGCAATATTGTCTTCATATTTTTTTATTTAAACAATCACTTAAATGTGTTTTTTTCCTCTGGAATAGTATAATTTTTCCTTTGATTCTTAATAATTCTTTTGTCTTTTTGATAAAATAACTGTAATTTTGGGCCTTTTATTTGGGTTTTTTTTTTCTATTTGTTATTTGTGTTTTTGCTGTTTGCACGGTACATATATATACTTTTTTGAATTCAATAGGATTATTTTTGAAGTGTCATTCGGTTTTACAATTCAGACTCCTTTCGTTTCTCTATGTTATCTCTCCCTTTTCTTTGTTTAGGGTTTCATCCCCTGTTGGTTGGTTGGTGCCTTGGGTGATTGTTACCTTTTCACCATGCCGGTTAATCGTATTATGGTATCATAGCTCTTCAATTGAAGAGCTCAGTTGCGCGCTTTGAAATTTTTCCTATTTTCTTTCTTCTCCTTGATTTTCCTTTTCTTGCTTTTCTATTGTAGCATTGGCAAAAGAACGCATTGTAGCATCGTCTCAAGCCGATCCGGCGAACAACTACCTCTACCTTCATCCTAGCGAGAACCCCGCGGCGCTGCTCGTCTCGCCGGTGTTGGACGCTTCCAATTATCATTCCTGGAGCCGCTCGATCTTGACGACACTAAACACGAAAAATAAAGTGGAGTTCGTTCTTGGAACGCTTCCTTGCCCAGCGAAAGATCATCAAAATTTCCCATTTTGGAACAGATGCAATAATATGGTAGTCTCATGGTTAGTACACTCCGTCTCTTTACCTATTCGACAAAGCATTATTTGGATGGATAGTGCCCAGAACATCTGGAATGATTTGAAAACCAGATACTCTCCGGGTGACCTATCTAGAATTTCTGATCTTCAACTAGAAGTAGCTTCTTTAAATCAGGGGGATTTATCTGTGACTGAGTATTTTACAAAATTAAGGATCATTTGGGACGAGCTGGACAATTTTAGGCCTATCCCCATATGCACATGTTCTGTCAAATGTTCTTGTTTAGTTAATTCTATCATAAGTCAAAGAAAATGCGATGACCATGCTATGCAATTTTTGAGAGGGTTAAATGACCAGTATAGTAATATTAGATCACACGTTCTACTCATGGAACCCATCCCACTTATATCAAAGATTTTTTCTCTCATTGCCCAGCAAGAAAGACAATTAGCAAATCACATTTCTGTTAGCATCTCTAGTATTAACAATGTTGATTCCACTAGGACATCTTCATCTACTCTGTGCACTTTTTGTGGTAAGCATGTGCATACTGAAAATGTTTGTTTTAGAAAGGTTGGGTTCCCTAATCATGACAATAGGAACTCAAAATCCAACACTAGAAAAGTTTGTACGTACTGTAACAGAAATGGTCATACTGTGGATACTTGTTACAAGAAACATGGCTACCCACCTGGGTACAAATCCTATAACAGCAATAGGACTAATCAGATTAACAGTCTTATTACCACTGATGGTGTTTTCTCTGAGCCTTGTCTAAAAGAACAGGAAAAACGTGATTACCAACTCACTACTCGTCAAATACAAATTATCAATGATGTTTTGAGGCAGAACAACAATGACACTCCACCTAATCCTATTCAAGTGAATCAAGTGGGCTCCTTTTCTGCAGACCCCAACGCACATGAGTTGTCTTCAATGGGTAATTCCTGGATTGTTGACTTTGGTACCACTGATCACGTTTGTATGTATTGTCTGCTTTCACCTCTTATAAAACCATCAAACCTGTCCTGATAAATTTACCAAATGGCCAACATGTTTTTGCAAACTATTCTGGGACAGTTGTTTTTACAAATAAACTTTATCTTCTTGATGTGTTGTACATCCCTCAATTTACATGCAACCTTATATCTGCTTCTAAATTGTCTCTACACTTAAAATGTAACTTGATTTTCTCCCCCACACACTGTCTTATATAGGACAACCTCTCCAAAGAGCATATTGGTTTAGCTAATGCCAAGGCTGGCTTGAACATCTTTAACTCTTCTATTTTTCACACTGCCACACACCACTTTATTCCTTCTGTCTCATGCATTGTTAAGGAAAATAATTTGTGGCATTTTAGAATGGGACATCCCTCTGATGAAAGGTTGCATGTCTTGAAAAGTAAATACCCTTTTGTTTTTGCTGATAAAACACATATGTGTGATGTTTGTAATCGTGCAAAACAAAGAAAACTTCTCTTTACTCTAAGCACTTCTCACACTACTGTTATCTTTGATATCATTCATGTAGATATTTGGGGACCCTGTTCTACTACATCTATGCAAGGTTTTCGTTATTTTTTTACCATTGTTGATGATTTTTCTCGTTATACATGGATTATATTGTTGCATGCTAAATCTGAAGTTCGCACCCATCTCATAAATTTTTTTGCTTATGTTGAAAATCAATTTAAAACGACTATCAAATGCATTCGTTCTGATAATGGTGCTGAATTTGCAATGAAAACTTTTTTTGCTTCCAAAGGCACAATTCATCAAACTACTTGCATCGAAACCCCTCAACAAAACGGTATAGCTGAACGTAAACACCAACACATTTTAAACATCACTTGCGCTTTACTGTTTCAAGCTAATTTACCTCATATTTTTTGGGACTTCGTTGTCCAACATGTTGTTTTCCTCATAAATTGCACACCTACTCCCCTTTTACAAGATATTGCTCCATATGAAAAACTTTTTGGAAAACCTTGTGATATCTCTTCCTTACGTGTTTTTGGCTGCTCTTGTTATTCTACTACCATTCATGCTATTAGAAAGAAACTAGATACTAGATCTGTTCATGGCATCTTTCTCGGTTTTCCACACAATAACAAAGGTTACATCATCTTAAATTTAAAGTTTCATCGCATTGAAGTTTCAAGACATGTGATCTTTCATGAACATCATTTTCCATACATATTGAATCATGATGACACACGAAGCCCCGACACTTTATCTTTACCCATTCCTGCTAATTATAATACATTTTGTGATGATATATTCTTGGATTATAACTGTCACAATCATGAGCACGAGACTCCTATCACTCACACTGAAGACAACATCATTCCACTAAGACGCTCCAGTAGACAAAGACGACTCCCTACCTACTTAGAGGACTTCCAGACTTGTTTACCTGCTGCCAACACTGTAAGTAATCGGTATCCCATTCATAAATTTCTTTCCTACACTGCTCTCTCACCATCTTTCAAAAAGACTATATTTTCTATATCTTCTAACACTAAACCTAGCTCCTACACTGAGGCTTCTAAGCATTCTTGCTGGAAACAAGCAATGCTAGAAGAGCTTAATGCTAACAACACATGGCAAATAACTACTCTTCCTCCAGGAAAGCAAACCATTGGCTGCAAATGGGTTTTTAAGGTAAAACACAAATATGATGGCACCATTGATCACCACAAAGCACGGTTGGTAGCAAAAGGCTACACACAATTAGAAGGTCTCGATTTTTTAGATACTTTTGCTCTTGTTGCAAAACTAACCACTTTAAGACTTTTACTTGTTGTTGCCACTTCTCAAAACTAGATTCTTAAACAACTTGATGTGAACAATGCTTTCCTCCATGGGGACCTCCTTGAGGAAGTCTACATGCAACCACCGCCAGGCCTCAAACTTCCATCTCCTCAACATGTTTGCAAATTACAAAGATCACTCTATGGACTTCGCCAGGCCAACCGCCAATGGTATGCAAAACTGTCTCAATTTTTACTTTCACATAAATACACTTCATCCTCTGCTGATCACTCTCTATTTTTACACCGTAACGGTCCTAACATCACCATTATTCTTGTGTATGTTGATGATCTAGTGCTTACTAGAAACGATCATGAGGAAATTGCCCATATCACTTCTCTGCTGGACACTCAATTCAAGATCAAGAATCTAGGAAACCTCACATATTTTTTGGGCCTGGAGGTGGCCAGAAATAGCCAAGGGCTCCACATCTGTCAACGAAAATACGTGCTAGACCTTCTTCATGACACTGGCATGATCAACTCTGCTCCTATGCCTACACCCATGGTTCACTCATCTCGCCTTTCCTCCTCCGCTGGCACACAACTCACTAACATTGAAACCTCTACATATAGAAGACTAATTGGCAAGCTCATATACCTTACAAACACACGGCCTGACATTGCATTTGTTGTCAACAACCTCAGCCAATTTATTTCATCTCATACCAACCTTCATCAGCAAGCTGCTTCTCGTCTTCTTCGGTACTTGAAAGGCAACCCTGGCAATGGAATCTTCTTTCCCTGCAACAACACTGTCCAACTTCGCTGTTTTAGTGATTCAGATTGGGCTACCTTTCTTGAAACCCGAAAATCTATAACCGGTTACTGCATTTTCTTGGGTGATTCTCTTGTCTCATGGAAATCTAAGAAACAATAAACCCTTTCCAAGAGCTCTTCTGAAGTCGAATATAGAGCATTAGCCACAACCACCTACGAGATTCAATGGCTAACCTATATCCTGCAAGACCTTGGACTTCCCTATATTCAACCAGCAACTATCTTCTGTGATAACCAATCTGCAATACACATTGCCTCAAATCAAGTGTTTCATGAGCGTACCAAGCACACCGAAATTGACTGTCACATCGTTCGAAACAAGATCACCACTGGGCTTCTCAAATTGCTTCCTATTTCTTCTTCTATGCAGATTGCGGATATCCTTACCAAAGCCCTTGCTCCAACAGTATACAAAGAGCTACAGTCCAAGTTGGGAATGAGAAACATATATTCCCAACTTGAGGGGGGCTGATAAAATAACTGTACTCTTTATATTTGGGCCTTTTATTTGGGTTTTTGTTTTTCTATTTGTCATCTGTGTTTTTGTTGTTTGCATTGTACATATATATACTCTTTTGAATTCAATAAGATTATTTTTGAAGTGTCATTCAGTTTTACAATTCAGACTCCCTTCGTTTCTCTCCGTTATCCCTTCCTTTTCCCTGTTTAGGGTTTCATCCCCTGTTGGTTGGTTGGTGCCTCAGGTGATTGTTACCCCTTCACCATGCCGGTTAATCATATTATCTTTTGATATCTGAGTTTTTTTTATTTACTTGTATTCCATTCCTATTATTAGTTTAACTTTGTTAGCTTTAATGTAGCCATTAAGAAAAAAATGTGATAATTATTTTAATGAAAAAAAATCAAAGCATTGCTAGGTGTTATTCTCACAAATTGAATGTTTGGGAACCTTTTCTGTTCTAATATTTACAAAAAGTTTAGGAACGGAACTTATTATCATTTTATTTTGGTAAGAAGTCATTTCACAGTTTTTTCAGTTTCTAACTAGTTAAAGTTTTATTTATAGTTTAAAAATATAATTATTTCTATTTTAAAATATTATTTGAAAATACTTAAAAACTTTTTAATAGAGTATTATCATTCCCATACTTTTCATAAGAATATATATATATTATATATTTTAACTTTTAGAATTTTAAACATCAGACTTTACCTTAAAATGTTTCAACAACGATAACCAATTTTTAATTAATAGTATATTATATTTATTTCTGTTTTTTTCTCTAAATTTTATTTTTTAGAATTTTAAACATCAAACTTAGACTAAAATTTTTAAACAACGATAACTAATTTTTATTGAAAATAATTATAATTTAAACTTAAATAAAAATATTTTAATTAATTAGGAAATAATTTTTTAATACAAAATTTATATTATTATAAATCCTCACATCTCAACAACGTTAATATATTAAAATCCATCACCATCTACTATCACATAACCAAATCTAATAAGAAAATAAAATAAAATACACAAACCTATGTTAAATAAACAATACACTAAATTAATAATTAAAAATTTAATTATATTACAATAGCTTCAACCACTACCACTATAAAAATATAATGGTATCAAAATCCTTAAAATTTTAAATGGTACGATAGAATTTCTAAATATGTATTTTACATATCACTTCATAAATTAAAAATATTTTGGAAATGAAATATAAAATCAAAATATTTTAGGACCTAAAACCAAGAAAATTTGTTCAAGATAAAATTTCTGACAACATTTGAGAAACGAAAACATTTAAATCTTGATAATTTTTATTTTTTTTATATTCTAGCGTGAATTGTTACGGAATAGTGAGAAAAAGGAAATCTAAGATATCTACATCTATAATTAAAATGGCAAGGAACTTGATATATAAATATTATATTCTTGCACGATTTACTCATTATTTGCGTGCCATTTGAGACAGAATATTATTAAGTTAAAGTAATTAAGAAATGTTACATTATTTTTCACGTGCTCCTTTTCCAGGGATTATTTTAACATGTAGCTAGTGACAAATGGTTAAATGTGTCGGCCAATAGAAATATTAAAAGAGACATATATGGTATTAGTTGTTTCGAGTGGGTCAAGCACAAACACATATAAACAAGAAATGAAATATTATAATCAAAATATGATAATATTTTGCTTTTAATTTATGATAATATTTTAATTTTAATTATGATAATATTTTTCTTGCTTTTGAGATAAATATTTATTATATTTTAATTTATATGAAATAAAAGTGTTTTTAAAAAATATATTAAGAGGTGAATTTTAAGTCTAATTATAAAATTGATTTATAAGATGAAGTTTGTGTCTATTTATATATTATGAAATATTCTTATATCTACTCGATGTGGGATTACCAACACACCTCTCACGTCAAAACCTGACAACTCGTGCGTAAGACTACTATATATGTATATTATAACTCTAAATGACTCTGATAACATATATAGTCCCACACACGAATTGTCAAGTCACGACAGGAGGATTGTCTGTTGGTGATCCCACATCAACTAGAAATAAAAACATTTCATAGAAATAAATGGATACAAATTTCACCTTATAAGCAAATTTTATAAAGTTGTGTTACACTTAAATTCCCTTTATTGAGATATAATTTTACTTGCCTGAAAAACAAAATCAGAATTACTTCCGATTAAAAATTTTAGAAAATACTATAGATATGTGGTTAAAATTTTATTACTGATAAAACCCGTGTAGTAACATCTAGACACAAATTTTAAAATTCATAGATAAATTTATAAAGCACAAGATGCAATCGTTATGTAGTCATGCATAGATGAATTTTGTAGGTAATTACGTATGACTAAGATTCACATATAATTATATATTAATATTATCCATACATAAATTAGATTCGTACTTAAAAATTTGATCAATTTGTACTTTATAAATGAGGTTATCATTCAATTTAAATTACAAGTGTCACCTTTAAAAAAAATAATTTATGAAATAAAAAAAAATATGATGGAAAAAGTTAAACATTACTTTATAAATAAAGTTGTTAATAATATATTATCTTAACAATATATTGTCTAAATCACTGTAAAATTCAAATTTCCTACCATAATATATGTTATGAGTAATTCATAATAAAGATAGTTTAAAGACTACTTGTATTTGTTATAGTAGGTGAATTATGATCTTGGTTTTTATCTTGTAATTGATTATTATCTTGTTTTTGATGTAGTTGTTGGAAAGTATTTTTCTATTAATGTTGAAAATTATTTTGTGATGTAGTTGCTACCACAACTAGTCAATATTGTAGGACCAAACCAAAAAATGTATAAATGGATTAAAATTCATTTAGTGAATCTATTACTCACTAGATGATAATCGCTCATCACTAGTTGTTAAATGTTCTTCACTAGTTGTTAATCATTGTCTTAGTTGGATAATCTCTTGTGAATCAACTTGCTGACTAGAACATACTTGTGTCTATTGTAAAAAAATATGAACACAGTCATCCTAAGGATCAACATATCCGACCCTATACACCTGACCCCCTATTCCTTCTATTTGCAACTTCTAACCAACCTCAATTCCTAAGCTTCTCTTCCTAAGCAGGGTCTATGGGAGTGCATTCTGATAGGCAGGTGTTATATTCAAAATGAGATTTTGATTTGGAATTAAAATGGATTAGTAGGTGTTTTTTTTATCAACAATAAATAATATATACATGTGAACCACTTCAGGAGTAATCCAACCCATATACAAATAAACGAAAACAACTTAACAACATAACACCTTCTAGACAACTACTAAAAAACGAATCCTACCAAAAACAACTGCTGACAACAAACTAAAGCGAAGAAAGATAGACCAAAGGATCAAGATAGTAGGGGTGGTCCAACTCTTATTACAAGGGGACTTACTTTGCATAAATCCAAGACCAAACCTTTACCTTCAGTGATCAAGAAAACATTAACCACTGGATCAGACAAGTTTTTTTTATCATATTATCATTTTTATTATACTTATTATTATTAATATAATTTATACATATTATTATTAATAATAATTATATTAATAATAATATGAATATAATTTACATTCATATTATTAATATTATAAATATTTATTAATATTATTAATATTTATTAATATTATTAATATTATTAATATTGTTAATATTGTTGTTATTAATATTGTTAATATTAATAATAATAATAATAATAGAAATCATAATAATACTAAGAAATTTATTTAGAGTAGTGGTTAAATTTTCTTTGATTAGTGAAGGAACCTAGTTTCAAATTCCATTCACTGCAAATTTTATTTGGCGCCATGCAACTAAAACAAGAAAATTCAATATCCTTCTTGAAACACACTTCAAGAATAAATAAAATAAGGTATTGAAACACTTAAATATCTGCAAGACTGATGTATACAACAAAGAAAACTACAAAAAGACAACGAAAGATATCACCTACAACGATAAAATTCCTCAAAAAAATCACAGTAAAAGACCTATAACATTTTCAATTTTGATTCAATGATCTTGAACAATGATATTTCTTCGAATGTAAAAGATGATTCTTCAATTGAAAAAAATTCATTAGAAAAAACCACTTCAAAACTTTCGTAAATATTTGAAAAAATTGTTAATTTTGAAAATAATATAATGTTTTCCTTTAAAAAAGTTTGAAAATATTTTCTATTAATGATTGAAATAATCAATTATAATTATACATAATACGATTATTATGATTCACATAATTCATAAAATATTTTAAACCAGTAATTCGATTATCATTTAAGTATAATTGATTATATATGGAAGTGTATAGTTTTTCAAAATTCATAATATAATCCATTATTTCTCAGAATAATTGATTGTTTACAAAACTAATGAAAACCAATTTTTGATTAGAATAACCGATTAATATTTTAGATAATTAATTATATAATCAAATATATATTTAACATAATTAATTGTTATGTTTAAAAAACCATTTTTTAAATGTAAAAATTCTCAAAATTGTCTTAAAATTGAGTAGTATTTTACATTTAATCGTTTTAAGATAATTGAAGGTGAAATTATCATTAAAAAAAAATATAATCATAATCACTTTAAGACAATTTTGAAGGTGCAATAATTGAAGTTATATTAGGTTGTGTTTGAATTGGAGGGGGGTTGTGGTATTAAAAGCGTGGTATAAACAGTAGAAATGCTGGGCAAGCGTATAGGCCTAGGCCTAAATGGCTGTCACTGACAGGGTGTACGTGTGAAAAGAGCAAATCACAAATAGCATGTGAATGCTGGACCAGCGTTAGGCCCAGGCTTTAAAAGGCTGGCTGGATCTATGTATGAAAACTAAAGTGACAAATAGTATAAAGTCTGAGCCTCGTTTAGGCCCATGCTTAAAAGGCTGGCGGTGAAAATATTAACATGGAGGGCCCAAAAAGCAATTGATACATGAAGAAAAAATATTAAAATAATGTGGGCCCCAATTCTTTAGTTATCGGTTTTTTTGTTAGGTGGCCTCCCTGGCATTCCTTCAATTATAATTCTCATACACATTTAAACTTTCGAAATAAAAAATCCGCACTCACCCTAAAAGCAACAACGAAAAAAAAAAGAAAAAATTGCGGGTACTTTCTTGGAGTGTAGTAGTGTGAGAGAAACAGTGAAGGTGGGCTAAGGAGTGAGGTGTGAGCAGAAAAAACCCTGAAAATGAGTTGGGTTGAGAACAAAGAAAATCTGAAACTGTGGAAAGAATAAGACTTTTTTTAATTAGATAAAGAAAGAAGATTTTTTTTTCGTTTTTTCTTTTTCTTTTGCAAATTTTAATTAATGTAAACCCAAACGAAATCGCTTCTTGACAGAGTTAATTCAAATTTCTAAATTATTTTTGAAAAAAAATATACTGAAACTTAAAAACTGTCGCAAAATTATACTATCTAAGCAAAACCAGATTAACCGTTATATTTAAAATTTAAAATTTATTTATTTGTGTATTTTAATTATTTTTAATTAAAATGATAATTTTTGGAATTATGTAGGAATCGACTTTTGAATAATTTCAAATTATGTAAATTTTTGAAAACATAAAAAATTGTCAAAAAATAGTTCTGTTTTATATATAAAAAAAATTTAATATTCATAATCGTAAAAAAAATTAGATGAAATATTATCAATATGTAAAAATTAGAAATTATAAAATAGAAATAAAAAATTTAAATACTCCTGATTTTAAAAGTAATAATTAAAAAATAATTTGTATTAAATTTAATTATTAATTTTATAATACTTTTATAATAACAATTATACAATTTATTTATTATAGATAATTATATATATTATAATTTTATTATTATTATTTTTACTATTTTC
>Ga0123342_1005618_pt1 | contig 18010 bp, 7 predicted proteins | sample Turbeawhitnodule_FD_89960 | JGI IMG/M metagenome (GOLD analysis project Ga0123342, IMG submission 89960) | Root nodule microbial communities of legume samples collected from Mexico - Turtle bean Mexico white nodule | ecosystem: Host-associated > Plants > Roots > Nodule | place: Mexico: Nepantla...
GAAATTGAATGTTTTAGAGGGTTGGAGTTTTTTTTCATTTTTTTATGTTATTTTTTTATTTTTTTTCTTTTTTTTTTTTTTTTTTTGTGTAAAAGGTAGTTCAATTTTAATAAAGATTTTTTTTCTCTGATTAATTATTGTGTTTATCTTCTTCACCGCACCGTTCATTATCCTCTATAAGAAGCGACATGAACAACCTTCAAAAGTCCAAGATGGTATCAAATGGGGCTGCTTCTTCCTGTACCTTCATACCTTGTGCCACCTCCATAAAAAAAAATTATTTCAAAAATACCCTTTTCAATATTTTGGATTACATAATCCAGAAATCTTTTTTTAGATTCAAAATTAGCTTCTGGATTATGTAATCCGGAAGTCTTTTGTGATTAGCTTCCGGATTACATAATCCGGAAGTCTTTTCTATACATAAGATTAGCTCCGGATTATGTAATTCGGAAGTCTTTTTTTCAGATGTGTTATTAGCTTCCGGATTACATAATTTGGAAGTCTTTTCTAAATATGAAATTGACTTCCGAATTATGTAATCCGGAATTTATCCGGATTACATAATCCATAGGCTTATTATTTCAAATCAAAGGGGTATAATAAAAGGATAAAATGGTATTTTCATATTTAGTATGGGGTGACACAAGAAGGTATGGAGGTGTAGGAAGAAAGAGTCATCAAATGGACATGAACAACCTTCAAAAGTCCAAGATGGTATCAAATGGGTATAACCCGCTCTGCTTTTCGCTGCCAACAGTTCTGTTTCATTTTCCGGGCTTATCTTCTTTCCTTTTCGTTTTCATTTCCTCGGCATTTGTCTCCATGACTGAAGTTCAGAAAAATCCTGGATGATTTTGGTCACGCTTGGATGGTTCAAATTACCATTCCTGGAGCGTAGCTATGAAGAGAGCTTTGCTCTCCCAGAATAAATTCAAGTTCGTTATCAAAATCATCTTATAGTGACAATCAATATGAAGCATGATTGAAATATCTAAGGAAGGGAACTTCTAACTAAAGATCTAAAGCAACAGGCTATACAAAAAATTTAGTCAATAATAAATAATAAAACTAGTTAAGAGAATACTTTTTCTAACTAACCAAAATAATATTAAACTTATATATAAACAGAAAATTTAGAGGATTTCTAGAAAAAAAATATTAGATTTAGAGTATGACTCAACAACAACAATTACATGGTCGAATTAAGAATTGAGGTGAGAATTGAAGGGAGGGAAAGAATAGAGCAAAAGAGTTACATAAATGAAAATAAGTGAAAAAAAAAACAAAAAGGTAAAATAAAGAGATAAAAAAATAAGAATAAACAAATTCGTAAGGTAAAGAAATAAAGAAATAAAAAATAAAGAGATAAAAGATAAAAACAAGGATAGGATGATAAAAATAATGAAACATAATATAAATATGAGGTTGATTTTCACAAAAACATGTAAATAAAATAAAAGTAAACTTATTTTGATAAATCTCAATCATATGATTAAGGTTCTTACTGTTTTCTCATATTCTTCTTTTTTTTTAAGGTAAATATTTAACACCTATCAAAAGAAATGTTATCTTTTAATGGAAGAATTAAAAAAAGCACCATTTCAATGCTTGGATCACTGGATGGGAACTTCTTACTGAGAATCTCCCATAGGCATATAACTCTTATTTTCAGCCTTCAATTTTGTCACTAATATTGATATTCACATTTTTAATTCAATCATATTTAGTCTTATTTTCAGACTTAGAAAAGAACGACCAGTTATCTTCTAGATAATATTAGTAAAACAATTTAGATATAATTCACCCACTAGCATGACACCTATTTATAATAATAATTAATAAATAATGAAAGAAAAAGGTTTACCAAAAAAAATACAAAATGTACACAATGCAAGAATATGAACAGATTATATCAAAAAATTCAAAATATTAAATTATTAGAATTAGATATAATTAAATATTTGAGATATATAATAACTTGTTATACATAATATCTGTGATATATAATGATATCTGATTTTAGTATAAACAATTATAATAAATAAAATTTGTAATGAAAGAAATTTTGGCAGGAAAGGATAGTTAGGAAATGATGTGATCAATTAAAAAGAAATGTGGAATTTTGAGGAAAATATAACCTAAATAGATGACACATCAAAAAGTAAAAAAAAAAAAAACAAGGCTTTATTCTTTCAAGTGGGCCGTGGATTTGTGCCTCCCAGATGCTCAATCTATCCCTTTCAAGGATATTTTTCTGCACCCCTATATTTTTTCTGCTGCATGAACTATCCTTCATAATTTTGGATAATTTCAAAAGAAAGATTCCGTATGAAAAGGTTAGTATAAGGTTCCCGTATTCTTGTTTTCAGAATAAGGGTTAGTATATTTCTAAAATAAAAAATTCAGAAAGCAAAAAATATTATGAAATATTTTTTCTAAAACACATTTTTATTTTTCAAAATAATAAATCCAGAATTTATAAAATATGTTAAGAAAAATATGTTCCAAAAATATTTTGAAAAAAATTATTTAAAAGTTGTTTTTAAAAAAGATAAAATATTTCAATAATTATGAGACACAATAACGAAGGCATTTCTCGTGATGCAAGGAGAAACACCCCTCTTTCAAATGTTGACAGTATAGGATGGTCTTATATCCTAAATTAGCAGTACCATTAAACATTAAGGTCAGACTAGCTACCAGATTATATACAAATATTAAATTAATCTATTATTTTATCACATTAAGGGCCAAAGTAACTGCAATTAGCAATCTTGCATTAGTCTTGCACTCCATAATAATCATATTTTAAAGATGCAAACTCTAAAAAAACTCATGAATTTTATTTTGCTTAAATTAGCAGACTCGGTACAAGAAATAGAAGGGCGCACAAGAACTCCCACTCCAATAGATAGAAGGTTGAAACTATACAAGAAACAAATGTGATAAATAATTTGCAAGAAATGCCTAAGCTGATGTTCGTCATGCACCTCGGTTGAAAAAGCCGTAAACGGAAGCTCTGCGGGCGCATCAAGTAAATGCATATAATTCATTTGTTCTTGTGAGGAAAGTTACAAAATTTGTAATGGTCTCTTAGCAGCAATCTCAGAGTACCAGGATTTCCATGCCTCCATGTAATGTGAAAAGAGATCTTTCAAAGCTGAATCAAAATAAAACAGTTGGTTTTCAATGAACACGTCAATAATCAAGCTACTAAAAAATAGAAGTGAGTTAAATGAGACCTAGAGCATCTCCATAACGGTTGTTACAGGTTCGTAAATTTACAACCAATGTTTATACAAGACATAGGTTGGAGGAAATTTGGCCTTTTACGTAGGAAATGGTCCTCACCTATGAAAAAAAACAGCATTTCATGTAGGAAATACCATTTTCTATCATTAAAAAAGGGCTGCAAAAAATGCACGCAACTGTCTCCCTCTCAGAGCATGCGCATCACACTAATAAAGCTTTGAATACCACGGGAAGGAGGCGAGTGGATGGTTTGAATGAGGATAATTACATAAACAAAATCTTCCAATGCATTCATTCAATATTAAAAAAATGACTAAGATAAACATATTTCTAACTGAAAAACTAAAAATGATCAAATTAATAGACCAATAAATAGATATATCTAAATTGAGCTTGCTAAGTAGTTAACCACATTTTATGTTGGGTAAATGTGAAATATTGATTACCTTCGTTTTGATACTGTGGGCTGTGTGCATTCACTAGACCGTCCCAGTCATGCACCTGCTTCCCATTATGTTTCCCAGAGGCTCCAACTCTGGGCACGCACGCTGGAGCGAAAGGACCAAACTGATAGCTCTTCGAAGTTTGTTTTGTGTCTTGTTTTAAATTGTTTTCATCTGTCTGACCCGGCTCTATATCGTTTTCAATTTTTAGTTTCTTAGGATTCGAATTTAAGTCTCCGTTTGTGAATAATTCCACCTTACTCCTCTCAAAACTGATGTTTGTAATATCACTTCCAAACGCCCTTTTCCTAGAGTCGTTCTGATTTGATTTGTGAAGTGACTCATTCCATGTCTTCCCTTCAGGACCCAGCCACCTGAATGCTGGTTTTCTTGTATCTGACGTATGGGTCTGTCAATTTGTAAAATCATCATAAGCTGAGGACAAGAATATGCTTAGTTATACAATTACGGTAAACTACTCAACACAGAGGAGGATATGTGAACCTCACTCTCTAACCTATTTTAAGACATTTAAAAACAAATTAGTAAAAAATGATAGAATGGCGAGCATCACCTTCTCAATAAGGTTCATGGAGGATAGCACATTTGCGATGTCATATAGGCGTCTAACTTTTGCTGCAAAGTCAGATCAGAGTGTAAGTGAAAAAATATAGGAAGTTTTTACTTTAGCCAAGGTTTAAAGAACCACTTGCATTGATCATTGACTCACAATGCACTTAATACACATTAAATTATAGTTTAAGGAAGAGAACCAAAAAGTATCCATGGTTTATCCAATTACAGAAAAGTGAGTTTTTATGCAATACTTACTTACCATGTGTTGCCTCATTATATTTTTAAAACAACGATGAAACAGTTACATTCATATTGTCCAGTACTATACTTTTCAATGAATAAAAACATACTCTTACTTCTCATTATTGAAGTATTGTGAGCATCTCCAAGCAACAATTTTGCAGCCTCGTCAAGGGAGATCAATTCAACCTGTAAAGTAGAGTCAACATTGTTAATCTTGAACTACCTTGCTACACAGATAAGAAAAATATACATTGAATAGGAACGTCGAAGAAACTTGTGTAACCCTCACATTAGAGCACACAAAGAGCTTGACAAAATTCTGGGTCAGCAGAGCCAAAGATTTTTCCCTTCGATTTTCTGCAAAGCAGTGTAGAAGCATCAAGCCTTGAGCAAGAGAAATTTCTAAAAGTTTAGCATTCCCGTGCTTATGAAAATTCACAACTACAAAGGTAACAACCTATTCAAACTTTAAACAAATCGACAATATGCCTAAATGTTAAAGTTAATATTACATTTCAGAAAATGTATAAAATTAACTAAAAAAATAATCCCAACAAAATAACATGGAGCAAACACGTATAACCTTAATCAAAGTTTGAGGATTTTTTAAGCAATAGTGTGAAGATGTACAACAAGGCATTTCCCACGTAAAAAGGTAATTCTTTTTTGTTTAGGATATAATTACCATTTTTTAGTGATCTGGGTTGAGTAGATTTAGGGTTCAATTTGTCATTTTGACTTCCAGTAGCGGCGTTGGATTGTGTTTCTTCATCATCTTCATCATCGGACACCTACGACACACAGTCAACAACAAATTATTTGCTGACACTAATTAATCCAGTCCTTATTCTAAAAATGTATAAATTTAACTAGGAGAAAAAAAAAAAGCAGCAAGTTTCAGTATTTGGGCAAAACTCACTTTATCCATGTCGTCGTTAGTGGACCCGCGCAAGGAATTGGAGTTCTCCCTCTGACCATCTTCCTAAGAAACCATAACGAGCTAAAAATTAAAACCTACATATGAAGCTTGAAAATCATAAGCTGACAAAAACTATAATTACTTTGAGCTCCCGAAGAGTGAGAGGAATTGCAGCAAAACCTTTCCAGGTATACTGATTTTTCGCTTTCCTTGAGAGAACCTAAAACACGCACGGATCGAAAGGATAAACTGAGGTGAAACATGAACAAAAAAAAAAGTACAACATAAGAAAATAGAGAAAAATGCACACACCCCAATACTCTCGAGAACGTTAACAATGTCGTAGATCCGTCTTCTCTCGACTCCTGGAGAGAAACAAGAATTAGATTCAAAACAAAAAAAAAAAAAGAGAAATGAAGAGAGAATAGATAATTAAATACCTAATCGAGTGGCAGCGTCATCAAGGCCAATTAAGTGCACTGCGTCTCGGTTATAGAGACTCAAGAAACTGACATGAAAAAAAAAAGAGGGAAAAAACGAATTAGCGATTGAGTTGAATTGAGATGAAGGAATAGGAGAGGAAGAAGAGAAGAAGTACTTGGTGCACAAAAGTCCCAGTGACTTCTGTTTTCTGTTGTAAGTGTAGTGTTTGGAAGAGATGGGATCTGAAGAAGCCATGGAAGTGTGGGAGAAAGCAAAGAAGAGAGAGATTGAAGCCTTATATAAGAGGGAAAGAGGGGAGAAAAGCGGGGCAAAATTTTGAAAATTGGATCTGAAGAGGGAGTGGGAGGGATGTTGTTTTGTTTTTTAAACAAAAACAAACAATTAAGCGGGAACTTCTTTATCAACAACTGCAATCAAACTACTTTATAATTTTCATTTATTATACACATTTTGTTTTACACAATTCATAAAATATAATCTATTTATAATATAAAATGATTTTATACTCTTATCTAATTACAAACTCTTGTACAAAATAAGATAAGATTATTCATTTTTATAAATCATGCTAATCTAATTTTTTATTCAATAAAAAAAAGAATATTATATATTTTTAATCATTTTATTATTTAAACTTTACATAATCATTTTTATACCTGGAGAAAATATGAAGTGGGCTTAAGTCAGTTATTATCCCATTGAATCAAAATAGTTTGAAATAAACTGAATTGTAGAATTATTTAGATGAAATCGATTGAAGTGTATTGTGATTTTAATAAAATGAATTAAATTACACTTTTCTAAATAACTCGCTGTACTGAAAATGTATGAATGATTGATTATTAATCAACTTCTTATATTTATTAGTTATACAAATTATACTTTTCAAATTAGTTTAAAAAATCATATTTTTAAAATTAAATTATAAGAGAAGTTCTTTTAAAATTAATTCATTTTTTAGTGTAATTATGTTTAATCCATTTTTATCAACTATAATCATTTGTAAGATTTTTATATTTCATCTATACGAATTACATGTTATGGAATAAAAAAAAAACTCACACAATTCAACCAACCTAAATTATTCTCTTATACCATATAATATTCAACGAATTTATTTATGTTTGATAAAAAAAATATTTGTGAATTTTAAAATAACTACATAAGTAAACACTCCATGTATTTTATTTCATCTTTTAGTCTAATTATAACTATCTCCGAATTTATTTGAATTACTTTTGGATATTTTTAAAATTTCGTTTATTTTAATGAATATCGAATTAAAATGATCATGAAAAAAACATGTTAATAAATGAATTACAAATTATAAAATATACGGTGACTATGGTTTGGTGAGTCTTTGATGGATGACATTAGGGTTTTGTCATCTATATTGTTATTTGAAGGTGGGCGATTGTTGGCTGACAACTAGGATTATATCTTTCTTTAGTAGTGTAGTTCACTAGATGTGCGGTTGTATTCTATTGGTTTTTCTTTTGTATTTCTCGTTGTAATCTAGTTTGTAGCGTGAGTCCTTTGATCAACATCTTGTTTGTCACTGTTCTTGTTGGTTGATGGTTAGTTTTGTTCTTAGTGGCTCGATTTTTCACACGTTTGAAGTGTTTGTCCCTTTGGTGGGATGGGGACGAATTCTTCTAGTTTTCAAATTCCTTAGGGTGTCTTGAGATCCAACGTTTTTCACAAGTCAACTAATCTTGTATGGCACGAACACAAAAGAATACTTTTGCACAAACCTTAAATAATGCTTGTGATTTACCTCTCTCAAACATGACCTCTCCTTGCATTAAGGGAAATTTGATATGTGTTCAAATTGATGAAGGTGTGTATCTTATAGGTTTTAAAGACGCTAAAAGTCACCTTCATGGAATAATAATACTATCAAAAGGTGGCAAACCTCTTATTCATATGGGCATGTGCAAAAAGTTGGATTTTGCTTGGAAATATTTGGGATATTAAAAAGTCATTTTGATGAGAAAGGGTTTTATGAATTTGTTTTTTCTTTCCTTAAAAACATGAGAAGAGTCTTAGCAGTGGAGTCCTGTAATCTTAATCTGGATATCTTGAGTGTCTTTGTTTTGACTAAATACTCTGTGTCGTCTTCCGTGAAGTTCACTAAAGCTCAGTGTTAGGTCATGATCCATGATCTTCCTGTGGAATATTAGCAACCCAAGAACAATTTTCTTTGTAGCGAGAGGGATATGTATTCTTTTGTCTCTTAATGAACGCACCATGAATAAATCTACATAGTTTGTTGCTAAACTGTTGATTGATATGTTATTTGTTTTGTCTAGTCAAACTTGGGTGAAAAAACTTGATTTCGTTTTTATTGTAGATATTGAATTTGAGAAGTTGTATCTATTTTGTTATTCATGCAAAATTATAGAACATTTTATTTTAAATGTTATTTTTAAATGCAGACATTATCATGATAACCTCAATAATACAGTCAAATCACCTATTGTTTTGTCTAAACTTATTATTGTACATGTACATTATAAACTTGTGACTAACTAGACCAAGTCAACTAATGGTGTCTCTCACAAATAAATAATTGGTGTCATATAGTAACAAAATTTTGCATTTGAGGTACAAATACATGATGTACCTATTTGTAATACACGGGTGATGGAAGTTGAGAAAATTATTATTAATCTTGGTAACCTTGTTGAATAATTATTTTTGTATGTAATCTAAGTTTTAGATAGAAAATATATTTTTAAAGAAATTAAGAATTGGCTTTTATATATATATAACATTTATAAAAATTAAAACATTTTTAACATTCATCATTAATCTTTAAACTATGTCTCTTTACTTCTTACATCCTCGTAAAAATAAAAATTGAAATTAAGATAAAATTAAAAAAAACATCTATTAAATATATATTTTTAATTATGTTATACTCACTCTTATCTATCTCTTCTCTATCTTTCACGTTAAAAACAAGTCATCATTTTATTTGTAACTTTTAAAGGTTCAATTTCCGTATAAACACAACTATCATCCATCATTAATTTTAAATACTATTCTTTAATTGCCAATAAAACATAAAATACGTCTTCACATCATTTATCAGGTATATATGTGAAATAAATAACTCTAAATCATCATAGAAGTGAAAAATTAAGCAAACTCAACTCAAATTTTTATTTATTATGACTTAAGATATATTAAACCATTAATTTTTAGTTTTATCAAAAATTTGAGTCGTTGGAATCCAATTTTGCAAGCATAACTCCATATGTCACTTATATTAAATTATATAAGAAAAATGTACAACTATAATAATAGTTAGCCCAAAAAAAAGGTATCTCCTACGTTTATCTAAAATAGTAATTAATCATTCACTATCAAGAAAGAGACTAAATCCTGTGTGTATTGAATTTCTTCCTATTACGAAGTGGATTTAGGCCTAACTCAACCCCATAAAACCGGCTCACAGGGTTAATGTTTGCACCCACTTATATACAATGAAAGGCTTTAATCTCTAGTCGATGTGGGATCTCCAACACTTCCTTCTTTGCGCATGATATTAGATTTCATTCATTTGATTTTCTTTTGGAATCATACAAATTACAAGTATTGGTCAATAGTTGATATCTTTTAAAGAATATAACTGACCATGTTTAATAAAAAAAATCCTTCAAATTATATTATTTTCATTAAAAAACAACATTAAAATAATTCAGTTTTATTCGAAAACCAAACCCTCCAGTCATAATTTTGATTAAAAATTCTCATTGTATAAATAAGATAATTTCACATTAGATAAGTGGGATAATCTTTACGAATAAGTCTCAAACTTTAAAGATACATACCTCGATGTAAAGGGGACATGTATGAGATTCTACATCAATTAGAAATAATATTAATTTATAATAAAAACAAATATCATTGGACAAGTTAATTTTATAAAAAAGAGTTTGATTTAAATTCAATTTTTAACACTATAACAAAGTATTTTGAACAATAATTATTGAACATATTATATCATCCGTTATAATACCACTTACAAATATCTAATATATAAAAAGTATCTAATATATAAGAGTATAAGTGAAGAAAATCTTACCCCTACAAACCCACTAAACTTATAAAATATTTTAATTAATCTAATTTTTGTTTATTTTTATGATGGAAAACAAATTTAAGGAGTTGTTGTGATGCTAAATACCAGTAATATACTTTTAATATTCAATTTTTGTATAATTTTAGCTATCTGGTAAAAATGCTTCATTATTAAACATATAAGTATATTTTCAATTTAATGATATTTTTTAACTGAAACTATGTTTTCAAAAATAAATATTAAAAAATTCATAAAAAATGTATATTAAAAAAATTAAAGTTTTTAACACTCTTCAACTAATTATTTTACCATAAGAGCACAATCCTTAAACGATAATAAAATTAATTTCAATTTGAAATATAAAGTGTAATTGTAATTATTGATACAAATACGAATTAAAATTATGATAATGAAGTTCTAGAAGTTTAAAACCACATTAATTATTTTTAATTAATAATTTAAAGTATACTTTAGTTTTTAAAACATAGATGTGATTGAAATATAGAGTCAACTCAATTGTAATAAAATAAACAGTGAAAATCCTTAAATTATAAAATGTCAATCTAAGATCTATCAAACCTCAAACTAAATTTAGTGTAATTTGTTTGGAATGGATGGATAAAAGTAGAAGGAATGAAAGTAAATAATACAAAAAATAAAGAAAGAAACATGTTTTTCCTTGTTTGATTTTTTAATTAAAAAAGGAAAGAAAAATTACTTTTGATGGTCCTGAATTAAACACGCTTTCTCTTCCATATGAGAAGTGCTGGTTTACATTAAAAAGAAGAGAGAAAACGAAGATAGAAGATTAAAAAAAATCATTTATGATTATTTACAAGGAAGGAAAGAAATACAAATATTAGGCTGACCTGGGTGGAAATCTGAAAAAATACTTGTTTTTTTATGAGATAAAGTATTAAATTCCTCTCAACTTTATGCACTATTTGGTGAAAGATAGATATTTTGTAGTCTCAGTATAGTTACATATCTTTTAATAATGAAATTTTGAACTTTAAAATAAATAATATTTTAAATTAATTAGAATGATATTTTTTCAATACAACATATTATTTAATACCTATTTATCTATATAATAAAAAATATGTTTATCTTTATTTTTTATTTATTCTTCAATCAAATTATCTAAAATCCATCTTACTTCATGCATCAGTTGGAGTTGAGTGAGTCAAGTTATTTAACACTATTGACCGACTGACCGAAAAATAAACTAATATTGATTTATTGAAAATACGTATCAGATATAGCTCATGAATCAAATGACCCACTACCAAATCTTACAAACAATGTTTGTTTTCTATGCAAGAGTAATGCACGTTTTTATCAATTATATCATACACATACAAAGTACTTGATCGTCGAAAAACCTTTTGTAGGTTTTCTCCCGATTAAGCACCGAAGAATCAAAGAGATCAAGAGTTGAAGTTGTCAGGAGCATAAGTGAAGTGAAGGAAGAATGAACAAATACAAAGAAGCGAATATCAGAAGAGCAACTAACATTATTGTTACCGCCAATCTCAAGTACTATTTATACTCATTTTATCTGCACAAATCTCTATAATTTTTGTTTCTATTATTTTTCATTTCCTCAACTAAACAAAAAATGAAAAAGCAAGAAGAGAAATTATTTAAATTAAAAGGCCAAACACGTCATTCAAAACCATTCAGACATATTTATTTTAGAGTGTTAATGTCATCCTTCACTTCCTCTCTATGGTAAAAAACTAGGAAAGAATATAGCATAAACGAATCATATCAGCATTGTAATTAAAATCGCAAATCTTATAAAGGTGTAGAATCCGAGACTTAGAAATCTTATAGTACTCATATCAAGAAATATAGTGCTTACTTTAAAGAAGCAACAATAAAATAAAACGTCATGGTGGATGGAGCACAAAATAGAAAGCATACGAGAAAACTATTTTTAATTTTTTATTTATTTCTAAAAGTGTTTGTGTAGATGTTCGTATAAATAAACTATATAAGTGTGGGCTTGATTTGAGCGGAAAATTTTAATTTGTGTTAAATGTAAAAATATAAAAAGCCTTTGAACTAACTTTAGTTAAGTACATTGATTTCGTGCCAAATTAAGTTAGTGTGTGTTTAGTTTTACGTTTGGAATCTCAAAATTCGTTTTTTACATGTGAAAAAAGTCATTCAAAATTATTTTAACTTGAACATGGATAATGAATTCATGTTTTTCTACTATAAAATTTTAAAAGTATCATATTTTTCTTAAAAAAGAAAAATACATAGATTGTGATGCCGGTAAAAGTGCAACATAATTACTAGTGTTGCACACATAAATAATTATATTTCTAAAGTATATATTTAAGAGTGTTATTTATATATATAATTGTTTATCAGGCATGTTAATGTTAATGTTAATGTAACTATGTGATCTAATTAAATGGATTGTGGTTTAGTAAAGATGAAGTGTCTCTTTGCATCCGGGTGATAGTTGAAAAAATTCACGTGGACCAAGAGATATTTCATTCTTAAATTTTCTAAAATGTTTTAAAAATTCTTCTTCCAACCATGCATAGTGTAGAATCTTTATTTATTTTATATTTATTTAAATACTAATATTAAATCATTTAGATTTGTATTTTCTATAGGATTTTAAATACTTTAATAATTTTATTTATTTTATATTTTATTTAAATACTAATACTAAATAATTTAGATTTATATTTATTTAGAATTTTGAATAATTTAATTTTTTTTATTTCATATTTTTATTTAACTATAATATTAAATAATTTAGGATTTATATTTACTATTTTTTAATAACTTAGAAAATTTAAATTTGTAAAATATTTTTACATAAATTTTAATTTGTTTATGCGTAAACCAATTTAATCATATTTTATTTTAATTTAATTTTAACTATAATAATAAATTTATAATCTTGCACTTTTATTTATTTATAAAAAATATATTATCAATTACACCTATAACTAATTTTAATAAACTTTTATTTCATCTCTTAATCAAAACAACTTATTTTTCATCCAATCATTTTTATTTCAAATCTTCTAAAATGGACTTCCCCTTCTCAAATCCACAACAACCTCGTATCTATCTTCAAATCTAACAAATGAGAAGATTTGGAGGTGGAGGAGATATCCGCCGTATCAATCAACGATTTGATCCTGTACGGTCCAATTTCTGTAACTAACACCGTTTTCCTCATGCCGCCTTCTTAATATCAAATTATTTAATTCCATATGATCATATTTCTTGATTTTTTTTAGAATCATTTTTTAATTTCTAAATCAGATCAATATTATTTCTCTCAAATGAATATATTTACTGTAGTAGTCGAATTTTTAATCTTTGAAGAGTGAGTCTAATTTTCAAACATCTCCGAGTCTGATTTCAGATGATCAAATTCTGAAAAGATATTTTTGTTTGGTTTGAAAAAACAAGAAAAATTAAAATTAAAATAAAATTAGAGATAATTAATTTAAAATACTAAATTCAATTTTAATTGCTTAGAGAAAATAAACATACTAAAAAATAATTCAAGGGTGAATAAATTTTTGATTTTGTAATATAATTTGGAATTAACAAATTTTGTTTTAAATTATATTAAAAAACTTAAATTTATTCACTCTTAAAATATTTGTTAGTTTGTTAATTATCTCATAGTAATTAAAATTTAATTTCAAAATTTCTAATTAATTAATTAAAATAAATTTTCTCTAACTTTACTTTTAATTTATTATTTTGATTTTTATATTTTCCTTCCCTCTTTAAAATGAAAAAAAAAACTATAAAATTTCCTCTTCGAATAATAAATAAGTAACTTATTATAATTTGATTATTATTTTAAATTGTAAAATTTCATAAATGAAAATTTATAAAGCAATCAACATTTTATACATGTGTTTATTTGAGTTTTTTGTCCTCATTTTATACATGTTTTATTTGAGTTTCCTATCCTATTATTCGGTATGATGATGTGAATACATGTAATGACATTCTGATGTTCAAATCAGATATAATTATCTTAAAGTTTAATTTTACAATATCTTTTATCTTAAAGTTATTCCCTATTTATAGTTTTTTCACATATTATTTTTATTAAAATAAAGATAGACTCATCCCGACCCAAATATATGTCTAATTACGTTTTTAATAAGTAATTAGATTTTATTATGTGTGATTATTATAAATATAATTATATCTTACCGAATTAAGAAGTCGAGTTGTCAGTTTAAATGTATGAATAAATACGTTGATGGAAAGCTTCTTCATGATAATTGAAACCTTTAGTTATCCGATGATATAATATATAAACACGATAAATTTATATGTATGATGTTGTTGTTAATATATTATGTAATTTTTTAATGTGACAATGAAATTTATTTATAAAATCTTAATAATCTCTCTTTTTTAAATGTGAACTATCTTTAGTATTAATATTTTATTTATTTGATATAAGAGTCGAATTCATCTTTCAAATTTTCTCCAAATAAAGTGCGTGCATACCTGTTTTAAACATATGTAAAAGTTATGTATTGACTGAAAGAATAAAGTTATTTTAATATAATTTTCTCAGTAAATATTGTTATTAATAATGTAAAAAACATTAAATCATAGTTACCAAGAGAATTGACTCTCTTTACCATGAAAATGAATCCAAAATCGATTGCACACAGTATGAGAACCAAAAAAATCGATTCTCTTACTTATGTTCACAAGCCAAAATCGATTTTATCAACCACATTGGGCCATGAAGCTATCAAAATGAATTCTACTTTCTTTTAGACAACGACGATAATCGATTTTCATATGCAAGAGATTTTTCTACTACATTGATTTCTCACGTAGTGGTGCTATGCATAGTTAGGGTTAAGGGTATTAAAGTAAAATATTATTATCTCACATGTACATCATCGATAATCTTTGCATATGAGAGAGGAAATGAGAATGGATACAACTCACTCTCCATTTGCACCATCGCCTTTAAACATGCTGATCCAAATAAAAAAAAAACTCACTCATATAATAAAAATTGTTTAATTTGATTTTTATTTTAAGAATATAAAAGTCTGATGAACTAACATCTATTTGGTGTAAATATTTTTACAGTTCTAATTCAGAAACAAACGTTGTTAATTCGAACGTTATAGAAATCATTATCCTAATCTTTTAATACAAATTAATATACATTAACATAAACTCTATGAATTTATATTCTTACGGAAATGCAAGAAAACAAAGATAAAGTTGTGAGAATATTTGGTCCTTTCATAAGTATCAGAAGCGTAACACTCTAAATATTTTTTTCATTATTTATTATATTTATGAAATTAACGTGTAATATCTATTTTTTTAAAATTGGTATGTCAAAAAAATTATACATGATTAGCAATTAATTATTTAAACAAATCTTTGAACATTTTTTAATGTTATTTTCAAATTTATAAATAATTATTTTATTAATTTTTAACTAAGAATATTTTTTTAATTAAATATATTATTAATTTATTTTTTTTACTCCATTATATCAATCAAATTAACTACAAAATTTCATTCAATTTTTTTTATCTTTTATTTTTTGAAATTAAAATAACATAACTTTTCAATCTCTTCTTCCTTTCTTTCATTTTTCACTCCTTCTCTCCAATCCAAAAAAAAAGCATAAGTCAAGACCTAATTTATTACATTCTCATCCGTTTTAAAAATAAGAAGCTTTATTGAAAGTCTATTCCTGAAGAGGATCTAATCCCAAGTATCTGAATCTTTGCAGCAAGAAGATTTGCTGACTTTTTGTTCTTTAGTAGAGCACTGATCTAATTCTGCAACCACTAATGACTTCGTTTAGAAAATTTAGGAATAACATAGTCTAAAAAATTATTTTTCTAATGACGTAAGAAAAATCGATTAATAATGTTTTTATCCTTTATTATTTGAAAATGATTTTACTAAAATTTAAACTGAATTTTGAGTAGAATGTGTTTAATTAGAAGTGAAAAGGTGGCATTGAGAAAGCGGGGAAGTACAGTGAGAGTGAGAGAGAGTGACATTATTAATTAATTTAATAATGAAAAGAAAAATGTAATAATAAAAGTAAGATATTGATATTGACGTGAGAAGAGAAGGGACAAGTGGAGGTGGCATAATCGCTTCTCATGGATTTCCAAAGATCTCTCAGATTTCGATCGTCTCAATAAATCTTCTTTAATTATTATTATTATTATTTTCTTTTACTTTTTCATCCATTTTATTATTTAATATATTCATCATTCTCTCTCCAACTAAATATATATAAATAAAATCCATCCATTTTCCTCCTTACTTTCTTTTCTCACAACACCACTCCTGTTCAACTTTTCACTTTCATGGCCATCCTCGGCGATTTTTTCCGCCATAACTTAACGGAATTTCTCCAGGAATCCCCTTCTGGTGCGCCGGAGCTTCACGTTCTTGCAGTCGATGACAGCCTCGTTGATCGCAAGGTCATTGAACGGTTGCTCAAGATTTCTTCCTGCAAAGGTGACCCGGCGTTGCGTATATATAGCCAGTTTTATTTATTTATTTTAATTTTCGTTTGTCAAATTGAGATAGGTTCTGAAGTTGTGTGTGTGTGTTTGGAATGGTTGTTTTTCAGTGACGGTTGTGGAGAGTGGAACGCGTGCTCTTCAGTATTTGGGCTTGGACGGAGAGACTAGTTCTCTCGGGTTCGATGTAAGCGAATTCTGCTATTTAGTTTTTGGAGGTTTTTGATGTTGATTGTTGAAATAGGTTGGTGCTAACGTTTTTTTTTTGTTTATTGGTTGTGGTGACAGAGTGTGAAGGTTAATCTCATAATGACGGATTATTCCATGCCGGGGATGACAGGATATGAATTACTCAAGAAAATCAAGGTGTGTAGTCTACGATTTTTATTCTCTGAAGGGTGTTTTCTTTGGTGTTATTAGGTTAACTTCTTTTTTTTAGGATTGATAGCTGCTACTACTGGTGTTTATTTTGTTAGTTGGACACAAATTGAATTGTGTATTTGTGCTTCTGGGTTGGGTTTAAAGTTGGTCGTTAGATTGTGAACAAGGGGGCGTTGATTCTTAAGTACACTTCTTTCTGTTAATTTCAGCAGGAGTCTTCTGTGTTTAGAGAGATTCCAGTGGTGATCATGTCGTCGGAGAATGTTTTGACTCGAATTGATAGGTAAGCATCCTCCATTAGCTTACACGTCTTTTGGATCAACAACGGAATTGTTGGTGGCATCTAGTTTTTTTTTATCAACGAACTCTTCAAACAATTTCTGTATTTTGGTAACGTTTACAATTTCGATGGTGTTTGTTGATTTGTCTATGAACTGACGAGGTGAAGCGTAAAATGAATCGCAAACGTTGAGATGTACTTCATATTGCATCTACAGTATGATATATTTGGATTTATTGTCGAATCCTTTCCATATGTTGACTTCCAATTGATATAAACGTTTTTCTAAGTCGAGCCTGATACTTACAAGAATAGTTACTGACTTACTACCTCAAAACGTTAGGTACCAATCCTTGTGTAGATCTGACATATTGAATACTAATTAAAGTTCCCTACAAATCTTTAATAGCCAATAGGTCATATGGTGGCACCGTGATTGGTTATGCCATGATTAGCTTAGCACTAACTATGCTGGAAGTCACCGATTCATAAAAAATCATAATGGGGATTGGGTATGTGCTTTGCAAATATTAAATACTTACCAAATTTCTTATCAGAATTTCCAAAATAAGTCCCCTTCCCACAACAATATAGTAAAAAACCTTCAACTAAGATATAACCTTCTGGTAATTTATCAAATTGTGTCAAAACATTGCATTATATCCTGCAGCTAGCAATAATGCATACTTCATGCATTCATGTATTGGGTAACAAGTATTTCTTGGCATGTTTCTTAACAGTTAATTCCTACTAATTGACAGTTGCCTGGAGGAAGGAGCAGAGGAGTTTCTTTTGAAACCTGTCAAATTGTCAGATGTAAGACGCTTAAAAGATTTCATCATGAAA
>Ga0123342_1005619_pt1 | contig 18008 bp, 20 predicted proteins | sample Turbeawhitnodule_FD_89960 | JGI IMG/M metagenome (GOLD analysis project Ga0123342, IMG submission 89960) | Root nodule microbial communities of legume samples collected from Mexico - Turtle bean Mexico white nodule | ecosystem: Host-associated > Plants > Roots > Nodule | place: Mexico: Nepantla...
CGTGTCGTTTCTTTGCAGGTTCTTGAAGTAGATCCAGAGGAGGAACGAAGGTGATAAGCGGTGCGCACGTCGATCCTTTGACGAGGCATTCTCCAGCGCTCCGGTCAACAGGCAGGATCAAAAATATATCATGGGTGCCTTCTAGAAAGTGTTATGTTTAACATCATATAGCTTGACGCCCATTTCTCCAAGGTTCATTTAAAAGAATCATAGTGGTGAGTTCTTTCTTCTCATTACCCAAATATGGCTTCACCTTTTCACCATTCACTACCCAACTTATATGTGATATTGGATCCTCCAACTCTATTGTTCCATAAGGCTTAACTTCCTTAACAAAATAAGGGCCTAACCATTAGGAAAAAGTATCAATCTAGAATTTTAAAAATATCATCAATCAAATATATATTGTACTGACTAGTCATCGGGCGTCGTTGACCACTGGTGATATTGGGGCCACGTAAGCGGGGTCCCATGAGCGGCGTGGGTTAGTATCTCGCGAGGCATGAGTGCCAAGGAACCAAAGAGTGGTTAGACATCGGTCACCAGGATGTACCGACGTGCCACTAGTCAGTATGGAGAGGTCGGATATCGAGACTCGAACAATAGAGTTGGGCCACGAGAGGTGGATCCCATATCACACACCAGTTATCAGTGAGGGAGAAGCCTAGGTCACGAGGGTCCATGTGTGTGGAGTGGATGACGCGTTTAGGCGTAACACAAGTATAGAGCCACTGGAAAGATGCGACCCGTGAGGTTCACAAGGGTGAGTTGCATGCATGACACGTGAACAGCTAGGGCACTCCTAAGGCAGGTGACCCCAGAGTTCAGGTGCACGAGGAGGCATTCGGGTGGTCACCCCGTTAGAGGTTGCAGTCCAGTAAGGGAACCCCACGTGCTAGGTTATCCTAAGAGTGGTTAACGACAGTACTGGGTCCACCCCCTCAGAAAGCCCATTTTGGGTAAAATGGAAACCCTAGTTTCAGCCTATATAAAGGGAACTAAAAAACTTAGCAAGGTACGCTATTCATTTGCGCCGCTTAACACACAGAGTTACAGTCTTACGTTAAACAGTTTTTTGGGTTTCCTAGCCCTAAGATTGACTTGAGCGTCGGAGTGCAAACAGCCTCTAAGGCGCCCTTTGTCTTTGTGTTTTCAGGCATTCATCAAAGGAAAAGCACGTGCGAGCGTAGGGATTCTGGACGTGAGAGTGACGTAGACGCACGAAAACATATTTGGTCAACCGACAGGAACATTTGGCGCCCACCGTGGGGCACAATACAAAACATTATCCCACCAGTAAGAACCAGACAGATCCAGGAGATGAGAAGTACGAGGCAAGGACCTGTTGCACCAAACGGTGGCGAAGGCCTCACCCTGCAACAGGTTATGGAGACGATGCAGACCCTTCAAGAAGAGGTGGCTGCGTCAAGAGCAAACCAAGAACGCATCCAGGCTGATTTGGCGGCGTCGCGGGCAACGAGCGCAGAACTGCGCCGTTCGAATGAGGAACTGTGCGGGGATCTGCAAAATCTCGCAGGCGAACGTGAGGAGGAAGATCAAGAACCTATGAAGCCGCCAGGGAGTTCCCGATGCCGTTCTCGCAAGAAATCATGGATGTCGTGATACCAGCCACGCTTGTAGGACCCAAAGTTACCTTCACTGGAACGGAGGACCCGGAGGTCCATCTCACGGCTTTCCATACGCAGATGATGCTGGTTGGGGGCTCTGATGCTGTGAGATGCAAGTTGTTCATGAGCACCTTGGTGGGAATAGCGATGGACAGGTTCATCAGCCTCCCTATGGCCATATGACGTCGTTCCCACAACTTGCAAAGCTGTTCAGGACACAATACATCGCGAATCGGGCTCCCCCACCCATCTCTTATGATCTCTTTGACATAAAACAACATCAGGGAGATTCGTTGAAGGAATTCCTTCACCGCTTTGAAGCACAGGTTGTGAGGTTGAATCTCAAGGACGAAAGGATGATGGTGCACGCATTCAGGAAGGGCATTGTGCCAGGCCCTTTCAGTGAATCACTTATCAGAAACCACCCCAAGACCTTCGCCGATATAAGGCGTCGCGCGATGGCTCATATTGCAGCAGAAGGAGAAGTTAACGAGAAATGCACGTGTGTGGTTCCCACGCGCCCGCGTGCATCAGGTCGACCTCAACCCCTAAGGGTGTATGAGGAAACGACAGAGAAGAAAACCCCCGCGAAGCAGTAACCCTATCAACCAAGGAAGCTTCAAACCAGGGGGCGTGAGAGGGAGAACGTGCCAGCAAGGCACGACTTCGTGGTAGAATTGAAGGACCTCATCGCTATTCCCAACGTAGCGGAGAAGCTAAAGGTACCCCCCAAAGCCGACAAGAGGCTCGGGCCCAACAAGAACGCCTAGTGTGAGTTCTACCAAGCATTCGACCATCCCATACGCAACTGTTTGGCACTGGGACACCAACTAGACGAGTTGGTGAAGAACAATTTCCTGAGGGATTACTTGCAAGAAAAGCAAGGGACCGAGGACGCGATGGTGACAGGCAGTGGCCCGGGGCATGAAGTCCCCGTGCATGGTGAGATTCACACCATCGCAGGAGGTTTTTGGGAGGAGGTTGTACCGCCTCTCAGTGGAGGAGATACGCACGGGCGGTGATGTCGGTAGACGCACAAAGGGCCGACGATGCTTTCGATGTCGACCTTGTCTTCACCAAGGCCGACCTTCAGGATGTTGTTCCCCATGACAACGACTCGGTGGTGATCTCAGTGGTAACCGCAGAAAGGAAGGTGGACCGTGTGCTAGTGGATCAGGGAAGCTCGGCAGACGTAATGTTCTGGACGACTTTCAATAAGCTGCAATTGTCCCCTGACATGCTAAGGCCCTATGATGGCTGCCTGTACAGTTTCACGGGAGACCAGGTGGAGGTGCGCAGACACTTAGAGCTGAGGACCACCTTCACAGATGGTACCGCGTCCCGTACGGAGAACATCAAGTATCTCATCGTTAATACCTCCTCCACTTATAACACGTTGTTGGGTAGACCTACGCTGAATAGGTTGGGGGCAGTGCCGTCGACGAGGCACATGAAGAAGAAGCTTCCTGACTTGGCAGGAAAGGTGATTACCATAAAGTCAGATCACAAGGATGCCAAGAGATGTTATGAGAACAACCTCAAACGAAGAGAGGGGTATTCATGGTCACTACACGACCACCGTACACAGAGGAGGTCGCCCAGCCCGAGGTCAATTACACCGAAACCGCCTGGACCAAAGCAGCGAAAAGATAGCCCTGGAGAGCAGGCCTGATCCGTTTGGCAATTCAGGGGAAAGAGAGATTGGAGGAAAGGTCTCCCAACTTAGCAACACCCTCGACCCAACGGCGCAGGATCTGAATGTCAAGGTCCGACCTATCCACTAGAGGACGAGGGAACGAAACCTAATTGACTTAGGAGGTTTGTTCGTAAAGATGGCCGAGTATAGGCTGAAACCGGACCCCGAGAAGCGTGTGTTCGGAATAGAAGCAGGGAAGTTTCTGGGTTTCTTACTCACTGAGCATGGTATGAAAACAAACCCAGGAAGGCGCGCACTGCCGAGGTGCATGTCTGTCTTGTCTGGATTTGCACCAGTTGGAGGAGGGGACGACCTCTCTTACCAAGAGGGTAAAGAGGTGTTCATCAAGTTGAAGGAGTACTTAGCCAACCCTCCAGTCCTGTGCAAACCACAACCAAGCACGCCACTTAGTATCTATCTAGCGGTGATCGATCTGGCGATCAGTTCAGTCCTTGTTCAAGAATAGGACCAGTTTCAAAAACTCATATGCTTAGTAGGAAGAGTATGGCAAGAACTTGAGGGAAGATACCAGGTACCCGGGAAGGCGGCTCTGTTAGTCTCACACTAGCTCTCCCGTGTATGGACTGGTCTTTCAGAGTAACAGATGTCCTTGGGAACAAAGCATGCAGACTTGAGACACTGAAAGGAGGCACGATTCCTCACACATGGAACGTGGCCAACTTCAAGTTTTACTTTAGTTAAGCAATAACATTGTACATTGTATTAGGGGACACTCTTTTTCCCTTATAAGGGTTTTTTAATGCGGTCACCCAATAAATTTCGATTGGAATATTTTCTCGAGTTGTGTACAATGTATTTAAGAACTTGTTTTCCTTGCGTTAGAAGTCTCGTGAGCGGAAAGGTAGGTTCGTAGAGAACACCTCACCCCTCGAGTGAGAACGCCAAGGTTAAACGAAATAGTTCACTAGATAAATCCTCCTCGCCTTTGAGCGAAGTTGAGGTCAGTTAGGAACTTGTTTTCCTTGTGTTAGAAGTCTCGTGAGTGGAAAGGTAGGTTTGTAGAGAACACCTCCCCCCTCGAGTGAGAACGCCAAGGTTAAACTAAATAGTTCACCAAATAAATCCTCCTCGCCCTTGAGCGAAACTGAGGTCAGTTAGGAACTTGTTTTCCTTGCGTTAGAGGTCTCGTGAGTGGACAGGTAGGTTCGTAAAGAACACCTCCCCCCTCGAGTGAGAACGCCAATGTTGAACGAAATAGTTCACCAGATAAATCCTCCTTGCCCTTGAGCGAAGCTGAGGTTAGCCAAGGAACTATGTCCCTTGCATTCGAAGTCTCGTGAGTGGAAAGGTAGGTTCGTAGAGAACACCTCCCCCCTCGAGTGAGAACGCCAAGGTTAAACTAAATAGTTCACAATTAAACCCCCTATTTTCTAACTTTATATAGCGAGGGCAGGGTACCAAAGGGCGCTAGTAGAAGCATCACAGTGCCATGCACCACGAGTTAACAGTTGAGTAAGATAAAGAGCAGTTTTCAGTCAAATCAAGCTTAAGGAAGTAAAAACAGCTAGACATCCAAGAAAGTAAAATTGCAGGCGGACAATAAATTGTTCGTTTGACAACCAAATACAAGCTAAAAGGAAGAATCCTTGGAACGATCTGGCCGTTTATAACACGGTTTGATACCACAAAGGGTGAAACGTCCATCTCGGGGTGCACACAGGTAACTTGAGCGAGGGCGTCCTCGAACCTCGCGTCGTAAGCATCAACAACATCTCCCGTCAGCTCAGCCTCAGCTTCTTCGAACCTCTTGGCTTGTTGGAGGAGCTCGGCCTCAACACGACCCAGCTGCACTTCTTGATTGATGGACCTTTCTTCAAGCACTGCCATCTTGGCTTTGGATGCCTCAGCTGCCTCTTCCAACTCAAAGACCCGCATTCGCAGGGGCAGGATTTTTGCCTCCAGCTCGACAACCTCTTGGCACTTGTCATGAAGTCATTTTGAGAGATCCTTTTCAGATCGGCGGAGGCAAGCCAACTCCTGCTTCAGTGCGGTCTCGCAGGTAGCAAACGAACGAGCCAGCAGGGCCGTTTCTTCCTTGGCCTTGGCTTCCACCAGCACCACCCTCGCCTCAGGCTTAGTTATGAGGGCATTGGACTGAGCAAGAAGATCCCCAAAATTGAGGCTCAGCCTTTCCCTCGCAGCAGTCTCATCCGAGTCCATTGTTATCTCAAGTTGGAAGCCTTTAAGGGCATCTTGTAGAACAACGAGCAGTTCGAGGGTAGGTGGAGCCGCATGAGCACTCGTCCCATCTTCTTCAAGCGCGAAGAGGTCAAGGGACGAGGGAACGCTTCACGTTCGGTCTCGAGGCGATGCCGGGTGATCGGCGGTGGAGGAATGGAAGGCCGTTGCCGTCGTAGGCCTAAGCCTTTTAAAGATTGGCTCCTCAGCAGAGTCCTCATCAGATTCGATCTCCACTACCTTTCTCTCGTAAGGAAATGGAATGGGAGATGTTTGGGCGACGACAAAAGGAACCGCGACTGCAGGAATGGAGGGAGTAGCCGAGGGGGCAGCAGTGGCAGAAGCGAGGGTTAGAGGTGCCTGCATCCCCAGACGCCCCTTCACGCCGAGTAAGGATACTAGCCAGCTTGGCCCGTTTCTCCTTATTCAGAACCATCCCTGCGTGCAAATTTCAGAATATAAGAGGTTGGGAATCCAGAACACAGGGGTAAAACATGCGAATATACAGGGGCAGAATGTGCTAACATAACAGTACGATAACATGAATCAGTTCCTCGAGGGCCCTGGGTTTCTTGAACCCTAACTTAGAAAAACCCCACACTCGAAGGAAACCCAGAAAAAAGGAACAGGAGACGGTTGAAATGCAAGGAGTGAAAAAGCCCCAAACAATTATCAAGCATCAGAATCAATAGATAAGTGCGATCAACAATTAAAGTTCGTACCTTTTTGATCAGGTAGGATGAAGGTTCTGGAGTTTGTAGGGAAAATGCGAGAGCGCTCGTGGAAGAAGACGAAGCAATCAAGGGTGTTTCAGAGAATGATGGAACAGTGATTGGACACACGCGTTTTCGAACATTTAAAGTAAACAAAGAAGCGTAAGCAATGTTAAGCCCTGACCATTGATCAAAACACGTGTGCGCAGTTAAGACAGGCTCAGAGAGGCATCACTTTGGTGCACTATTCACATCCTGTCATACATAGCCACGTAGGTCACCAAGGGCAAGAACTTAGTCTCTTCGCTGAACAAGTTACAGCTTGAGACTGGGGGCTTGTGTACCGACCAGTCCTCGGGCGTCGTTGACCACTGGTGATATTGGGGCCACGTAAGCGGGGTCCCATGAGCGGCGTGGGTCAGTATCTCGCGAGGCACGAGTTCCAAAGAACCAAAGAGTGGTCAGACATCGGTCACCAGGATGTACCGACGTGCCATTAGTCAGTGTGAAGAGGTCAGACATCGGGACTCGAATAACAGAGCTGGGCCACGAGAGGTGGATCCTAGACCACACACCAATTATCAGTGAGGGAGAAGCCTAGGTCACGAGGGTCCATGTGTGTGGAGTGGATGACGTGTTTAGGCGTAGCACTAGTACAAAGCCACTGGAAAGATGCAACCCGTGAGGGTCATGTTCCAGGGGTGAGCTGCATGCATGACACATGAACAGTTAGGGCGCTCCCAAGGCGAGTGACCCCATAGATGAGATGCATGAGTAGGCATCCGGGTGGTCACCCCGTTAGAGGTTGCACTCCAGTAAGGGAACCCCACGTGCTAGGTTATCCTAAGAGTGGGTAACGACAGTACTGGGCCCACCCCCTCAGAAAGCCCATTTTGGGTAAAGTAGAAACCCTAGTTTCAGCCTATATAAAGGGAAGTAACAAACTTAGCAAGGTACGCTATTCATTTGCGCCGCTTAACACACAGAGTTACAGTCTTACGTTAAATAGTTTTTTGGTGTTTCTAGCCCTAAGATTGACTTGAGTGTCGGAGTGCAAACGGCCTCTAGGGCGCCCTTTGTCTTTGTGTTTTCAAGCATTCATCAAAGGAAAAGCACATGCGAGCGTAGGGATTCTGGACGTGAGAGTGACGTAGACGCACGAAGACGTATTTGGTCAATCGGCAGGAACATATATATATTTTAACAAAATTAAATACTTCCCTTACATTAGGTAGTTCTATTGCTATTACATGTAACATATTTTATTCTTATGCTATATATAATCATAGTAATTCATAAATATACGTAAGGATAAACCAATTTATATAATCATTATACAACAAAATATATACATTAACACATACATATATATCAATTTCATCACATTTTTAACACATTATACACAACAAATTTTAATTAGATTAGCATTATCAACTAATATGCATGAATCTTCAATTACATTCCAATAAAATAATGTAATTTGCTATACTTAACATTTTTTATTCAAAGGCTTATATTAAACATAACACCACCAAAAATCGACATCTAACTCATCAAAACTCTATTGGAAATTCATCTCCATCTTCCTATGTTATGGTAGCTTATGTACCTACTTTTAATAACTTTATGCAACATTGATCACTAAGCATAATATATTTGATCTTCAATGAGTTTATGTTTAATACCTTGAACCTTAAGTATCTTCACCGCACACCCACAAAAGACAACACATTCATAATTCTCATCAATATACATATCAACATGAAAGTCACACATTATATCAACATACACTACAAAAAAAAATTGATTTACTTACGAACCAAATCCATATGTAACAATAGAAATTTGTAGGTAAATTAGCAGTACCCACGAATTTCCCACGGACTAAAACTCGTATGTAATGTTGGAGTAGGTAATGTACCTATGAACTATGAGTCTGTGGGTAATAACAGTCCGTAGCTAATACCCACAACCACTAGTCTGTAGGCAATATCCACGAACAACAGTCCATAGATAATATCCACAACCACCAGTTTGTAGGTAATACTCACGACTAGTTCGTAGGTAATACCCACGACAACCAGTCTATAGGTAAAATCTACACACACATTACCCACAAACTGTATTCTATTGGTAAATCCATAGGTAATCCTATATCCATCAAAATGTATATTCATGTATTTAAATGGATGTCTTTTTTAACACCTGTATAAATTTAATATATCTAACACATATCCAAGATATACTAATTGAACAATCTATTACCAAACATCATCCAATACACCTAACATAAAAGAAAAGAAAACACACATTTAATTTCGAATTCAAACATAACATAATTGAAGTCTCATCATATGAAAGATAAACTAAAGTCCACTTAAAATATCTATAAAAATCCAAACGAACTTCAAACATAACTAAAGATCCATAATTCAAAATTCAAGTGAACTTGTAATATAATCTGCAATTTAAAAAAAACTACAAACATAATCCTAATAGCCTGCATAATTAGTATCGTCATTTTCTTATTGCCTAGGTGGTTCCTTTTATCTTGGTGGTTCCTTTTGCCTTGGTGGTTCTTGTTGCAACAATACTTGCTCAAATTGTTGTTGAATGACACTTCGTATATCAGAAGGAAGGAAAGGAAGAATGATACTAATCAATGATTTCACTTGCTTAGTGAGTGATACAATCCAAGCACACAAGGAGATGACCAAAGACTCAAATTACCATTCACACTATGAGAAGTTATCTCAACTTTCAAGTGAAGACCCTACCAAGAATCTAGTAGACCTCACCAGAAGGAGAAATAGGCAAAGACCAGAACATCAAATGTTCTTCCTTTTGGTCTTCTTAAGAATAAAACAAGTTTTAAATAAATTGGGCTCACTTTAGGGATCCAAATAGCAAGATAGGCTAGAATGGTGCCTTTAGCATAATAGGGGGTGTAGTTATCATTTTAGCTTGTTTTTGACCTAGTTTCTATAAGAAGTGGCCTAAGGTGTGGTTTTGACTTAGTCAAACCCTAAAGGCAGCCCCCTCACACATTTACCATCCTACCCTTACTTATTGTTTTCCAAGGCACCATCTCCTATAAATAAGGAGCCTTTCTCCTTGTATTTTTATGTTGAATTTTATAGAAGAAGGAAAACTCTACACAAACTGTGTGAGGATTGTTTGCTCTAGCAATAGGTCTTATCTTGAGTGAGTTTGAAAGCTCTCAAGTGGCGGCCCTCTACACTCATCTTGGGAAACCACACTCCTAGTGGCGTGTCCACTGTCTTTTCATCACCATAAGCTTTCTTTCCTTCATCATTTCTTCCATTTTCCATTACACTTTTATCTTTGTGTTGATATTCTTGTTTTGTTTCATTTCCATTTCGGTTTCCTTCCATATCTTGTGTTTCCTTTCATGTCTTTTACATTCCGCACCATACATCATGTTCACCCTATTATGTGATTTTCCTCTTTGCCTTTAGAAGTGAACCTTCGCACTTACTTAACCAGTTGGTTAAGTTCGTGTTCAGTGGGGATCTTCCTTTGGTCTCACCATATACTTGTTAAAATCCCAATCATAAGTAAAGTGTCACCTCTAAAATGGAACCATATAAAATCAACTCACATCATGTGGTTATCAGAGCTTTGGTTTTTTTAGCATATTTGCTTTGAGTTGATTTGACACTTTACTTCTCTTAAATCTTTAAATTATTGTTTTCACATTTAAGCAAATTTAAATTCAGCCTTTACTTTCTTGCTTTTTCAATTCGGCATTCTCTTTATTCAATAGCTTTCAATTCGCTTTTGAATGTTATTTTGTGTCCAATTTTTTGTTCTTACCTCTTTGTGTTTGAGTCATGTTCTTAGTGTTTTAGGATTCCTTATTTTTTACTTCTACTTATTTTTATTTTAATTGTGAAGGTATAAAAAGTAACTAGAATTTTTTTTAAGTGGAAGTAGATTTTAGTTCCAAACATAGATTTCAAGTGTTCATTTAATTTGAATCCCAAACTTTTCTTTTTTGTGACAATTGGAAGTGAATGAAAATATGCATGATAAGAATTATGGACATCATATTTCCATAAACCAGATAAAACAAAAAGGGACAAGTTGTGCGAACATATTTGGCAGGACCACCATTTAAAAAAAAAAGTGGATTAATTTTATTTGGCAAATTGATTTCAACATTGTGGAATTTGATCATTTTGCTTTTACAATTTCTAGCAAGAGTAAAACTTCATTGTTAAAAGTGAAGTAAGTATCTTAGAGTCTTTTTGTGTGCTTTTTCTTGCTTGTCTTTCTTTAAAAATTTTGTCATCATCTCTTTTCCCAACTTGGTTTAGCTTCTTTGTTTTGAGCTTTTCTTGTTTGTCTTTTAAAATTCTTTAGTTTTGTTGTGGTTCTTTTGAGATCAAGTGTTAAGGGCTTTGTCCTTTTTCGTTTGAGAGCTTGAAATCCCAAGATAGACCTTTGTTGAGAGAAAATTCTTTTTGAGTGCTTGGATCTTTTCTCCTCTTTGCTACACAAAAGAGTGACACAAGTTAGGAGAGGGTTATTAACTTTTCTCTCACTAATTGTTTGTTCTCCTTGTGCAATTTTTATGACTTTTCTTTCTTCAGGGGAATCATCCAAACCTCAATCTCCCCAAAAAGGTTTTTCTTATGGGTGAGCTTGCGATAACAAAGAGATCCTTAGCCCAAAAAGAGGAAGAAATGCGACAATTGGAGGAGAGACTTCAAAGACTTGAAACGACACATGAAAGACATCCAAGAGGAAGGAGGTGGGAGCAAAGGAGAGCTTCAAGGAGCTATAACCATTATGGCAGCCATGGAGAAGATGAAGATTGGAGAATTCACCAATATGATGAAAGACGCCACCAATACCATCCTTCTAAAATTTCTTTCCCCCATGTAAAATTGCATAGCTTTAGTGGAGAAAGTGACCTCAATATTTACTTAGGATGGGAGGCTAAGGTTGAGCAAATTTTCAAGGTATATGAGGTCCAAGAGGACCAAATGGTAAAGCTCGCCTCCCTAAAATTTTTAGACTATGCCATGCAATGGTGGCACCAAGTTGTAATGGACATTGGACTAAATAAGAGGCCAACCGTGGTCTCTTGGTACGATTTGAAAGAACGTATGTGCGCGTGGTTTATTCCTCCTAATTATAGGAAGGAACTCTTGTTGAAGCTCCAACGGCTTCAACAAGGACCTAGAAGTGTAGATGAGTACTTTAAAGATCTTGAAACTACTTTGACTAAAATTGACATGCATGAAAATGAGGAGACAAAGATAACTAGATTTGTAAGTGGCTTAAGAAGAGAAATCCAAGATGTGGTAGAATTATGAGTATTCCTATTTATAAAAATTGGTTCACCTAGCCATTAAGGTTGAATCACAACTTTTAAAGAAAACCCATTTCAAAATGACTCATAATGATGGCTTCTACAAATCATCATGGAAGGAAAAAAAATCAAACTTCTTTAAAAATATTTCCTTCCAATTTTGTAAAAGATTCCACTTACAATCCTAGAGTTTCTAAACCCTCAACTTCTACACCTAAGTCATCCACCAAAACCTTAAGTGAAAAATAACAGCCAATTGTCCTTCAAAAAGACCCATGATGGTCAAGGGGGGGGGGGTTGTCATCAGTGACCATAGCTCTCAAAGGTCCAAGTCCCCTACCTCTTCAAAAAGCAAAAGTGAGGAAGAGTGTGAGTTTCCATGTGAGGGAGACTTGTTAATGATAAGACGCAGGCTTGGTCAAAGTCAAAGGGAAAACATTTTTCACACAAGGTGCCTTATCAATAACAAATTGTGTTCCTTAATTATGGATGGGGGTAGTTGCACAAATGTGGAAAGTATAAGAGTGGTGGAAAAGCTTGGGTTATCCACCATCTCTCATGCAAAGCCCAATAAGCTCCAATGACTTAGTGAAGAGAGGGAAATCATGGTTAATAAACAAGTCCTCATAACTTTTTCTATAGGAAAATATAAAGATGAGGTTTTATGTGATGTTGTGCCAATGGAAGCAACACATGTTCTTTTGGGAAGGCATTGGCAATATGATAGACAAGTTCTACATGATGGTCTAACCAAAAAAATGTATTTTAACTTCCAAGGGTACAAGGTTATCTTAAAACCCCTCTCTCCCAAAGAAGTTCATGAGGACCAAATAAAAATGAAAAACAAAAGAGAAAATGAAAGGGAGAAAGAAAGAAAAGATAAATCGAGTCACAACATCTTGGCTTGTGCCATGCTACAAACTACACCTCTAAGGTGTCCTTCTTCCTTATATTTTTCATTACCAAATAAAACTAATTACTCGACATCTTGGACAAAGAAATTGTGGGATGAACATCAAACACCTCCTAAGGGTTCTCACCTTTTGAGAGGATTTTTATCATCAAACCCTTTCATCCCCAAATATTTTTTCCCAACATGGCTTGTACGAAGAGCTTGCCCTTTTGAACTCTCCAAGCTCAAAGAACATAAGTTTGTTTCACTTTCGACACCTTGCACTCTTTTATATGTGAACAAACTAACTATGTTATCTACAAGAGTTCTAAATTCGAGGTCGAATTCTCTCAAACTAAGGGGGGAATGATACAATCCAAGCCAACAAGGAGATGACCAAGGACTCAAATTACCATTCACACTATGAGAAGTCATCTCAACTTTCAAGTGAAAATCCCACCAAGGATCTAGCAGACCTCACCAAAAGGAGAAATAGGCAAAAACCAGAACATCAAATGTTCTTCCTTTTGGTCTTCTTAAGAATAAAACAAGTTGTAAATAAATTGGGCTCACTTTAGGGGTCCAAATAGCAATATAGGCTAGAATAGGTACATTTAGCATAATAGGGGGTGTAGTTATCATTTTAGTTTGTTTTTGACCTAGTTTCTAGAAGAAGTGGCCTAAGGCGTGGTTTTGACTTAGACAAACCCTAAAGGAAGCCCCTTCATACATTTACCATCCTACCCTTGCTTCTTGTTTTCTATTTGTCTATTTTGATTTTTTTTTAAATTTTTATTAAAAAAGACAGTCTATAATTACTAGAATTTCTATATCTTTATACTTAGTATATAGGAATTCTAGTGATTATAGCTAAGCCGATATATATCATAATATACCCTTTTCTTATTCTTAGTATTTTTTTCTTATTCTTTTATTTTCTTACTCTGATCCTGTATGTTTTCATTTTTTTATTTCTATTCCATAATTTCTTTTCAAGGCACCATCTCCTATAAATAAGGTGCCTTCCTCCTGGTATTTTCATGTTGAATTTTATAGAAGAAGGAAAACACTGCACAAATTGTGTGAGGATTGTTTGCTCTAGCAATAAGTCTTATCTTCAGTGAGTTTGAGAGCTCTTAAGTGGTGACCCTCTACACTGATCTTGGAGGAAACCACACTCCAAGTAGCGTGTCCACTCTCTTTTCATCACCATAAACTTTCTTTCCTTCATCCTTTCTTCCATTTTCCATTACACTTTTATCTTTGTGTTTGTATTCTTGTTTTGTTTCATTTCCATTTCGGTTTGCTTCCATATCTTGTGTTTCCTTTCATGTCTTTTATATTCCGCACCATACATCATGTTCATCCTATTATGTGATTTTCCTCTTTGCCTTTGGAAGTGAACTTTCACACTTACTTAACCAGTTGGTTAAGTTTGTGTTCAGTGGAGATCTTCCCTAGGTCTCACCATATACTTGTTAAAATCTCAATCATAAGTAAAGTGTCACCTCTAAAATGGAACCATATAAAGTAAACTCACGTCAGTGAGTCTATCCTTATCCTACAATTTTAAAACTACAGTAAAAATTATAATACAAAATATTAGTCTGTATTGAAAATATTTACTCAAGATAATATCGACTAAGAGAAGTTGAGAAAGAAAAAGAGATAACTGATATCCCAAAAATTGCTAAAAAAATATATTTTTAAGAGGGATTATATTTAGCATTTTCGGAAGTTTTAACCTAGCTAAGTACGTTACCCGTGATTTATTTTTGCCCTGATAGATAGCTAACAAATTACTGACGATTTCTAAAACCCCTAGAATTGGTAATTACTTCCCAACGGGTTTCCTAAACCCCGATATTCTGGGCGGTTTCTAAACCCTTGTTACTGCACTGTGATCCTATGATCCTAACCATGTAAAGAGACTCAAGATTGTACCATTATATTAAGAAAAGGGTATTGAATATTGTGTTTTTTTGCATGGACGGTTTGAATGTTTTTATGGGTTTTCTCATATCTCAAATATTACGCGCTTTTCTTTGTCGTTAACATCGTTCTCTTAAGATCTAAGGGTTAAGATAGTTCGAATATTAATGAGTTTGTTAGTTGAATAGGTGTTAGTCATGTATAAACAGGGAAGAAGGATAGAAGACATGTATACATATGTTCATTTGTAGATGAGCCTTAGCTTCACATGAAAGGAGAAAGCCTTTGCAAAGGGAAAAATGACCCTAGGAGGAACAAGATAGTCTCATATTTCTTGTTCTTTCATCCTATTCAATAAAAATCTTTCATGTCTCTTTTCAATTCTTGGTTTTTAACAGATTTCAGAAAAAAAAATAACTTAAAAAGTCACACAAAATTTCATCCCAAAAGAGAGGAAAGAATATATATATATATATATATATATATATAAATATCTTCAATGCCTTGCATATGAAAGTTCCACTGAAGAAAGACCTAAAGGAAATCAAAAGTATAGATTTTCCTTCAATATTATATTTGGAAGTAACAAGAAGTTGATTTTTTTTTTAAATAAAAGTAAAAAAGCTCCACAAGCCTTCTAGAGAAATCAAAGGTACTTAATTATAATCTACAAAAAAGGTGAAGACAAAAGCTTCAGCAAATAAATTATAAAATTTATAGACAAATTTACAAGTCCCTCTTATAAAGCCTTGCACTCTGAATAAAATAAAATAGACAATGACTCATTTGTTGAAATATATACCTCTAGCAAGTCTTTCTCAAGTCACTCCTTCATTTGTTGCATTGAAGCTGTACCACCAGCAAGCTGCATGTGATAAAAGAAATCAATTTTAATTTACCAGGTAAAGATATTGATATGAATGCTTCAAAAACCTATCAAGTGATGATAGACTATACATAATAAATATGTACATCATGGTTTCAACAAATAATTGTCAGTTAAGTTCTGGGTAAAAGGTCATTTGACTAAAAAAACAACTCAAATAAAATTGCAATCAAGATAAAAGCACAAGTTATGATGCATGTTCCTGAAATGAAAACTTGGGCAACACTTCCATCCATCCAAACAACTGCAACCATGATACTCCATAAAAAAGGATGCCTTTGTATCTCTTTTTACACAAAAAGTGAACTTGGAAAACTAAATAAGAACTACTTGAGTGTGAGTGTATGTGTGTGTACACAGAGTAAAAGAAAAAGAAATAAAATATAAATCAACTTTACCAGTATACTACTAAACAACTCTGTTCCCATGTCGGCATCACACTTTTAATGCTTTCAATGACCTATAAAATGGTAAAGCAATCAGCAAAAGCAAGTTAGGTACTTTAAAAAAATACGCATTAAGTTTAATAAATTACCATTTGAGGAAGGCCACGAACTGAAGGAGCAATTTCAGCGAAACTCTCCATGTCAGGAATTGACTGTACAACATTGACACAATAAGAAAATTAGTAAACAAAAGGAAAGAACAGAAATATGTTAAAGAACTGCAGAACAAAATAGAAGCATAACAAAAAATGGACCAGACAGAACATAAAAAATAAAGGACCACCAGCCACAAGATTTGATCGTGGCACAAGGGGAAGAGAGGGAGAAAATTGCGTTAAATTTTTTTAAAACATTTTTACATCACACATCCAAAAGGAAAAGATTTTCACATATAGGACATTGCTATGTGTATTGACATTATGTCTTTGAATTATTTCTTTTTCAAAATTTATATGGCTTGAATCATTATTTATTTTTATGTTAATATTGCTTATTGAAGCTATATACTGAGTTATTTAATTATTTTATATACAGAAAACTTATGACATTGCAAGTTATTAAGCAAGAATCCTATTACTCAGTGTGACCATAGATTTAGATTAATAATTTGTTAAAGATGTCTTTTCACTCAATTTTTAACAACAATCTTTAGTGGGACGTGTCTTTTCGCACATCACCTCGCCTCTACGTGATTAAAGTCCTTAGTACATTAAAGGTTTTTTCCTTTAACCTTGCAAGAAATCCTTAACCTATTTCTAAGAACATGAAATATCTAAATGATTTATATTAAATGAACAAGACAAACTAATCACTTCTATGCATGCAAGCCACCTACTTGAACTAGGGACAGATTGAAAAGAACATCTGGAATCTTAAATCTATCAGCTCCAATCTGAAAAAGAAAAGGAATTGAAATAAACTTCTCTACAAATTAAACTTAGTTCATAAATAAATTAATTTGTAATCTAACCAGCACTACCTAACTCTTAGTCTAATCACTATTATCAACATAAATAAATTTTAATATAAACTTACTCACATGCTTTTCTGAGCCCAACTTTGATCTTCATCAAAAGTCCAATTTCAATACTTGTTTTCTCAATTGCACACAGGTAGGTTAACATTAATAATTTATATTAGTTCTTTTTACACAGTAAATGAAATGGTTAAGTTCAGGTGGTTTTAAGTAGGAAAAAAAGAAGAGATAGAGACAGTGGAGATCCTGAAGCTTACCTTTCCATTTCATGGATGGATTAAGGACCTACCTCCCACTACTTAAGAGTCTAAGGTATCCTATCTTCTCTCCTCAACTCAACCAAATAACTTAATTCAAGTAAAAAAGAAAAAGCTCATGCATGATGTTTCTACATCTATAATCTATTTTGCTTATAAAAGAATCACAAATTCTTATGTTTTCAAACTAAGTAAATTTTAAATATAATCAATCTCAATAACAAACTCCATACAAATAATTACCATTACCATTACCATCTTCTTCTTCTTATGCTAGTATTATGTGTGCATGCATTTCTGAGACCAACCCATTTTACTTCCTTTATATATTGCTTTAAATCTAACCCTCCAACCATGTCTCCACCCAATTTAATGTTTTCTTTCACCCTTTGGAAGTTCAAACAAGAAGACAAGAAGAAATTAGGATTCGTTCTTTCCACTAGCATACACCTCCATCCAATGCAAACCATGACACGACCATCACTTTTTTTCTAATCTCTCTCTCTCAAGTACACAATAGTTCGCCTGCTGAATCACTGTCAAATAGAGTTATGATTAAATCATTGGAACAACAAAATTATTAACACTCGCTATATCACGCTCTCATATTTATGGAGTTCCTAATGCAGGTTCTTTTTTTTGTTTTAGAGCTATTGGCTAATCACAATACCAACTACACTAGCCATTTCTTTGTCCCAAATACCAAATCTTATCTACAGAACACCAAATGTGTTGAATCAAGTGTGATAAAAAGCTTTGAAAAATCCAAATCCTAGTGTTTGATGGAAGGCTAAAGTTGCTTGAAGTTGCTTTAAGTTGCTGTTGTGTTTTATAGTAGGATCTGGGTAGTTTATCTGTGTAATCCACTCTTTGTTGAATCTAAAGCTAAAGTGTTTTCAAATCTTTTAAGTTTAAAGTGTTTTTCAAACTAAGTGAAAAACAACTTGTTGTTTTGTCGAAACAACCGATTGTTTTACTCTTAGGTGTTTTTGAAAAGGTTGAAAACTGTTTTGGTTGGTTGACTTGTTGTCAAACCAAAACA
>Ga0123342_1005620_pt1 | contig 18008 bp, 10 predicted proteins | sample Turbeawhitnodule_FD_89960 | JGI IMG/M metagenome (GOLD analysis project Ga0123342, IMG submission 89960) | Root nodule microbial communities of legume samples collected from Mexico - Turtle bean Mexico white nodule | ecosystem: Host-associated > Plants > Roots > Nodule | place: Mexico: Nepantla...
CACTTTCTTCTCAAATCACTCTAAATTCACTCCCTCAAATCCTCTTCCCAATCCAAACAAACCCTAGCCTTTGTTTGTTCCCACGGAAATGTGTGGATACTTTCAAGGACAGATTGTTGCGAAATACACAAATTCCAATAAATAAAATATTATTTAAAAGTAGAGGTAAATTTCTTTTGACAACTTTTCTTTCTAAACTTAGTGCGAAGAAACTAGTATGTAATAAAATATATATCTATAGTATTTTGAATTATACTTTTTATATATATAAGTTTATATTTTCATATTATTAATTTATTAATATTTTATTATAATAAAATAAATACAATTAATTATATAATATAATATAAAAAATAATTAGTATTATTAAAATAATATAAAATATTAATAAATATATAAAATAATAATTATAATAAATAATAAACTTATGAAATAATAACTATAATAAATAATTATAAAGAATAAATATAACTAAATAATAATAATAATTATTTTTATTATTTATATATTTTTAAAAATAAAGATAAATTTATAAACTTACATTTTATACCTTTAAAGAAAATAAAAAATTTCACACAACCATCACATCATTTACAAAATTCAATAAACTTTTCTAAAAAATCTACTCTTACATACTCCAATTCAAACAACCTAATTTTCCTTTCCATGGAGGTGGTGGCATTAGATGAAGTTACATGAATTCAATGGAAAAGTAGAGACTAAATGTACATTTTTTTTTTACAATTTTGAGTTAAGAATTCCATCTATTTTTTTTATTATCTCACGATCTAAAATTCTTTAGGTGCATAAAAAGTATCATAAGTGACAGTCCTGTACCAGAAATGGATGGGGATTCATGGTACATGCAGACTATTATGAATTAGTTCCTGGGCACGTTTTCTGCCATCTCCATTCATGACCATTATTAGATTTCTAACGGGTCGGGTCGTGGAGGTAGGCGGTAAGGGTTGACCCGATAGAAAGCGGTGTTGTGTTGTGAATTCCCGTTGACAGCACTGCTTTTGTCTTTGTGATTCGTTTATTTGAAAATTAAAAATGCAAATGTCAAGGGTGTCTTCGCAAAAAATCACCCAATTCCAAGCTTTAATCCGCGGCACCATCAATCAGCGCCCCCCTGTCCGCCGCCCCTCCTTCTCTGATGCGGCGGCGTTCCGCTCCCCTTCGCCGATTTTCCACCCACAACAACGTCTGGGCAATAGCACCTTCCGATTCTTCTCCTCGAATTTCGACAAAGGCTTTGTGCAGAAGGTGTTTGATAAACCTGCGGTAGCAGTGAAGTCGGCCTTCTCGCGGTACCGCGAGGCAATTGGGTTGCAAATCGAGGCATTTTGCAAGAGGAACTACCTCTTTCTGTTGGGCGCTGCTGGAGTTATCCTTTGCGGTGTTCTTTGGAGGATCCTCTTCGGAGTCGCTAACCTCTTCGTTGGAATCTCCGAAGGCTTGGCTAAGTATGGCTTCCTTGCCCTTTCATCTGCTATCGTTGCTTTTACTGTAAGTTCTTTCGCCAGCTTGTTTCACATGTTCTAGACTACGTCAATTATCATTGTTATTATTACTATTATTATTCAATACAAACTCTTCCATTAAGATATAAAATAAATAACAACTTGAGCTATGTTTGGAAGAAAGTTAGGAAAGTACAATGCATATTTCTGCATTCCATTGCACAAAATGAAAAATGAAGAGTAATGCTTTGAGTAAAATTACTTTTGAGCTCTCCCTAGTGAAATCCGAACATGTACTTAATTTGCATCATGTTAATGTATGTTTGTTTGAGATTGGAAATGCTGGTGGTGGAACATGTTGTGATTCATGTATGAAAGAATTGTACATGGAATGGGACATTGTCTAATTATTTCATTCGTGTTGTCTTTAAGGGCTTGTATATCCGCTCGAGGTTCACAATCAACCCGGATAAAGTTTATAGAATGGCAATGACAAGACTTAATACGTCTGCTGGGATTCTTGAAGTTATGGGTGCCCCGCTTTCTGGAACTGAATTGAGAGCCTATATCATGTCAGGGGGTGGCCTCACCTTAAAGAAGTTCAAGCCGGGTATTAGGAGCAAACGGTGTTTTCTCATTTTCCCCATTAGAGGGTCTGAGAAAAAGGGACTAGTCAATGTTGAAGTCAAGAAAAAGAATGGCCAGGTAAATAAATTTTATATTAGGAAATCACTTTACAGAATTTGTTACTTCCCTCGTCCGTCTCATCATTGTATGTCCAGAGCTAGTAATATTGTTGAGTTAGGTACATTTTGTTGTCCATGTCATGAGAATTGTTAGTTATATGATTCAAGACCTTTTCTTGGAAAAATTCTTATCTGGTGATTGGTATTTCCGTTTCCATCTGTGTTGTATGATAAATATATTTTCAATAACCACATCAGATTTTGTTCAGTGCTTGAATGTTGATGATAAACTTCCCTACCCAAGATCTATATAAGCAACCAAATGTAAGCATACAAAATATCTCGCGATCAGCATGTACCAAGAATCTCAGCTTCAAACATATTTTTAAAGTGTTTTTACTTTTTTTTTCATATTACAAATCAATAGATTGGTACAGCTGTTACTCCTGTAAATGAGGGGTTCTTTTATGAATGTCTTAAACAGGAAGATATTTATGCATTTGGGATGTTTATTTTGCAAAACTTAGCTTGACATATGATAATGTGCAATCTATGCTACTTTTTGGCCTATTTGGTTGGAGGCTTGGTGCATAACGCTCGTGTTTGAAGGTGGTGGTTCCTTGGCATTGCAACTAATTTGGTGTAAAATCATATAATTTTGTTTAAAGGTATTACCTAACAGATATGTTGGGGGATTGGGATGCTCTTTTCCATTGGGGTGTGTGTGTACAACTACCACCAACGAGTCTTTTCCCATTATGTAGGGTTGGCTACATACTTTGTTGTTTTTGTTTTCCTTTTTGGCCAAGGAGAGGAATCCTTATACTTTAAATTCCATGTAATTTAGTTGTCTGTGTTTGTAATTTCTTTTATACCCCCCCCCAAAAAAAAAGCCTAGCAGTAAGATGATTAGGTGGCTGGCTACTTGCCACACCACATAAGTACATAACATAGGAATAGCAGAACAGTTTGCTGTGAAAGGATGTTATGGGTACCGTGAGGAATGGTTTTGTTCTTAATGAGAAAATAAAACATGTTTTATTCCTGAATCTTGCATTACTGGCAGAATGATCGAGAGGAGAGGAATCTGGTGTTCATTGAATCACCCAGAGCTGAAAAGTAATACACTGACATATGCTCATATTTACAACCCAAAATGATCTACATCATGCTACTTGTAGTGATATCTAGATATATCTAAGAAGTGTCAACAGAAGCTTAAGAGGTAAGCTTTAGAGGGGATAGTTTAGGAGGCAACAACAAGTAGATTTCTATTTTGGAGTTACATTCAAAAGGGTTCAAATGTGAAGAATGATGTCTTGTTTCTGTGGATTGGTTGATTGTTTTGAAATATATCTCATTTCTCCTACCACGAAAGTAATACTGCTGATGCCAATTGCCAACGTTTCTGTTGAATTTTGCTTGCTGTTATTATAACATGTTCAAGGTACAAAATTAACTTCAACATCTACTATTTTGTGGTTATTAATTCTTACTTTTGGTCGAGTGATCAGAATGGATGGAAAGTTGTTTAATTCTAATATAAAACTGTAACGGAACTGAAAATGCAGTCTCTGAAGCTGAATGCATATGTAGATATTCCCCATGAAGTTATTTATATGTGCCAATAGCATGGGTTCGCTTCCAGCAATATCCCCCAAGTTACTTTAGAGCAGCTGTAGGTAGTTGATAAAATATCCGATCTTAAGTGTATGTTCCTAATTTCTCTTCTATTTCTGCAGTATGACATTGTGCTTGGCCAAAGAATATTAATAGGAATCAATGACCTTAATTATCTGCTTTGTTTTATTTAGAGAAAATCTAGCATGGGCTGGTAATGACTGCACTCATAAGTTATGATCAATTATGGATGATGATATCCTTCGGGCTTCTAGTCATACAATGTCATTTATGAATATGATTAAGATATATAATTTTTTATTCCAGTGCTTACTTTGAATTCAAATAGAAGAACTTATTTATATCAAGCAGATTTTGGCTTTAGAATTTTTTTCAAATTACTATTTTTCTTATTACGATAGTATTTTTCTTTGAAGTGACGTTTGTGATTAAATCAGAGAAAATCTATACTAGTTTGTAAAATTTGAAAGGCTGCATAACATTTTGAAGTGGTCAACTTTGGCTCCCTCTCCGTCTGGGTTCTAGCTTCATCCCCTTAGGTAGTTGCTTATGTTTGTGCCCATCCGTTATCTATGTACTTCCAACAAATAGATTTTTTTTTTCGTCTTGACAAAACCATTCTCTTTTTTACCCCTTTATTTATCACGGGTTAATCGTTAGCACGAATTATTTTCAAGAAAAAAATAAGCGTAAAATGTAAAGAGATAGTTGTTGCTTCAGGGTATGCTTACTTTGCCTTTCCCATTATGTTCATACGCAGTATGATATGAAGCTTCTGGCTGTTGATGTACCCATGGCTTCTGGTCCAGACCAGCGATTATATCTAATTGGGGATGAACAAGAGTACAAGGTTGGTGGGGGGCTAATATCCGAGCTTAGAGACCCTGTAGTGAAGGCAATGGCGGCAACCAAGGAATTTGATGCTCTTGATGAGATTGAGGAAGAGGAAGATGCTGAAAGAGAACGTCTGGAGACTGAAAGAAAGCAGCGTGAAGAAATTGAAAAGCTTGAAAAGAGTGGCACCCAGTAATAGGCTTTCCAGATGTTTTTCTTCTGGTTTATTCTCTATTTGATTGCAGGAGTTGATGTTTTTTACAGCATATTTTGTTTTGTATAAGTTCGAGTTTTCCCTAGATTTAGAAACCCCTGTACCACAAATGGCCAAGTTTATCTGAACCAAAGTTGAGAAAATAAAGGTGACAGGGATCAACGTGCACTGGAATGGACTCAGCATTTGTTGGTTTCGATGTTGCATTGTTTCAAGTGTATAATCCTTGTCCACGATATGGTCACTATCTGCCATGGTTGAATGTCATTTCAGGGACCTAAGTATTTACCACCTGCCCCCTACCCCTTCAAAGTTGTTTCTAGTATTCTTCTCCGACTTTCCAAGGATTCTCAGTGTGACTGGTGCTTCTCTACAAGTTACAGTGAATGCTAAAATTCTAAAAAGTAAGACTAATAAGTGCTCTGATCTCACCAACTCGATTGCAGAGTTAAAAATGTAGCTCACATAAAAGAACATTGCCCAATTTACAGTGAAACGTTATTTACAAACTGGAAAGCAATAAAATAGTAAAAGTAATTTAAAATTTAAGAAGTTTACAGTTTAATTGAAGAGAACATATTTTCTGTTAAGTTTTCCTGTCTTTATATATATATATATATATATATTTATTTTTTGTTTTCTTTTGATAAAAGAAATAGCAAGAGTTATTTTATTTTATGTGTGAACCTGGTAGAATCTTTCACGGGAGCTTTAACCTTGCTCAGACAAAGTAAAAGAAATTTTCTTCTAAAATAGTTATCCGTTGTGGAATTAAATATACTGTTCTCCGTATTTTATATATTGATTATTTCCTAACTTTAAATATCAGTATTGAACACAGAAAAAGAAGAGTAAGAAATGTGAATAAATATGAAATAAAATGCAGATGTATGTTGATTGAATGACAGTTTTGTTAGCTAGGAATGAAAGAAATTAAGAAAGTGTAGAGTTGTGGTGTGGGTGATTGCTGAAATATTCCCTACATTTACACCGCCACCATGTCTGAAATAGAAGTGAAAAATGGACTACTCAAGTTGCTTTTGATATTAATGAGGCACTTATCTTAGTTGTCTATAGCTATCTGTCAATGTGACTTCATGCCCTTCAACTATAAGTCCAATCTCATGTCCCTTATTCAACTACCATTTTCAAAATTATTGCAATCATATATGAACTTATATATAACAGTATCAGAGTTAAGTATTAAGCATTCGCATGGAAATGCCCAACAGATAATCATCAGAAACTGATTAGATAAATTATTTTTTTTATAGAAAAGTGTTAAATTAATTCTCACTTCTACAAGACTGGTATCTCGTCATGAGAAACTTTTTGGGATGTCGGTTTTTTCAATGGTAAGGAAATGAAAAAAATAAATAAAATACTTTGACACATGAAAAAGTAAAAATATTCATATATATAAATATTTAAATTAAAAAATAAAATAAATATAATTAAAATATTAATTTATTGAATTGTTAAGTAGGAGATTAGATTTTAGAGTGTCAAAATATCAACGCTCTAAGAAAATATCACCAACATCCTTTTCAACAATTTTTTTATTAATTAATGTAATACCAAAAGTTGACATACTCATACTATTCGTGTACATTCTAAACTTACTTAAGATGTCAACACTCTAAAATAATAAGTGGACGTATTGTCATTTTATCATCTTAGACAGATACTCAATAAATTAGACAATGCTTAGGATTATGGTCTAATTATGTAATTGATAATGATTACACATAAAACAATCCTAAAATCATGATTAAAAAGACCTTTTTGTCTACCTAGACTTATTCTAATTGTTCGTAGATATAAAAGGCTAACACATGTGATACAAATAGGTACATAAGGTAAAAAGGATTGACTCTTTTAGAATATCAAGTGTCAAGAATAAAATGACAATACCAATCATTAATCAAGAATATATTATTATGTTTAATATCACCTTAATACATAAGAGTTTAAACAGATTACTCCCAATCCTAAAGGGTAGAATTAGTCACTCATGTTGGCCATTACAAGCATGGAAAACAAGAAAAAAAGATCCAGGATGTTTCTCCTTAACGATAATCTTCTCTAGGGTTTTCTATCTCTTTCTATTCTCACAAGGATGTTTAGGGTTATTTCTCACGCCTCATATTTAACCTAGTGTGGCTTGGGTTAAGTGACTTCTCACCTAGGCGAGTTTGACGAGAAAAAACCCAACTTCTCTGGAGTAAACTCTCCTGAGCGAGCCTTGGGCGAGTTCCTCTAGTGTGATCTGGTTTGGATGAGTTGGACGATTTTTGAGCGATTTTCCAATATTCCAACTTTCCCTTTTCATGTAGTCTATTATCCTTTAGCCCTTTCATCTCCATTTCTCCCCTAGAATCCTAAAATTAACACAAATTTGAGAATAAATTGTTCTTATTCATATTGTAATCACAAAATATGTAAAAAAAAGGTTTAAATTCATGAATTAGGGGTTAAATTATAGTTATTTTATCAATAAATATTCATAAGTATTTGTCTTTTAATATGAAATATTACTTAAATATGACACTTATCAAGCTCAGGATTCCATAGGTAAAAGATTTAAAAAATTTATGAGTATACACATGGAGACAAGGTACTAAATAAATTAGTGGATGCATGTGTCATTAATTATATTCCATTATTTTGGCTGACACATGTTTGGTAAATTTAATTTTGTTTGTATGGTTGAATGCATGATATATTTCTATCAACTGATGAAAAATTCATTGTTGAAAAAGCTAGAGAGTCAACCTGCTTCTTTTATTATTTTTCAATCATCTACTTTATTTTCTGCATAGCAATCACAACCACCCTTGTCTTTGCAATTATTTTTAATCTTAATGATTGTAAATAGGTTCTAATCACTGCCTGATTGAATTCACTATTGGATTTGTTGGGAGAGGACATGTGATTATTATTGGATTCGTTAGCCAAATCCTCCTCTGCCATCAGAGACCTCGACCGCACATGATGTCGTGTAGGATTTTTGGTCATAGTAAAATGGAAACTTGGGAGTATCATCATTATAGAAATATGAGCGACTCTCCTCCCCAACCACGAACTTGAAATCCCTCCTTAAAGTTCTTGTAAAAAGAAGTAAGAGGGGGTAGAAGACATGTTCTCGGTTGACCACTCTAAGAAAGCCACCCAACCTGGTCTCCGAGCATGGTACTATAAAGGTGTAGGAAAACTTGACAAGATTAATGCCAAGTAGAATAATTGAAAGGCCTGTGGAGTCACCCAAATGTTCGGATGTAACTGAGTGCGTGCCAGATTTAAAACTTGAAGCACCCCTACCGAAAAGCCATCCAAATAAAACTGGACTTGACCATCCGCTATTAAACAAGAATAAAAATAGAAAAAATCCTCCAACAAATCTTCTCACCTGTGACAAACAATGTTGGTGGCCTTACACTTGTGTAGTGACACGATATCTTCTGACATATTTTTGTCCAATATATCTACGCTACTAACAAATGACTGTAGCATTGACAACCACCGGTGCTTTGAAAAGTACTCACAAACCCTAACGTCTACCCACCCATAGTCGCCCATAAGAGGGACATCATTTTCCACAAGTTCCTCAGTCTCCTCCGATGCAGATTGAAGGTGATGGGACACCCTTGTCACCGAAAACCCCCCCACTACTCAATCCTCGACAAACTTGAGAAGACTCATTTATGTTTCCAGAGTCACTAAAATCCAAACTAGACAAATTCTATATAACCCTGAGGCATTCCTAAATACCCTCGAACTCACTCAAAAAAGAAATATAAGAGGAAAAAGAAGACATTTCTTACATCTCGGACCGTGTCTTCAACCGATATACTCTCGAACAAAATGAGAAGAAAGTAGGATGAGTGTGGAACCAGCGCACCAACCTATTTGTAGGCAGTGAAACGAAGGAAGGTGATCTGACATGATATCCCAACTGTCAAATTGTTTCCCTTCGACGATCACGAACACATGACCTTTTACATCTTTTGACAAGCATGTCACCCAAGGCATTTTAGAGTCTTTATAGATTGTACCTATTCAATCCTTGGGTGGCAGTATACCGATGGGTCAACATAACCAACAGGGTACCGATAAAGAAATAAATTTTTCTTTTAAGACTCATCACTTTCGCTCGAGCTTGGGAGACCAGTGTATTGCTCGAAAATCTGACTTACTGAGTACTACTCGAGATGCTGACACCCTCAGATGATAATGACATTTGTCGTCATCTCGACCTCCTAGAAAAACACTCAATAAATCAGCCAGGTAGAATTATGACCTAATCATGTAATAAATAAAAAGCAGACATAAAAACTCTAAAATACTATTTGGACCCCCAAAGTGAGCCTAATTTATTTACATATACTTGTCTTTGTGAAAAAACTAGAAGGAAGAACATTTTATATTCTGGTTTATATATGGTTTTTCTTTTGTTGAGGCTCTCTTGAGATTTAGTGGGGTCTGGTCTTGTATGCTGAGATGACTGACCTAATTATGAAGTGTCTGTTATGTCCTTGGTTATCTGCCTGTCTAGTTGACTTGTATCATAAAAGCCCAACATATGTAGTATAAATAGGAACATACCCTATGATAAAAGAGATTGACTATTTTAGAATATCCATATTAATAATCGTTATTTTCCTCTAAACTCTAACTTGAGTGTCAAAGTATCATTGCAAGTACTCCACCGAGACTGAAGATTGAGAATGGATGAAGGAAGAACCCGGTGATGTGGCAATCACATGGGTTAATTAATTTTGTCTTGTAAGAATAATAAATTTTATCGAAATTACAAATTTTAATCAAAATCTCATTTTATTTAATAAGCCCGGACTTCTTTTGTAATTATCAATATATTAGTATGTTAAAAAATGTATGGTTAGCAGTTTTCTGTAATAGAATAAGCAAAATATATCATCACTAATGCTTTATTTAAAGCAGTTGTACAAACTCTAATCCGAAATTACTGATTAAACTAGTTGGTTGATCCATATACACTAACACTAGTTGATGCCTGCACTATTAGATTTTAAAGATCATCGGTGATGTGTGCAATGTAAAATTTGTGTCTATCATAAAAATTCTCTCTTAAATACCCATTTATTCAAAGTCGAAACAGATATGTTGACATGTGATGAGTTATGAGTGACAGCCAACCTATATCTTAAATAGCATTAAGATTAGTGTGGAAGGGTGGAATGGAAAGGATTTGAAATGCTTCACTAACAGCCAACTACCTTCTTCGTGTTTTTATGGGTAACTCATTACACGGTTGGCCCCATTATGGTCTAGTCTCTCTCACAAACATAGCCAATATGTGCCAATTTTAAATGTTTAGTTTCTGTTCACACCTTTTTCCTATTCCTACTTCATCAATGAATGCTCGTCTTTTTCTTACATCTCTTTAGTCAAACCACAATACCAAACACTTTGGAACATGACAATAAGTAATCATCAAAATTCATAATCAAATGGACTGTAATGGATTTTCATAACAAGTTAACAATGGCCAGTTTTTATCTGATTCTCATTCCCACACTTAAGTGCCCACCATGTTGCCCTGTTGTTTTAATTAATTAATGCTCATGGGGGACCATTTTGATGTTGAATAAGAATTCAAAACAGGAAATTATCTCAAATCACTTTCCTCTTCTTGAACCTGTAATTACTCCTTCAAGAAACGTTTCCAAGTCAATCATAACCACTGGGGGAAGTCCTTCCTTCCTTCTAGTTTTGACAAAGAGTATTGGCTCATACCCCTGCCAAAAAATTATGTCCCCTACCATGTCTGAGGGAGTTGGAGTACTCTGAAAGTTTTGACTGTTGAGAGAAATAGAAGAGTTAATATCTATGGGGCAGTTAGATTTTTAAAGTACTCTATCATACTACGGTTCTTAAGTAGTTTTCTGAGTGGCATGTCAGCAAATCCTTATTTATGCCCCGGTGATCTTTGTACTTCTTTTTCATACGATTAAATCTACAAAATCCATGCATTGTTCCTTTTATGTTGGGCCGTTTTCAACAGCAGCTGGTGGATATTAATGTACTAGTACTATAGTTAGTTAGATACACAAGGCTTTCTGGTTAACTCATTATTGCTGTCATTGTATAGTGAGTAGGAATTTTTTTTTTTCTTCTTCCGTTTTTTCATCAAGACATATTCAGCAACCCTCTATTTTTCTGTGTGTGAATCTCTTGAAAAGAGAAGAAATCATACTCTTATTATTGGTAACACTGTAATGCCAAGTCTAATGCCACCAACTCCAACTGTGCTGAGTTGTAAGTAACTTTAAGCGAAACTCAGCTCCCTCTCAATTTTAAAGTTACAAGTCATACTAGATTTGTAAGCACAAAAATAGTCAAGTACTATTGCCCTCCATTTCACACAGTGTTCTTTGCTTTACTAATTAACTTGCTTTCTTCTTGATCTCGATGATATTTCCTAACTCATTTTTCGTGCAGTGATGCTTCACTATGTGATGTGTTCTCAGCCTCCCAGAACTGAATTTCGTGCCGAGGTAGCATCTCTCACTTCCTTCTAACTCCATCTAGAATACTTGCAGTCATTAACTTGGAACACTTAACATGACATGACATTATCCATGATTAAAGATAGATGAATTCCCGTTACTACTGATGCTCATAACATAACTGTTTTTATCCTTCTTTATAATTGAAGTTTTGAATCTTTTTCTGGTTATATATGTCTTACAAACTGGAGAATTTTTCTAGAGTGAACTCTATGTCTTCATTTCCTTCATTTTTAATGTTTTAATTAATTGGGACGATGGACAATTGTTTTGTTTTGTTTGCTATAAGTGGAGGAGGAATCAGCAAATTGTTTTTGTTGAGATGTTGATGCTATGTTAGCTTTGTGTTTTTATTACAACACTTGACCCATCTGTTTCTCTTTAATTATCCTTTGTTTCTGTACGTGTCAAAATCTGGTTCATCAAGTATTGTTCTGTGCTTCAAAAAACCCTTTCTGCAGTATTCACTGACCAGATAAGGTGGCAAAAATGAGAAATCAACACCAATGATTTATGTTGATCTTTTATAAATTATGAGAATGCGGTCTACTTTAGGTAAAGAATGCTTTTTCTTTGTAAAGTACAACGGAGAATCAAACTTTTACTTTTTCTTTTTGAGTTCTATTTTTTCTTGGATTCTTAACTATCACAATGCCCTTTGTATTTTTTTCACTTCTCCCTTCTTGGTTGTTTCTGAAACTTATGAGCACCGATTTGTGAGGCAATTTCTTTATTCTTGGTGAAAAATGCATTTTAGCCCCCCCATTATTTAAAGTTCAGAGGCAAACCTTTTGGCTTTTTACTTTTTCTTTTTAAATGGAGGAGTCAGCATAACACTTCAAGTATTGAAAGAAAGAAAATGCCTCAACTGATGCATTTGATAGAAGGCAGTTCCCTTCCTTTGTAAATGGTAAGCAGGCATGAATGACACTGTTATTTTTGTTTTATTTTTTTTCTTCTCTGCAAAAGCTGCAATAAGTGATGTTTTCAGTTTTCTGCATAAACAGGAAACTTGTCGTACTATAATTCAAATTTTCTGATATAGAACTTAGCTCAAACTTTTTTAATTCAACCCTCTATAATTTCTAAATTCATAATATGTTCTTCCTACTCCTTTCATCCTGTAAATTAAACAGTTCCTGTGTGTGTGCTACTACAACTTAAAAGTTAAAATATCACTGATTTTAGGCTAGGTTCATGTAATCATGCTTACCCAAATGATTCCATTTGTCTGAAAAAGAATTAGTCAATTTGAACTGTGACCATATTGTACTTTCTTAGCTACAGGATCAGCCAACAACTTGCTGCAACTTCCAAAGCCAGACTAGGAGAGAATGAAGAACAGTTAAGCTCAGAAGCCGGAACCATCACTTGCCTTGATTTTGCATCAAACAATAACCATGAAGTTGCAGTTCTCTATTGTTGGACTTATTCTATTAGGCTCCACACTGTCTCTGTGTGGCCTGATAGTAGCTGACTTGAAGTCTGACCAACAAGCTCTGTTGGAATTTGCTTCAAGTGTCCCACATGCCCCAAGGCTCAACTGGAAGAATGACTCTGCTTCAATTTGCACCTCGTGGGTTGGTGTGACATGCAACTCAAATGGCACACGTGTCATAGGCCTTCATCTTCCAGGAATGGGATTCACTGGGACCATTCAAGAGAGCAGCATAGGAAAACTAGATGCTCTTAGGGTCCTGAGTCTTCATTCCAATGGCCTTAGAGGAAATCTTCCTTCTAACATCCTCTCCATTCCTTCACTCCAATTTGTATACCTTCAGCACAATAGCTTCTCTGGCGCAATTCCTTCTCCTGTGTCCCCTAAACTCTTTGCGTTGGATATTTCCTTCAACTCCTTTTCTGGCAGCATCCCACCTGCATTTCAGAATCTGAGAAGACTCACTTGGTTGTATCTCCAAAACAATTCCATATCTGGGGCTATTCCTGATTTCAACCTTCCAAGGCTCAAACATTTGAACTTGAGTTACAATAACTTGAATGGCTCAATTCCAAATTCCATAAAGACATTCCCTTATTCCTCTTTTGTCGGGAACTCTCTCTTATGTGGGCCACCACTAAATGATTGCTCTACAATCTCCCCTTCTCCATCTGCTTCCACTGATGATTACCAGCCACTCACTCCACCAACCGCCCAAAACCAAAAGGGTACCAACCATAAGAAAAGCTTTGGCCTGGCTACTGTCCTTGCTCTAGTCATTGGGGTCTTAGCCGTCCTCTCTCTACTAGTTGTAGCAATCTGTGTGTTCTGTTTGAAGAGGAAGAAAAACAGTAAAAGCAGTGGTGGCATACTGAAAGGAAAGGCTTCATGCGCTGGAAAGACAGAGGTTTCAAAGAGTTTCGGGAGTGGGGTGCAAGGGGCTGAGAAAAACAAACTATTTTTCTTTGAAGGTTCCTCTTCTAGCTTTGACCTTGAGGATTTGCTGAAGGCTTCAGCTGAAGTTCTTGGAAAAGGAAGTTATGGAACAGCATACAAGGCTGTTTTGGAGGAGGGAACAACAGTGGTAGTCAAAAGGTTGAAAGAAGTTGTGGTTGGAAAGAAGGAGTTTGAGCAGCATTTGGAGATTGTGGGGAGATTTGGAAGCCACCCAAATGTGATGCCCCTAAGAGCTTATTACTATTCCAAAGATGAAAAACTTATGGTTTACAATTACATGCCAGGTGGAAGCTTGTTTTTCTTGTTGCACGGTACGTTCTACGTTCTACGTGATGACAAAACTCTTCTCATTTTCTTCAAAACTAACATGTCTAATGATTCTACATGCACCTCTCAGTTTTAACTAAACTATGATAAATCAACTTTACTTAGTATCAATCATTGTTCATTAAATTCAAATAGGAACTGAAACTGACAATGGCACTATAACCAACTTGTCTCCACGATTTCATGGGTGATTTCATGCCAATATGGTTTAATATTACTATAACATTGACTCTTGATATTAAAATTTCTCATCAATGCATGTTTTTATCTGTAGCCTCTCTGGTAAGTGGTAGAAATCATGAGTTTAATATCTAGCACTCTCGCTACCTATAACAAATAATCACTGTTAAAACTTTAAAGTGATCTAAAGTTGACAAATTCTCAGTAGTTTATAATTAGATAATAGTATACAGTAACTTTTACATTGTTGTCGGTGCAAACACTTCAAAATTATGTCTTTAACTCCATGCTAGAGTTACTGATTGAACTAAAACTAGTTGTCACATCCACAACTTCTCAACATCAATGGTAACACTATTATATCTTTGGTTTCCCTGCCTCTGGTATTGCAAACAACAGGAAACAAGGGTGCAGGAAGAACCCCACTAGACTGGGATTCCAGAGTGAAGATTGTGCATGGAGCTGCGAAGGGAATTGCTTTCATCCACTCCGAGGGAGGTCCAAAATTCACACATGGCAACATCAAGTCAAACAATGTGCTCATAAGCCAAGAACTAGAAGGCTGCATCTCTGATGTTGGATTGCCACCTCTAATGAACACCCCAGCAACCATGTCTAGAAGCAATGGCTATAGAGCTCCAGAAGTCACTGACTCAAAGAAGATCACTCAGAAGTCTGATGTATACAGCTTTGGTGTGGTGCTGCTTGAAATGCTGACAGGGAAGACCCCTCTGAGGTATCCAGGGTATGAGGATGTGGTTGATCTTCCAAGGTGGGTGAGATCTGTTGTTAGGGAGGAATGGACTGCAGAAGTGTTTGATGAGGAGCTTCTGAGAGGGCAATATGTTGAAGAAGAAATGGTGCAGATGCTTCAGATTGCATTAGCATGTGTGGCTAAGGGGTCAGAAAATAGGCCTAGAATGAATGAAGTTGCTAGAATGATTGAGGAAATTAAGCATCCTGAGTTGAAGAACAGGCCATCCTCTGAGTCTGAGTCAAATGTGCACACACCATGATGAGTCTTTTCATCTTTTCCTGCCAACCGTGTTTGAGAGGGAGAGTAATAAAATCTCAAGAGAATGGGGTATTCTCATCTTTTGTTTTGTCCTCAATTAATAAGCATGTTTCATTGTAAAATACTACTCATGTTTTTATTCATGTTTCACATTATTTGTTATGAAAGATTTGGATATTTATTTAGTAAAGGGTGTTAAACATATAATTTTCATTATTTATGCATTTAGTTTGGTATGTTTGTGTTAAGTTTTTGCTAGGCACCTTCTATTCATTGCCTAATAGCAACTCCAACAACAGTATCTTGCACAGTTAAGAACCAGTTCTTGTTAGGTTTCACTACGAGCTATGATTCAAACAAAAAGGAAACAGTAGATGAAGGTGGAGATAATGAATGGGAGAGGGAAGGAAGAGGGGAAAGGATGAATAAAAAATACTAACATCCTAAAAAAAAGTGGTAAATATAGATAAATTGTGGGGTCTATTTAAAATAAGATAAGAACTTAGATTAACTGTTTAGGGAATAAAAATTAGATTGTATTGTTAAATCTTAAGTGACAATGAAGAATCCATTAAAAGTGGTTAAGTACAGCTGGATATTCTAATACCCCTTTAGAATGTATAATAATTAAAAAATATATACCAATTCATATAATATCTATATTTGAATCTTATTATGTGCCTTTCATTTCATGTATTTTTTTTAAATACCAAAATGTATATTCTAAAACTTACAAACTGGTTTGTACATTCTGCTATACAATCTGAATTCTGATATAAGTGCCTGAATATACATTTTGATATTAAAAAATAAAAGTATATATCATAAAAATAAAATTAAAAAATTAGTATAAAAGCATATAGAACTCACCACAGGTAACTTTGACCACCTTCTACCATCACCTACAATCATCGCTTACAGTTACAAACATCGAAGTGAAGGAGAGAGCTCAAAGGAAGAAGAAGACAAAAACCCTCAAAATAGAGGTTAAAGGTATATTTGTCATTTTCAAATTATATGGAGGTACAGGAAGGAGACATTGTGGTGCAAAGAGAATTTGCTTTATTTATCTTTCCAAATATCTGAATGAGAGATGCCAATAATTTTATGGACCATCTACCATAGGCTGGCGAACTCATTCTGCATCCTCTGTATTTTTCTTTCTGCACTCCCATATTTTAAGAAAATATTTAAATTATTCTTAGATATTTTTTATTATAAAATGTAAAATTCATATAATTTCTAAATTATAGAATTATAGAATTAAAAAATTAAAATTTATGATTTTTTTTTTATATTTCAGATTGTACAATTAAAATATAAAATTTGTATTTTAGAATATATAATTTAAAACACAATTTATATTTTGAATTTTACAATTTTAAAAATGAAAAATGAAAAATTTACATTTTAGATTATAAAAAAAATAAAAATTTGTTATAAAATTTGAAATATTGAAATTTACATTCAGCCATTTAATGGATTATGCTTATTTTACACTGAATAGGCACACAAAGAAACATGTTTATTACATAACATAATATAATAATAATTATTGGTATAATTTAATATTTTATTAAAACTAATTAAGAATATTTTATAAATATATCAGTTTACAGGTTTTTAAAATTTCATTATATCAATTAAATTTCTTACAATTTTTTCCTTTGATTCATATAACTTAATTTTTTTCAAATTAGTTCTTTTTTAAGTGTTGTTCAAATAATAATTTTCAATGTATTACATGCACATTTGGGGTCTGTTTCTCCTATTTTTATTGGTGTCTTGAATCTATGGTATGTATGTTTTTTATTAAAAGCTTGTGATTGATTTAGGCTGGTGAAGTTGTTTTCTTTGTGTTAGTGAGGGGTGCTTGATTTTGAGAGGATTTAAGCGCTAGGCGTTCATGTTTTATTATTTGTTGGTTTGGTTGGGGTTGTCTGTTTGGTAAATAGACATAGACATTTTGTTGAGTGTTTTTTTTTACGCTATATATTAAGGTTGGTTCACCCCTAAAGTGGACCATATTTTTTTTTTTCTGGTAAAAAAAACATGCACATGAGTTTGGAAGGGCTTTACTTACTCCTCTTATAATCTCTTATAATGTATTTACATAAGTTTCACCATGTAGAATGTATTTCTCCACTCCCTTATTGAATTTCAAGCACAATCTCCGTTTGAGTCTCACCGAATCTCACTCACTACAGTTTATTTCTAACATTAATAATAATTGTTGTAACATCCCTAATTTTACTCATATTTGCTAATATATTATGCATGCAACATCTAATTAACAGATAAACATATATTGTTTTCTCATATTTGTATCTCAAAATATATATCCCTCTTCATAGGGATTTAATATATACATCCAAAAAGATTAAAAACAAAACAAAGCAAAGCATTCAATTTAAAACTATCTAATCCTTCTGCTGCTCACTAAGGAGCTCTATTACCTGCAATCTCATCTGCTCCCGTGGAAATACACGATCATCACAGTTAGAGAAACAACACAACCAAATAACAGGGTAAGCTAGCCATATAAGACAAAATTATATAAAATTTCACTTTGAAATAAAAAAAAAACATAAATCATAAGTCTCATACAAATTCTCAAATCATCAAGTGTCATACAAATTCTATATTCATCTTTCACATGTCAGAATTCCACTGACTCATATAACATAGACACTTGACTC
>Ga0123342_1005622_pt1 | contig 18004 bp, 6 predicted proteins | sample Turbeawhitnodule_FD_89960 | JGI IMG/M metagenome (GOLD analysis project Ga0123342, IMG submission 89960) | Root nodule microbial communities of legume samples collected from Mexico - Turtle bean Mexico white nodule | ecosystem: Host-associated > Plants > Roots > Nodule | place: Mexico: Nepantla...
ACTTTTAACCTCGATAACATTTGTATTGCTTTAGTTATTTTGTTGGTGTATGAACTTGTTTATTTCAATATTATGGAAATTGTATCATGAATTATTTTTTTGTTAAATTTTTTATGTAAAGTAAACTCTTACGAATCTACGAGTCGGGTTTACGAGTCGAGTTTACTGGACTCCCACGAGTCTAAGTAGACTCTCGAGTCTGATAACCTTGGCCTTCAGATATAAACTTGGAAACTAATCATTAAACATGTTCAACAAAACTCTAGTTACAAACTAAATTGTTTCAACACCAATAATTGCAAAACTGCAAATCCAAATAAACAATTAAAGCCAATGAACAGTCACAGCAATTCACATTCACTGAAGAACAAGTTATCAAAAAAACATTACTAAAACATCATCAACACAGAAGAACATCAAATCATGTGGTGTGCATTTTTTTTCTAAAACAGAATATGCTTCTAACTGTCTGCATCAGGTCGCGAAATGAAAAGGATTAAATATTCTATTAGCCAGCAGCACTACTTGTACTGAATCGCGCATATCAGATGGTATCTACTATCTTTATCTACTCAAGAAAATATAATAGGTATGACAGTAAAGAACAAAAAAGCAAGCAGACTTTACGCACGAAAACAATTTACAACTATTTTCTCAATATGTTGCCACGAAGTTACACTTAAAAGCAACAATACATTGGGTATAGAGTATAAGTCACCAATCAAGAAGAACTGGAAGAAGAGGGAAAAACATCTTTAACAGCAGAAGCAGCAGTGAGGTAATTGAGAGTGTTCTTCAATGTTTCCTTCTCCCTCGTCAATCTGGCCGCGGTGTCCTCCAATTCAAGCAGGGCTTGTTGCTCCCTTGGCGCGCCCTCGAAGGTGCTCCCAACGAAGAACGAGAACGGCGTTGGAAACAGGTTTCTTCTCAAATCCCCAACCTCCTTCTCCGGTTTCCCTCCCAACCGGTTGGATAACCGGATAACGTCCCTCATGTAGGTCTCCACCTCGGTGGCGAGACCGTCCAGATCAAGGTCGGTGGAGGGAGATGGCCGGTCCTCGAGCCACGTCACCTGCGCGACCAGATACGGTTTCGTACGGACCAAACTGTTCACGCGGAAGCGCTCCTGGCCCTTGCAGATGAGGAAGAAACGGTCATCCACGAGGCTCTCATGCTTGATGACTTCGCCGACGCAACCGACGGCGGCGGTACCGGAGACAGCGTCGGTATAGATGACGCCGAAGCGGAGGTCTGTGTGGAGGAGTGTGTGCATCATGATGCGGTAGCGGAACTCGAAGATCTGCAAGGGGAGGATGGCACCGGGGAAAAGGACCAGAGGGAGAGGGAAGAGAGGAAGCTCAACGACATCATCGGAGTTGGGGGAGTTCGTGTGGTGCTTCTCGGAGAAGGAAGACGCGGAGCAGCGGAGAGTGGAATTAGGCTTCCGGCAGCGGTGGCGGAGAACGGCGAGATTGAGATGGTGCGGAGAGGTTGGGGATTTAGGGTTTAGGGAGAGTGTTATAGGGTTTAAGGAGGGTTTGTGAGGTAAAGAATAAGAAGAAGGAGAAGGGATAAGCTGCGGGAATGCCATTTCTTCCAATGAGAAATTTAGAATAGAATATAAGAGAAGAAAACGCAGAAGTGGAAGTGAATGTACACAAAAGGTTTTGTTGTGTGGTTATTATTGGACCTTCTCTAATTTTATTATTACTCTTTTCTGTTATAAATCTGTTCTGAACTTCACAGTGCTGGAGTTAGATTTTGCTATAGCTGCTCAATGTGAGATTATGTGGATGACATAATAATGAAGATTAAGCAGATGACACAAGATTTCTTTTTGTGGTTCTGTATATTCCACGTGCCATATTAGATCAAGGCAAATCAGGCCCCAGATATTAGATTGGGCCTAATCTAATGCTTCGGCCCACTATTTTAATTTAAAATCTCCTCAACCTTTTAATGAAGGCAGTTTCTTCCTGCACCCCTACATTCGTTTTATACACCCCCACAATGTTATGCAAAGACCAAACTTTCTCTATTATTTTTTTAAAAACCCTAAAATGCATTTGAACTGTATTTATTTTTTTGTATTATGGATTATAGAATCTGAAAAAACTTCAGATTGAAACTTCCGGTAAAATTTCGGATCCACCAATCCGTAATTTAAAATATGCATTTCACATTCAAAAATCCATCATTCAAAAAAAACATTCTGGATCCACCAATCCATAACAGAAATATGCATTCCGAATTCAGAAATTCATAATTAAAAAAAAAAAACATTCTGGATCCACCAATCCGTAACAGAATTAGGCTTCCAAATTCAACCATTCGAAAATCAATAATTTATGTAAAAATTGCTTCCAGAACACCTTCTCATCCAGAAAAAAAATATTCAGTTTCGGATTGATGAATCCATAGCACACTCCCATATCCTTATTTCCGATAACTACAGTGTCCTTTTTTATATAAAAGGTCAATGTCAGTTTCAAAATTTAGAAAATTGTGACTATTTGAAGTAAAACGTAGGGGTGGAAGCCTTCTTTAATGAATTATAATATTTTCATACAAAAATAAGTTAAACAAGATTGGATGTTGAAGTGTCATGTCAATATTTTAATGAATAAAATAAAATCATATATAATTAACTGATTTCATCTATTCACACGTAACATTCTATACTTGAATTCTAATGCCAGCCTTCAACATATGCATTCTTTTCTTACATACTCATCTATTATTACATCATTTTTAACACTCCAATTATAATTTTATTAATGCTATTTTGACATTTTCAACTAATTGAAATTCTTCTGTTCCAGTTAACACATAAATAAGAGAGAAGTGTATGAAAACAATCGTGAATTAGTTGAAAAATAAGATAAAAGTATTTTTAGAGTATTTAATTTAAAATTTATATTTTTAATATTAATATTATTTGTGATGTTGTTATTATTATTATTACAAACTAACTTTAAAATGAGAAAAAAAATCACAGTAATCTATCATCCTATAGCATAATATACGGTCGGTTTGAAATAAAACAACGCAATGAATTATATTTCGTTTTGAGTCAATTTTTCAAGTTTTCTTTCACATAAAATATTTAGTTTCTAATTTTTTTCATTTTTTATTATCTATAATATTAGTTGAAATTAAATTCAGTTTTTCATTGTTTTTTATAATGTAGACACGATAGATCAGGGAAATGATACTTTGTTTTTTTAGATAAAAAGTTGTACCATTTACAAAGACTTATTAAAAGAATTGTAATTTGACCTTCGTTGAGTTAATATTTTAAATTAGAATTAAATATTTTTTTTCATATTATTATCAAAAATTATGTATTTCATTAATTGAAATTTTAGACTTTCTAGATTTTTATAGTACGAAAAATTATTGAAAATAATTATTAACCGTGATTAACTTTTTTTTGACCTTGCATAAGACTTCAGTATGAATGTGAAGTATATTATAATATTGGAACGTTCATAGTAATGATGATTCATTATCCACGTCAGCATAAAGTTCAAGGATTAAAACCAATTTTAACTTTTTATAACTTTATTATGTCCTATATGCTAATTTGCTAACCTTGTTATATCCGAAGATGAGCAGGACAAATTACGATGCATTGACTTTTAGAGACCTTCTCTTTTTCTCGTTCTTCTTTGGATTTGTAGGGAGATGTCGAACCTCAATAGCCAACACCATAGTAATCGGCTTCGCAACCTCGAGAACAATCACCCTTCCATCCTTTTTGACCGTCTTCGCCTACCTCCACATCCTCAACTCTTTAAAATAATTCTTATTCTGGAGAAGACCCACAATTCCTCTACTCGTCAAGACCCATGCCCACCATTATACCTACACAAAAAACAAGTCAACTCACATCAACATTAAAATAACAAACCGAGACGAAAAGAGACATATCATGAACATCAACAAATTTGTAGGGAAACAACGTATATATATCTGTTGTTAAGCAATAATAAAAATAAAAGAAATCAAAGGCCAAATTTTCTCAACCAAGACAGACGACGTTCAAAGTCTTGCACTTACAAGGATAGTATCTCATCTGAAACACACTTAACGCAAATGACTCAAATGAGAGACATGTCAAAAAATCCCGAATCCAACTATCCACCCACGCATACTCAAACCATTACCACTCACATCTTTTGCAAGGATCGAGAGCTTAAGAGTCGACAACTCCAACTGAACCCTCGACTCGACACTCGACTCACAACTAACCCAAGAAAACCTACTAGCATACCCAAAGTCATTAGAGTTAACATCTACAATTATTCTAATACTCACCTCTTATCCGTGCAATAACAATAATTTGAGAAATAAAAAAAAAGATAGTATTTATCTTCTTTTAAAAACACAACCTAACTTATTTAAGGGTTAAACTTCAAGAACATTTATTTTCATTAGTTATTTTTTCTTATTTATGTTATCCTTTATTCATAATCAAGTTACCATTTGACTTTATTTTGTTAAGTAGGTTGTTGTTAGTTATGTATCAGCATATAGTTATTTAAACTAAGAGAGTATTGTTAATAAAAGAGATACTAAATGTTTCAACACAAAGTTCTCAACCGAGAAAGTTTATAATATGATATAGATACAATAAAAGTAAATAAGTATTATATTAAAATAAAAATAATATTTTTTTATATTTATTTTTGCAGGGCCATTAATAGGATATAGAGATAGTTTGAGATTAAAATCTGACACACGTTTCAGTAATAAATAATATGAATAAAATAATCAGAATCACAAAGAAATAGGTGTAAGAATTTGAGTTGGCCTTTTGTAATTATCTCTTGTCCGTGCCTTAATGGATGATGTCACCTCTGAGTCACACAACAAATTACTAGGTAGCCCTTGACATGGGTACATGCGTCACTCAAATGTGAACTCGCCACAAGCGCGTGAACACGGAGTTTTACTAACATTTTAATAATACGATAACTATTATATATAAATATAAAGATGCAGGTTCTTCTTCTCTACTGCTCTATAAAAGAAAAAGGAATCCAAAGTGTGGTGATTGAGAAGAAAGAGGAAGAGAAAAAGAAGAATGGCTGAAGAGGGACAAGTTATTGGTGTCCACACCGTTAGTGCGTGGAATGAACATCTCAAGAAGGGAGAAGAATCTAAAAAACTGGTTAATTTTTACTCTTAACTTCTTCTCTAGTTTCATTCCCCCCTTGTTATGTGATAATTTGCACAGGCACAATGAACATTAGGGTTTTCCAATAAGAAAATTCCCTTGTCTTTCTTGCCTTAAAGGACTATACATCTCTTCTGTTTTTGTGAAATCGCTATTGGTTGGTTAGAGATCATTGTATTGTGTCTTCCATAGCTGTTTCCCTGTTTTTTTTATAATTGTATTTCCCCCCTTTTTTTTTTTTTAATTTTGTCATATTGCCTCCTTTGTTTGAATTCTTGTCATGAGTGTGCTTTTTAGAAATATAATTTGTTGTTTATTAGCTTTTTCTGTGGTCGTCTATCCAAAAGTTACTAAATCTACTTTGATTTTTCGAATTTTGTATTTTGAAAGGTGTTGATTGATATGTTTAATAAAATGAAATGCCTGTGATTGAAGTTTGAATTTGCATGTGCTTTATAAGTCTGGGCTGTTGCTGTTTAAAAGTAGCTGCAGAGGATGGTGATCCCCTGAAGGTGCCCTTTGTTAGTGAAATCTTTAGCTGTCTTTGTGATTTATTTGGTTGTTGAAGATCTGTGTCATTAGCATGATTTGTGATTCTTTAAAATGATTTATCTTTGATCTGTGTCATTATTAGCATGATTTGTGATTCTTTAAAATGGTTTATCTTTTCATTAGCAATTTTAAACTATTAAAAATACTGAAAGGATATTTGGTTAATAGATTGTGGTGGATTTTACTGCTTCTTGGTGCGGTCCATGCCGATTCATTGCTCCAATTCTGGCGGAGATTGCTAAAAAGCTTCCCCATGTGACCTTTCTCAAGGTGGATGTGGATGAACTGGAGGTGAATATGAATATCTAAATCTTCCACAGAACATGATTTTACTTATTTTTTACCCTGAATCAATCCTAAAGTACTTTGAGGAATTTCCTTAACTTAATATTGCAATCACTTTGGTTTCTTCAGTCTGTTTCAACAGAGTGGAAGGTTGAGGCTATGCCAACCTTCTTGTTCTTGAAAGAGGGAAAGCTGGTGGACAAGGTTGTGGGAGCCAAGAAAGATGAGCTGCAACTGGCAATAGCCAAACATGCAACCAGTGGTGGTGGTGCAGAAAGTTCCATATGAATGAATGTGTTGAGAATAATAATAACTATATTTATTCGAGTCAGTGTGCTTTTACTGTTTTTGAGTCTGTTTGGATGATTTCAGCTTGGATATGGAGTTAGTAAAACATGAACTGGGTTATGTGTAAATGAATGAAATTGTTGCAGTGTCCCATCTGAAACTCTTTTAGCTAATGAACCTAGGAGAAGGAAGATCCGGATCTGAAACCTAGTAACCTAGTAAGAGAAACTGCATAGATTGTGATGCAATGTCACCATTAATAGTAATAATTTTAATTTTAGATGTTGACTTAATATGTAAAAGATTAGATTGTGATGCAATTCAACTTATAACTAAGAAGGAATTACAAATTACAATGAACTATAGGGAACCAACAAGACATAGTTGTAGTTAGAAGTTGTTACAATATGTTTGTCTTGTTACAATATGATTGCTTCAAACCATGCGGGGAGTAAAAAAAACGTTAGAAGAATGTTCTTATGTACAATAAATGTAAGAATATTTTTTATGGAACTTTGTATCACAACATGCATTCTTCTCTCACATATGTATTTATTTTACGACTACTTATACTTTGTATGAATTCAACAGAGTGCTTGCTAACTAAAATTGATCTGAATCATTGCAAACTCCCGCATCATTGTGAAACATGATGTGGTGTTTTTTTCAATTTTATTTCACTCTTTATTTTTATTTTCATTTTGGATGCGAACAAATTGATAGGAAAATGAACCATCAAATCTTAAACTCTATTTGGGAGCATGGAGTACACAAAAATTCTAGTTAAACCAACACAAAATGCAAAGCAAAGTGAGGATAATAACCAGTTTCTTCTTAATTATATGACTCATTTTTATTTGACTCATTCCCCTGATATATTCACGATAAACATATTCAATTGGTCCTTTTAATAAACACAACAATAACTTAGTGAAAATACATAGGTTGTAGTTGAAAAGAATAAATTACAGATAATCCGAGTACATCTTTTGCTTGCACGAATCACGGTGCTCCTTTTTCAACGCAAGATCAAGAAAAGTGGGTGTTGGGAACCATAGAACTAACGATAAACACTTGTATTGTAGCGTTGAAAAACCATGCCACTGCCAACAGAAGCTGATTTATTCCCAAGATGACTTATTGTTTCAACCAATCCCAACGAAAGCCATAGAATTCACAGAGGCTCTTTAATTCCCTGAATTGGGTTCACTGCCCATGAACTGCCGGAGTATGTACCATTCTCTTCACCAAAGATATTTTCCATGGATTTCCGCCTAATTCTTCAAACACTACTATCAAGTTCTTCGTTGGCTTCAGCCAGGACCTTGGAACGTGATACCTGCCAAATTCCAAACACAAAACTGGTCAAATCATTAACCTCTTTCACAAAATAATATTTAGTAGCATTGGATCTGGCACACTACAAAAAAATGTTGTGGCATTATCATTACTCGTATCTGGAGGGTAATGATACTGACACGACCAAAAGATAAACACACAAAAAGATAAAAGGCCGCGCACTATTCTTTCACTCTGCACGTGACATTGATATGTCAGACTCCACAAGTTCAACGGCTCTAAACAGTAGCAAAATGCTAAAGACAAAGTAAAGCAAGTTAATAATTTATATGATATCATCCTTTACAGAAAAGCAGTACCATCGTTGAGTGGGTTGGCCACAACCAAGTTGGCACTTTACAGGGCGAAAGGCCCCAGAATATGTGCAAGAATTACAATCACCCTTTGCATAAGCCATCCAATATCTCCCTATGCTCTGCCTGTTGATCCATACTTGACCCTTACCCATGCTTTCTAGGTCCAGAGCCAGTGGTTCCTTTCCGCCGGGTGCATCAAAATATGCCTGGAGGTCCCAAGTTAATAGTAAGCTTCTAGTTGAAGACTATAGCACATGCAACAGTTTTTATTTCTATCAAGTTTTAAAGGAACAAGTCTTACAACCAAGATAGAGAAATGTGAAATGTAATGAATGACGTGAAAAAAGAAATACACATGAAAATAAACTGTTGTATTGTATGAATAACTCATATCTTATTATGTAAACCAGTAACTGTTCTCTCACCTTGTACCATTTCAATTGCGACCGACTTTGTGTACCTTGTGATTCTTGGACCCAATCAACAGACGAGACTCCGTTGGGAGACACCAAATTCATATCCTCTCCTCTTAGGCCAACCTATTGTAATTAGAAAACATTTTCTGGTCCCATTAATTGAAACTTACAAACACACATGTCAGACTAACAAATTTGAGTGCTTCAGACCTTATATGACCACTTATTCCATGTTAAATCTTTCTGTCCCTGGTCAAGACCATGTAGCATAACTGGACCAGTGATCCCTGTCTCCCATGTTTCATAATGCCGACCAACATTCTTCCAATGAAAAAACGGAAAATCAATCAATGACCAGTAACATAATGGTCAAGCAAAACAATGTACTAAATATACTAACTAGAAAATAATAGTCCACTGCAAGTTGGATTTACAAGCATGGTACTAAGTAAGTACTAACAGGTAATCCAACAGTCACGCTGAGAAGAGCAATTTTATTTGTTCCAGCGTGGAGATCTACAGGTCCATTAAATGTGCAACTTCTCTGCTCCCTTGTCCCAAAAGCCGACCCTGTAAAGGAAACCGTTCACCTACAGCTTAACTCGGAATCATTCAATATGCAAAATTGCGATTTCTAAACAAAATAACTTCACATTCAACTACGACATTCAACTACGATTGGAAAAACCTGAAAATTGCCCATTAACGAACACATGAACAGCATGTCCTGCAGACTGCACGTTAATGCTGGGTTTTTGTCCATCTCGAAGAAAGGTTTCTGATGAACTTATGTCAATGCTGCAGCATGCCAACCAGAAAAAAACAGTAAGATTAAATGCTGAAGCTGACAAGGTAGGATAACAGAATCTATCTGATAAGTAATTTAAATCTGAAATATGCCAAAAGTGGCTAAGTTCAGGAACTTCTTGAAAAATAAAAAAGCAATTTCTTCGTCATAAATCAGCATCGTGTTACTATAGGCATTGCATAATTTATTTTGTCATTATGCAGACAACCCCAGAATTCAATTCATTTGGTAGCTTTTTAAAAATCAAGCAACTTACCTGGTTATGTACCATAGGTAGTCACTGCTGTCCCTGGTAACATTGAGTTGTTCTAAGAGTCCAGGAGATGTAATCCTTGAACTCTCGGCCAGAGAAGATAGATCTTCATCATAGCTCTCCCATGAGAACAACTTAGTATTGTAAGGAAGCATTTTTACCTGTGAAGTTTGAACTTTCACCTTCATGAAGACATAACAATCCAGTCAATTTCTTTATGAAGATAGGGAAAGGCTGACAAGAAATAGTACTGACGGGCAACAAATGTTTTCATCACACTTCATAGCTTTAAAAGGTCTCGTGAAGTATCCTTACTTTTGCAGTATTAAATACATCAGTTTTGCAATCAGGAAGGATGCTTATGGACCAAGGAGGTAAATCATAGTTCCTGTTATTGAATGTCACCGTGGCAGCAGACTTTGCATTATAGTTTGCTAGAAAAGCTGCACACGTTCCAGTACCTGAAGAGTATACATGAGCCTGGAAAATTTCCAAGCACATAGAGACAGGGCTAACTTATCTATAAACAAGCACAAAATGTCAAGAGAACAATTGCTTCACAACAAAGGCAACTTGCCTGCTGTAGATTTCCTAACGATGCAACTGTGGGATCCGAAGAAACCAAAGCATGTTCACACCGCTTGATAGCTCTATGAAGCTCCTTCAAGTGACTATATTTTGGTTGCCTGATCAAACCTAAACACAACAAGGTACATTGGGTCAGGATGCAACAAAATATAATATTGAACTATCTTTGTGGCCGCAACTTATGGAACATAATCCAGTGCCAGTTCGTGCATTTTAAATGTCTCTATGAGAGAAGAAAATACTGAAATAGTACAATAGATAATTTGATTTAAAGATCATATGTATAAATGCTTTTACTGAAGAATGATGATACATTACTTCATAGGCTGGGGGATGCCATTATAAAATACACTTCAACAGAAGAACTACGATTCACAGCCCAGCAGTAACTATATCTATAAGTGGCAATGAATCACGGAGCAAACAAATAATAAATAAAAAAACTCAATATAAGCTTAGTTTTCTCACCATATTCATCAATTGGAGCGTCATAGTCATAGCTTGTAGTAATGAATGGGCCTCCAGCTGATCGTCCAAAGTTAGTTCCTCCATGATACTATCAATTTTCATTAAGAACATAGGCGAAATTCAGATTTTAAAGTAAGTCAGCCAATGTTTCATCACATGAGGGAAAAAGAACTGAGCCTTATCCAAGAAATTGAGAGATTTTTTTATATAAAAATAATAAGAAAAACATAGAAGGTGGCCAACCATGTAATAATTCACATATGAGCCACCCTGTTGAATGAAACGAGCAACTGCAAATGATAGATCCTGAACTGGTCGCTGGTGAATTGGGCCACCAAAATCTGTAAACCTTGTGATCATAGGAAAAAATCACCCAACCGAATCTTAAGTTACAGAAACAACTTCAAATTACACTGTACAGCTTACCAGCCACTCCAAGACTCAGTCCACATGCTAGGCTTGTAAGGTTTATTTGGAGTGAAATCATCACAGTAAAAACCATTACATGAATTGATCTGTAACGGAAAATTGGATAGATCATATTCAACCCTCAAACAAATTAACAATAAAGCAAACGAGACAAGCTAGAGAGGGAGAGGACTTACCACAGGATCTGGGGCATCATTTTGCTTGCACATCACCCAGGGCACTCCTGTGCCCAATCCAACAGCCATGCTTGCAGCCCAGTTTAAGTATGCACGACCAGCAGCTCCCATTGCCCTGCTCTCTGGTCCGTACTCATTCTCAATCTAAAAAACACGAGAGAATTGGAGAAAAAAACACAGTTTAAGATGTCTCCTGAAATAACAATTCATTGGTATGAATGCACGTGAGTGCCAGGCCAGTTTTTTTGAGTATTTCTTCACTTATACCACACAATGAAGTGAATCGCATACCTGAGAGAGAATTATTGGACCACCCTGAGACTGAAACAACTTCTCACTCTTCATCATCTGGACAATTTTCTGCGTGAAACCTTGCATTGCTGCCTAAGAATGAAAAACGGCAAAGTCAGATTATCCAAGACATGAATCAACGGAGAGAAGCCATGAGAATGAGATGCAAATCCAACCTTGAAAGGCTCATTATCCGTTCTAAAGCTTATACCAGGAACATACTTCAACCATACAGGAATTCCTCTAAAGTACACCATTAAAGAACGAGATTATGAATCACAACCAAATCTCACATTAACAGAGAGATAGAGAGATATGGATTATGGAAACAAAATGTACCCAAAGTTCCACTCAGCGCACACGTAAGGTCCAATTCGAAGGTTGGCATAAAGTCCCACCTTCTGCACCGTCTTAATAAACCGTACTAGATCATACCTTCCTTCAAAATTATACTGCAACCCAACATATAAAAAATTCACAAAGAACCAAAAAAATGTTATTTTTTTTTTAAATTAAGGTTGATTAATGGGGAGAAAGGAAGATCCAGAGTAGTACATTGCCAGGAGATGGTTCATGGACATCCCAGAAGACATAAGTGTCTATGACATCAAGGCCTCCATGTTTGGCTTTCCTAATTAGATCCTCCCACATCTGAAACCACATACATTTGAAGCAAACAAAGCATTTGAAACACATAAAAAGAGTATAGAAAATGAGAGACATACATCAGGGGTGCTTCTGGGATAGTGGATGGAGCCAGAAATGAGGATTCTCCTTTGGCCTTTGATGAGAAGAGACTTTCTGTCGTAGGTGACATTGCAGTGTATCAGCTGAGACCCCACAAACAAGAGAGTGAAAAACAATGTCAGTAACTTGGAAACTGAAATGGTAATGGTTTCCATGTCTTTAGGCTTAGGCTTTAGCTAGCTGAGTGGAGGGAAATGTTATAAAAAAGAGCAAGGTTTAGCCGTTGGTTGAGGTTCTCTTCTTCGGTGTAATCTATGATCTGAAACACTCTCCACCACCAGCAACCATGGATTCTACTACTGGAAAGAAGTTCCACTTCACACTTCACACTTCACACCCCCCTACCCCTTGTTCTGCTACTTTATTAATTATTTGTGTCAGATTTGGGATTCTCTTAAATGCATTTTTTAATGGTGTTCTTATTTTTCCTTGACACTGATACTAGTTTTCTTTAGTTGAACTGTCACTCACTTTCTTTTTCCTAGATTTTCCCCATTTATTATGCAACTATTATTTTTAACTTTGAATGGCTTGTTACTGGTTAATTTTGGAAATATATATCATTCCAATGAACTTTTTGTAAACGAAGTCAATGTAAGCAAAAATCAGTTAACATTACTTAACTTTATTAATCTTGGTTAAAACATTTTCATTAAAAAATAATATAATGAAAAAGAATGAAGAATTTTTAAATAATATTATTATATATGGCTAAACTAATTAATTTTTTTTATCCTTGAATCAATCATGCATTTTGAATTATTTGTGTCAGAAGGAATATATTTTAACAACGGTGTGCGTGAAGTTTGTGTTAGTTTCAAGCAATCTGTTCTATATTTATTACGTTCTGTAAAATATAGTGATAAATAAATTATTTTGTGATAAAGTGTTTGAGTTATCTGCGATTCAGTGAAAAAGTGACAGCACATTCATGTGGCGATTTTTGAAGAGTGCATTCTGGCACACCTTGTACATTGCCGCCAACTACTCTTTCTTGTTTGCATATATGTCTCCCTCTGTCGTCTGATGTTAAATCTTTCAAATGCTTATAAAATTATTGATACTTATGAATCACTCACAGGTAATATTAGCCACTTGTCAATCATACGTAAATCAACCAACAAAAAATAAAAAAACAAAATTTACCAAATGTAAAAATATCTCAAGGAAGGAACTAATGAAAAGGATAACAAATGACACAATTCGTGTTATATACACCCTCTTCCCCTCAATCCTTTAGTTCCTACTTTTCTAAAACACTTCTCTTCTCCATTCTTTCCAAAAATCTCAGCTTATCATCCTCTACTTTCACCAATTTGACCACTGTTGCGCACGTTCTGTTCATTGCCTTACCATCACCGCAAATATCTTCTTTTAGGTATGTTTCTTATGGCGCGATTTTTGAATTTGAAAATGACTTTTTGAGGTTATATAAGTTCTCATAAACAGAAAATCTTCATTTCTCATTTCGTCTTTCATTCTTCCGAATAAAAGGTTAGTCTTTTATCATTTCTTTTCATTTTTGGTGCATCCATATCATACCTCTTCATATTTTTCTGCAAAATGTTTTTCTTTTTTACTTTTTCTACGGTTATTTTGATGTTCTTGGTTTTCTTTTTCCCATCTTCTTCTCTGTTCTTTGGGATTTTGAGGAAAGTTCATAACTTTTAACTTTTTCAAAGAACAGGTAATTATTAAATCATTTTTTGATGTGTTTTCTGCAGTTATTTGATGTTCTTCGTTTTTTGTTTCTTATCTTCTTTTCTGTTCTTCGGGTTTCTGAGGAAAGCTCACAACTTTTAACTTTTTCAAAGAACATGTAATTATTAAAACATTTTTTGAGATATTTTGCATTTTCTGCAGTTATTTTGATGTTCTTCGTCTTCTGATTCTTATCTTTTTCTTTGTTCTTTGGGTTTATGAGGAAAACTCTCAACTTTTAACTTTTCCAAAGAACATGTAATTATTTAATTATTTTTTTGAGATATTTTGTGTTTTTTTTGCAGTTACTTTGATGTTCTTAATTTTATGTTTCTTATCTTCTTCTTTGATATTCGGGTTTCTGAGAAAAACTCTCAACTTTTAACTTTTTCAAAGAACATATAATTATTTAATCATTTTTTTAGATTGTTTGATGTTTCTGTCTATTGTCTTCATCTCCTTTACGGTTTTTTTTTACTTCGTTGTTCTTGATATTGTTGCTTCTCTGTTTGTTACGTTTTTCGCACTATAAAAATGTTTTTTTTTTCAGTTTTCTTAGGAAAGATCCTTGCTTTTGATGTTTCTGCCGATTCTCTTTGTCTATTTTTCGTTTTCTTTGCTTTAGTGTTCTTCATATTGGTGTTTCTCTATTTGTTATATTTTTTGCCGATAAAAATTAATTTTTCTGGAGGTTTTTATATGAACGTTCATTTGCTTTTGATGTTTCTGCCGATTCTCTTCATATCTTTTACGGTTTCTTTGCTTCATGTTCTTGATATTGTTGCTTCTATGTTTGTTACGTTTTTTTGCACCATAAAAATGATTTTTTGGGGTTTTTTTTATGAAAATTCTTGATTTTGATGTTTCGGTCGATTCTCTTCATATCTTTTGGGTTTTGTTATTAAAGTTCCTTGCTTTTAATGTTTCTGCATATTCTCTTCATCTCTTTTACGGTTTCTTTGCTTCAGTGTTTTTCATATTGATGTTTCTTCATATTGGTGCTTCTCTATTTGTTATGTTTTTTGTGCCAATAAAAATTTATTTTTCTGGGGGTTTTTATATGAACGTTCATTTGCTTTTGATGTTTCTGCTGTTTCTCTTCATATCTTTTACGATTTCTTTGCTTCATGTTCTTGATATTGTTGTTTCTCTGTTTGTTACGTTTTTTCGCACCATAAACATGATTTTTTTGAGTTTTTTTTATGAAAGTTCTTGATTTTGATGTTTCGGTCGATCCTCTTCATATTTTTTTATAGTTTCTTTGTTCCATTTTTTTAAATCTTTTTGGTTCTCTATATTTAGGGTTCATCTTACTTTATCTTTTCACAATATTATGTTCATCTCTTTTGCAACTAATTTGGACTTCTTATCCAACTTTCGAAGTGTTTTTTTTTCTCAATATGTTTATGTTTATGGTTCCATCATTTATTGTTTTTGATGAAGTTCTTATCAGAAACATGAAAATTGAGGTATTGGAGCTATTGAAAAGTAATTATCTGTAGGAAAAAAAATTCCCAAAGGAGTGTTGGCACTATCATTGACTCTACATGTGGTGGTGGTGTTCATTCCTCTTATCATTTACAAGAATCAAATTCTAATCTTTATTACGGTGGCAGTTTGGAAAACATAGAAAATTTGACCTACAATATATTTTAAGGAAACTGGGGGCTTATTCTGGGTGGCTTATTCTGAAGGGTCTTACTATGACAATGAAAACTGTCATTGAAGGGTTTGTCAATGGACCAGTTCTTGAGTACAAGAAAGAAAAAATCATCATGTAAAGAGCACATTTAATGTTATTCTTAAATAAAAAAATTATTAATATTTTTAAATTATTTAAAATCTTAAATAAATACATATTCTAAATAATTTAATATCATTCTTAAAAATTATTAAAATTCCTAAATTATTCAAAATCTTAAATAAATACATATTCTAAATAATTTAATGTCATTCTTAAATGATGTTATTTCCTACTTAAATACTAATCCAAAATAAATAATATTTCTAAAATTTTCAAAATCCTATATAAATACAAAATCTAAATTATATAATGTCCTACTTAAATAAAAATATTAAATAAATCAAATTTCTAAATTATTCAAAATCTTAAATAAACATAAATCCAAAATTATTTTATGTCCTACTTAAATGAAAATCTAAAATAAATAGTTTTTTAAACTGTTCAAAATCCTAAATAAACAAATGCTAACTTATTATATGTCATACTTAAATAAAATATAAAAAAATTGTCATTTCAAAATCTTAAATTATTTTTTTTCTTACTTAAATAAAAATCTAAAATAAATAAGTTTTTCAAAATGCTAGATAAATATAAATTCACTAAATTTTAATGTCACTTTTAATTTTAAAAAAATTCCTAAATTATTCAAAATTCTAAATAAATATATATCCTAAATAATTCAATATTATTCTTAAATAAAAATCTAAAATAAATAAAATAAATAAGTTTTTCAAAATGCTAGATAAATATAAATTCACTAAATTTTAATGTCACTTTTAATTAAAAAAAAATTCCTAAATTATTCAAAATTCTAAATAAATATATATCCTAAATAATTCAATATTATTCTTAAATAAAAATATCAAATAAATAAAAAATTTCTAAGTTTTTCAAAATCCTAAATAAATATATAAGTTCAAAAAATTTAATGTCATTCTTAAATATAAATTGAAAATTAATAAAATTCTTAAATTATTTAATGTTATTCCTAAATAAAAATCTAAATTAATTAAATTTCTATGTCATTCAAAGTTCTAAATATATACAAATTTGAAATTACTTTATTTGCTACATAAATAATATTTCTAAAATTTTCAAAATCCTAAATATATACAAAATTTAAATAATTTAATATTTTACTTAAATACAAATTTGAAATAAATTAAATTCCTAAATTATTCAAAATCCTAATTAAATACAAATCCTAAATTATTTAATGTCATACCTAAATGAAAATTTGAAATAATTTTTTTCTAGAATATCCAAAATCCTAAATAAACACAAATCCTAACTTATTTTATGTTATATGTACCGACCAGTCCTCAAACATCAACGTTAGGGATCGACATCGGACCTCGCCAATAGAGGGAGAGATCGAACGTCGGTGTTTTGAGAAGTTATGATTGGCCACGTAAGGTGGGCCCTAGAGTTATTATACTAGTTATCAGCTAAAACATCAGATATAAGAGGAAGCCCTAAGACACGAGGGATCCATGAAGGTGGTGTGTATAACGCATTCAGGCGCGACACGAGTAAATAGTCCTTGAAGGCGCTAAGGCTCGTGAGGGTTAGAGTTTCCAAGGGAAGCTGCATGCATGGCACGTGAATACTTAGGGCACCCACAAAACAGATGGCCCCAGAGATTTGATGCACAAGTTGGTACCCAGGCGGCCATTTTGTTAGTCGTTGCACTCCAGTTAACGGAAGTCTTATGTGCTAGATTATGCTAAGATTGCGTAATAGCGGCGCAGGGACATTCTTCAAGGAACCCTAGATACGTGTAACAGAACAAAGGAAAACCCTAGTTTCAACCTATATAAAGGGAACTAATTGTTGAACCAAGTGGTGTTCAAGCTTTGAAGAATTCAAACCCTTTGAAGGATGATGAAGGTTAGGTTGTGCTTGTTGTTGCTATGTTGTCTTTAGATAGGATCTGGGGTAGATTTAATATGTAATCCACTCTTGATTGAATCCAAAGCATAAGCTCTCTCTATCCTTTTAAAAGAAAAATTATTTTTTTGATATCATCTTAAAACAGTTTTGGGTATTTGTTTCCTTGATTCTTTTCTCTGTAATTCAGCATTGATTTTCATTATACCTTCAAAGTTTGCGAAAATCCCTCTTAAACAATTCACTCCCCCTCTCGTTTAAGGTCATATATTCTAATAATTGGCATCAAGAGCTTGGTTCTTGAAAGTTATTCAAGTTGATCCAAAAATCTTTTTTTCTATGGCTGGAAAACAATCTTTTGAGGAAGGTGCTTCAATCTACAAACCACCTTTATTCTGTGGATTGAACTACAAGTATTGGGAAGCCAAAATGAAAATCTTTGTGGAATCTATTGATCAAGGAATTTGGGATTCAATTGAGAATGGTCCTTTCATTCCAAAGTTTAAAAAGAATGGTTCTTTAATTGCAAAA
>Ga0123342_1005623_pt1 | contig 18001 bp, 12 predicted proteins | sample Turbeawhitnodule_FD_89960 | JGI IMG/M metagenome (GOLD analysis project Ga0123342, IMG submission 89960) | Root nodule microbial communities of legume samples collected from Mexico - Turtle bean Mexico white nodule | ecosystem: Host-associated > Plants > Roots > Nodule | place: Mexico: Nepantla...
AAGAATCTCTAGTAGGACTACTCCAAAGCTGAAAACATCAGATTTGACTGAAAAAAATCCATCCAAAGCGTACTCTGGAGCCATGTATCCACTTCAAAAAACCAAAATCAATGTTATATGTACAGCAAGCATGTATTGAACATCACATTCAGAAAATTAACAATTAGCATTTACAATCACATGTAGTTGGTGAGCTTACAAGGTTCCCACCACTCTCTCTGTACTTGCTTCAGTTTCTTTTCCTCCAAATATTTTTGCAAGGCCAAAGTCTGATATCTTTGGATTCATTTCCTTGTCTAGAAGAACATTGCTGGTTTTCAGGTCTCTATGAATCACTCTCAATCTGGAGTCTTGGTGAAGGTAAAGCATGCCTCGTGCAATGCCCACAATTATCTCAAACCGCATTGGCCAATCTAAGAGTATAGTTCGACTTCGGTCTTTAAAAATTTCAAATTAAGAACAAGGTTAGTGAAGTCATGGTTGCAATAATTAGAGAATACTTTAAGGAAGTTGTATGATGGAATATGGAGCCTAACCAAATATAAATGAGTCCAAGCTCTTGTTTGGCATGTATTCATAAAGTAAGATTTTTTCAACTCCTTTTATGCAGTAGCCCCTCAGTCTGACTAGGTTCCGATGTTGAAGTTTGGCAATCAAAATAACTTCATTCTTGAATTCTTCTAGGCCTTGAGTGGAAACACTTGAAAGTCTCTTTACAGCTATTTCTTGACCTCCAGGAAATGTTCCCTGGATAAAATGTTTCCAAATACCATGAGAAAATTTTGCATGAATTCAATGCTTGATAGGTAATAGAGTTGGATGAAGTGAATGAATCACCTTATAAACAGGTCCATAACCTCCTCTTCCAAGCTTGTTAGAGTCTGAGAAATTATCTGTAGCGGCAAGAATGCTTGCAAAAGTGTAACAGGGCACTTCAATGCCTTCAATGCCTTTTTCTTCTAAACTTCCTAAACCAATCAGACCTTTCACATGTCTTTCACTCTCATGCAAGCTCTCCTGAATTCGGGTGCTTGCGCGATCTGAACTCAGTAGCAAGATAGCATATTTGTGTGTGAAGATAACATATTTTTCATGTGTGTGAAGATAACATATTTTTAATTCAACATGCAAAACTACAAATTATTACCAAGCTTAAGGGCCTTTTTCTTTTTCCACACAATGCCAAATGCTGTTATGCATGCCACAGTAGCCAGGGAACCAAGAGTTACTAAAAGAATCAATTTCAGTCGGGTTGAATGATTTCCTGATGGCGCTTCTGTCACAGAAAGGAAAAAATCTTCAAAAGGGTAAGATGGCAAACACCATTATAATTGTTCTACCAAAATACCTTTAATTGACATCGCAGTTTAATTCTAGTGAAGACACTGTTTTAAAGCAGTTTGGAAAATCCAGGACAAGAACTAATTCCATCATTACGTCCTACCAATTGACATACGGAAGAAAATCTCTTCAAAGTTTGCTCTTAATGGAACTTTGGAATCTAATCAACAATGAATGCTTGGCAGAAGAAGGAAACACAAGCAAATTAAATCAATTAATAATTCTAATCTAGCAATACTTTTGCAATAAAATAGTGCTAGAGAGGCTTATAATAAAATGCTAACCTTGGGTGCATCTCATAATTGTGTTATTCCAAAAATAGTTTGAATCACAATAACACCTACTTTCTCCTTCCCCCGTTGCTCTGCATGTCGAATTTGGCCAATTGATGCAATCTATAAGCTTACTACACGGCGGTTCTAGCGCTGGTAGCCAATTGATTTGTATTACCCCTTCAGTGTACTTGGTTACACTAAACGGAAAATCGAAGCTATTTCGAGGGTTGAAACTGGAATCAAACGAATTGTTATAGTCTGGTTGAATGAAAAACACTCTGGTATCTTCATCGATCCAAGTTACTGGGTATGATATTCCTCCGGGCATCATGAAACTAACTTTGCCAGTGGATTTTGTGCAATTGAACTTGTTGTACAAGGGGTCTCCACAGTTTGGCCCAGTGCTGAGAGGATAAGGAATTGCATATGTGCCGCAAGGTTCACACGATCTTGCAGTTGGTGCTACACAACAACATATTAATTCAACCATAAATCATGTTTCATCCCTCCAACTGACAAGTCAATACAATAAGAGCTATGAATATCATCTAGAAGTTCCAACTACTTCAATTAAGAACATATAAATTACCTATATCTGCTGTGTTGACCCAGATAGAAAGATCACGACCTTGCTGGTAGTTCTCAAGAAGAGAAGGTAAATTCCGCGTCCAGATATTGCATGAGTATGAACCACGATCATTGTATCTAGAATTATTAAACGAATATGCCTGGCATTCGGAACACGTGTCGATGCATGAGGATTTGCATTCTGCTTCTGTTTGAGTATGAAATCCTTGGTCTGGGTTGCGCAGTTTTATGTTGGTTAAGTTCAGGAACGTCACGTTGCTGGTACACGATATTGATTTTCTGCTACACCCTTTGGACTTGGATTCTCCATTAGAAAGAAAACTATGAGAAAATCCTGGCAAACATTTGCACCGAAAGTAGTTATCTCTGTTACATACGCCGAAGTTCCCGCAATAATTATATGTGTCACACTTGTCCTTTGGCCCCGACCATTTCTTATTCCATTGGGATTCTTTCTTATCCCACTGCAGAAACAGTATCTCGCCGCTAGAATTCATCACCAGCCTTGATTTATTGTACATGTAAGGTTGTGACACGAAGAGTGTTTTGTTAGAATAATTGTACGATTTAGTAGCCGAGGTGTCGTTGTTCAACAGATTAAATACCGTCAGGGAAGCCGGTTCTGAGTCGAGTTCTTCAAGTGCCCAGTAGATTTGTGATTCGTTTTCCACACGGAAGCTTTGTTTCTCTTCGAGTTGAATCTGCTTGAAGGTGAAGCTCCCGGGTGTTGGGTCAGCGGAGTTTCTCCAACAAGTCAACGACAGAGTCGCATCCATTTTCATGCCGGGAAGAAACGTGTCTGTTGGGTGTTGGAAGCTTTGCCACGGGTATGTCGTTTGAGAGTCATCTATTAGTACTAGATTCCCCGAATCTAGGAGCTTCAATGTTCGGTTTGTGGACGAGGATGGTTCAAGTTCGGAGGACCAGTGCCTTTTGGATGCATATTCAACCACCACATTTCCATCCTCCGCAATTCGAAAAACTCCACTGGAATCTGCAACGGGATCATCTCTGTTGGCAACCCACACCACTGTTTGTGGGTCCAGCCCGTGATACCATATCCCCAGGTATCTTTTCTCGCCGTTCTTCACACCAGGAGGAGAAAAGAAACCCAGCTCAAATGTGGCGTTTGATGAAACAAGGTTTCCTGGGTGAGTTATCTTCTGGGTAGCCTTCAGAGTATCAACTCCCACACATATTTGGAAGCATAGCGGCAGCCAGAGAAGAAGAAGAGAGAACGACAACACTTCTCTTTCCATTGCTAGTACAAACCTTCTATGGTTTCTCTGATGCTTCTTCTAAAAATTTTAACATCGACTAATATTTCAAACTTTAAAATTTTGCTTAATTTTGATTTTTTGATTTTATGGTTAACTCAATTTCATAAAATTGGCTATTTATTATGATAGACTTGAAAATGACTCTGATATCATATTACGAAGTGGACTTTGAACCTAATTCAAATTCATAAAATCGATTTATGAGGTGAGGTTTGCATTCACTTATTTACAATAAAATGTTGATATCTCTAGTCGACGTAAACATTTAAAAAAAAAAAATTTGTTAGACTTTCTACGTGCTACAGACTACAGCCATGTTTAAGTCTCACTGGCCATGCTCAACAAAGATATTCTGATGCGATCATTACTCGTACTAGAAAAAACCCACTTCTTTTCATACAATTACATAACGGCACCGGTATTATTATTTTTATTTTTTTATTTAATTATAAATTTACTTTTTATTATATATATTTATTTTTAAACCATTACATAAAAAAATTATATATTTCTTCTATTAATTTTTAAACTTATTACAAGAAAATCATTAAATAATAACTAAATTTAAAAATATAAAAATAATTAGTCACTATATTAACTAAATTATATATTAATTCAGAGACTACAAAATTATTAATATCTAAGGTGGTTTCTATTATTAATAAAAAATTATAAAATAATTTCTAAATTGATATCTAAATTAACAATATTTTAGCTACTAATATTTATATTCTAAATTAGTCTCTAGAAGACTAATAGAGATTAATGTAGAATATAAAATAGGTAGTAACTTAAATCTTAGTAGTTAGTGATTGAGGCTTTGACACTTCTCTTAAATGACGTGTTCGTGTCAAACATACGTATCGGACACTAACACTCATAGGACACGTATTGGTGAAGTGTCCAATTCAAAAATTATTTGTTGGATTTCTGACAATTCTAACACAATTTTAAAAAGGACATTAATTTTCTAAAAACTCAAACTTATTGTATAAATTTTTAGTAAGATTATAAAAATAAAGAACAAATCATTTTGAATCAGCCATGAAAAAACATCTTTTTGTTCCAAAAAAAAGAAACATACTTATGCACATAAATCTTTATTGTCAATTTATATAATTCATAATTATATAATATATAGATTCGTGTCCGTGTCAATGTCTTAACTATCAATTTAGAAACTACTTTCTAAATTTTTATTAATAATTAAAACTACTTTAGATATCAATATTTTTTAATTTGTAAAATGGTTTATAATTTAGTTAATATAATAAATAATTATTTTGTTGTGAGCATAATTTTTTTTATAGAAAATAATTGCGTGAAATTCCATTTAATATTCTACATCTAGAGAGAGAGAAATTAGTTACAATAACTAATACTAGGTTAAATGAAAATAATTTTTTTTTTTAATTTCACAGTCATTTAGAATCATAGCTAAGTTTATTTAAAATTCTTGATTTTATAAAATAATTTTTGTTAATATTACATTCAGTCTCGTTTACTGGAAATGGTGTCCAAATTTAAATATTTAAGTATTTTTAAAATAATATCTTTAAATAAGTTTGAAACAGTTGTAATTTGATTATATATCCATTCTTTGAATAAGTTTTTTTAATTAAATTCTAAAATTAATTTTTGAAGTTTTTTTTCTCTCCCTACCACTTTGGTATCAAGTAAATGGAAAGGAATGGAAAGGTAGGAAAGAAGATGATGGAGTGAAATTGGATAGTGTGGTTGCAAAAATGATGATGAAAATAATTCTAAAAATAAATAGACTAATTATATAATTATTTTTTTCTATTTTGAGTTATGTTTTATTTTTTAACTAAATAATTTAATATTTACTTTGATTTCACATATTGGATTCTTTGCTTTTTTTACATATTTTTCTTTTGTCTTGATAATAATAAAAGACAAGTCAAGTCAAAGTCTACGCCATCCGTCGTGTTCTTTCTTCTGCCAAGTGTTATTGCCCAAACAAATTCTTTAGCTTTTCATTACTATAAAAAAAAATTAAAGCAAAAGACGCATTTTATTGATGTGATTTTGTATATGTATATAAAGTTATTATCTGGTTGGATTACAATTCAAGGGTGACTTAAAAACATTGCAATTTATATATATGAAATCAATGAATCATAATTGATTTTTCATTTATTAAATCACAAATTCAATTTAAAAATATTGCAATTTCTAATTAAAATGCTAATACTAGAAGAGTAAATTCAGAAAAAAATTACAATTTATTATTAAAAAATAGCAATGTAAAAAAAGTTGTGAAAAATTATGTCACATGATTTTTTTTTCTCGTATTGTGCTTGTGTCAGATTAATTGATTTAATTAATGTTATATACACCATTGTCAAGTTATCCATTTGTATAGTTTTTATATTGAATTGCACCATTTCGGTGAGTTTTCCTCAAATGTTCAGCTTAGACAGCTTTTACTTTACACTGTGCAAGTACGTCTTTTATTTCTTAATTTATATTGAAAATCAAATTAATATTAAAAAGTGTACAGAAAAACTTTTTTTGTGTCCATTATTATTTAAAAATATTAAAAAAAACTTTTACTTAGCGTAACCCAATTCCACGAAAGTTTCACTAAAATTCCACGAAAGTCCCAAGTTAGAGATTATACAAAGTCTAGATTTTGCTCCCTTGTGGTAGGTGTGCATCATAATGCATTTGTCTTCTGGTAGGTGTGCATCATAATGCATTTTTCTCAGGGAATGATTTTATCTGAAATGCACAAATCATTCGAAACCTCATATTTTGTGTTTGAATGTTAAGTTTATTAAGATTGATATTTAAAATTTAAAAAACTTTTTTTTTTTTTTATGTACATATTATAGAAGTAAAAGATCTTGTTTCTGTTTAGTAAAAATTATTCAGGAAAATATCGAGAAATCTTCTCTAAATGTTGATTCGTGAAGAACTTAATTTTAATATACTTAGAATATATATATATAATATCTATGGATATATGTATAACTCTTCTAATTGTGCAAAAGTTTTATATTTTTGTAATATATTACTAATAATTATAAAAATGTAAAATGTTGATATACATTTATATCTACGAGGATATATTAAAATTAATGTCCTCTCTAAGAAAATTTTATTAAAAAAATATGCTTACAATTTTTGATTAAATAATAATTATTTATATAATAGTTGGGATGTTACATACTTAATCTTGAACGAATTTTTTTGGCAGACAAAAATAATGGACATTTCCCACAACATAATAGATATTCAAACATGTGTTACGTGATCATATAAATTCAGAAATGTATGAATGAAAGGGGAAAAAGAGAGAATAAAAACTTGTGGTTTAAATTTATATTAACTTTAAATGATACATAAAATCATGTTACTAAACGTACAACAATAACTTTTATTTATACTCATTCAAAGTCCCAAATTAAAACAAAATAAAAAGAAAAAATAAAATTATTGATTCCATCCGACTTGTTTTTGACTTTTTTTTCTTTAGATAACACTATTTCCACTTTTAAATATTTAAAAATTTATAATGAATTTAAATATTTATAAAATTAAAATAGAATAAAATTTAAAATTTGATAATTTAAAATTAAAAATTAAAAATACAAAAAATTATAAAGAACTATTAATACAAAGAGTATTAAATAAAATATTTTATAAATATTTTGATGAAAGTAAATATCTATACCTATATATAAAGGGGATTCCCTCTTTAACTCTCAAATTTTTTCCTATTTTATCCTTAGATTAATATTTGATTTTATTTCATTATTTTGGTTATTGCGTCATTTTCTACTTTTTAAAAATATTTGAAATAGATTATCGTTTGAATTGAAAGATATGATTTACTTTAAAATTACGAGAGAGAAACAAATATTAGGAAACGTGAATAATGGCCAAAGTAGTGACAACAATTTTGAAATGTAACATATTCTTTTTAACTTCTTTCATAAATATTTTAACTCCCCACTTCTTGGGTTAACCTCCACTATTCCCCCTTTAACTATTAACTTATTGTTTTAAGTCCTTTAATAGTGTTCCTTCTTTTTGTTAGTATGTTTCCTCTTAACGGAGAGTGACTAAGACGAAAAATGGTTTCGAAGGAGTTATTGGAAAGAAGGCTTAACATATGCAATTCAGAGGTACCATCACTGAGTCAGACACCTAATTAAAGGGGAGACAGGCGCAACTCCGTGACTCAATCATTGGTGCACGCTACTGCCGCTTACTAATGCCATAACAACTTCCCTTTCTATTTTTTTTTTGTTTCGGTTCGTTCTTTTATAATAATTTATTATTTACATCTTTGTCTCCTCTTCCCTTTCTATCTTTTTTTTTTCGGTTCGTTCTTCTATAATAATTTATTATTTACGTCGCTCTCTTCTTTTCCTTTTCTATCTTTTTTCTTTTTGTTGGTTCTTCTATAATAATTTATTATTTAGTCTCTCTCTCCTCTTCCCTTTTTATTTCGTTCTTTTATAATAATTTATTATTTACGTCTCTCTCCTTTTCCGTAACTATACCAACCTTTTTTAAAAATACCATTATCTTTGAGTTGATTTGAGTTCTAATGGGATCATTCATTTTTTAAACTGTTTTTGTTCAATATTTCTGTAATATAAAAATGTGTATATTTAATTGTGTAATAACAAAAATGGTTAGTAAATTTTAATTTTTTCAAAACAAAAAGAATTTAACAAAATAAAATAAAATCAATAGATACAAGTTTATTATTTGTTTTTTTAATTTTTTTTATTCGCTATTTGTTTGGGATTTTATAGAAAAAGGGTGCTGATTATTAAGATAGTGTTAAAAAGGGTGTTGATTATTAATGTTTTAAAATAAATAATTAATATTATTTTGAAAAAATTAATATATTTTGATGTCATAGATGAAAATCTTTTATTGTTAAAAATCCATTTTTTTGTGAGTATCATTTGTAAATAAAATATTTTATTTGTTCTCACTTAATGGAGAGAGATTGGTACGTTAATTTTATTTTTTGGTATCACCTAACTGACAGGAGAGTAGAGAAATTTGTTACTTTTTTTTTTTGTTTTAAACTGATATTCTTCTTTATTAAATAAGCATATTTTTATTTTAAAATTTTATTTTATTTGTTCTCACTTAACTGTCAGGAAAGTGGAGAAAGTGGTGCCTTTTATTAGGAAAGAGTGGAGAGAGAGGGGTGAAATGTAGATTTATGGACGCTTACTCTTTTTTAGGCAAAAGAGTGATATATAAAAAAACTGTGAAAGAGAAATAATATAAAAACATATATCTCCAAAATCCTCCAAAATCTAATTTTGAGATTCTGAGAGAGTGATATATAAGAGAACAGTGAAAGAGAAATAATATAAAAACATGTTAATGTCTCCAAAATCCTAATTTTGAAATTCTGAAACTGTATTGTTGTTATTCCGTCTCCTCAATGCTTCAAAAACCCTAATTTTGAAATTCTGAAATTGTGTATTGCTAATTTTCTTCATATTTTATCTCTTTTATTTATCTTATTTTAAACATATTTAATTAAAAATAAATATAAATATAAATAATAAAAAATTAACATAAATAATAATATATTATTTAATTTGATTAAATTTTATATTTAATTATATAAAAATAAAAAAATAAAAAATGCGGTGTGCCCGCTAGTTATAAATAAAATAAATATAAACCTTAAATCCAAAATCCTAAACTATAAATCATAAACCATAAATCTTAAACTTTAAATCTAAATTTTAAACCCTAAGTACTAAATTCTAAATCTTAATAAATTGAAAGTGAAAATGATGATATTTGAGGAAAAAGTTCCTCATATCAAGCATGCGACATTATGAAACACTGGCCTTTTGCAATTCCATTAATATTTGTAATATATGTAATTCCATCAACTTTTACAATTGAAGATTTATATTCCACAATGAGAAGACAATTATCCGCTATTAATAATTTTTTTATAATAGTTATTTTGAAAATATATATTTTCATGTCCATCTTTGAAGAAAGACAGGCTATATGTTTACAAAAATATTTAAACAATTTTAATGTGAAAAAAATTAACCTTATTTTGATAATGATATCCTAACTTCATTTCTTAATTCACCTAAAGCTTTCAACTTTTAAATTTCACTTTATCCACTCATTCAGAAAAAAAAGAATAAATTTTCAATTTTCACAAAACAACCTTTGTGGTGTTTATGCATATTTACGAGCAAAAAAGTATTTTACGTGTAATAATATATTTAAAACGTGCAATAAAAATATTTACATCTTAAAATATCCATTCAATAGAAAGCTTTATAAACTTAACTGTCTTTTAAGTCCACTTAGCTCAATAAATGAATACTTTTGTTCTTACAATTTTAATTACTTGTTTTTTCGCCTATATACTTTAAAAAATAACAATAGTGCTCGCAGTCTTAAATGTTCGATTTTGACGAACTTTAAGATAAAATTTGGTTCTGTTACTAACTTACATTTATTTTTTAATCTATAATTTGACATTAACTATTTAACTTCTCTTACTCGTACCAAAACAACTTTTTAGTTTCTACAAATTAAATCACTTACTAAAATATTAAATAACTTAAAATATACCAATAATAGGTCACAAAAATGCACTAACCAGCTTAAATTTAAAATTAACTAATTGAATTATCATATTATCAGAATGTAAAGGATAACAATGAAGTACAATTACTTTTTTTTCAAATGACTAGACTAAAATGAAATAATTAAATATTTATTTCCTAAATATATAAACCAAAATCATACAACTAAAACTACAGAGGCCAAAATTGTCTAATTAAAACAACAAAAACAAGAACACAAGTGAACTGTCCTGCTATTTTATCAGAAACTAAAACTCTTCTACTTGAGAAAATCCCAAGTTAATAAATTGATTTTGTTAAGATGTCGATGTTGAATTATAACATGAGATGTCTGATTAGCATCGTTACCTGGGATAAAGGAAAAATAAAAAAGAAAACAAAATAACTCTGAAGATGCCTATATATATATGTACTAAACATGAGCACCAGATACATACTGTTAAGAAGGCTTTTGAACACAATCTAAAAACTAAAGGAGAAAAAACAACAGACCCTGCTAGAGCCTGCCTCCTGTTAAGATCTTTTTACGCTATCACCGTGCATTGTAACAAATCCTTCTGTAGCCAAGTTAGCTATAGCATTTCTTAGCTGCATTAACAAAAATTAACCCATTAGTTTAGCTTATCCTTTGAAATGGGACGTGCGTAAAATAAGGTTAAAAGGGAAAATGACAGGCTTACATCATTGAGATGAACTTCGCTAACACCAGTATCCTGCTTCTTTAATTCTTCCAATAACTGCATGATAATTTTAATTGTATTAATAAAAAATCATAGGAAACTACATAATCTAAATAGTGTATATTTTATATAGAACAAACAACAATACCTCTATTAACCGCATAGAAGGTCCCCCAATCTGCATCTTCTCCATGATTAAGTTGCGAGTTGCTTGTAGCAAACTTTCTCTCCTAATCCTCTCACTTGCCGACACTCCAGTAGTAATAAGATCCATATCAATGGTTCCTGTAAAGAGGAAAATATTATATGATAATTAAACACATTTTCATTTAATTATTTTCCAGGTGAAATTTAAGAACTAGGTTAGATATGAAACCTACCAGTAGAATGATCCGTTGCAGACTGCTGCATTGCAACTTCCAAAAGCCGGAAAGCCTCCGCTACATCATCCTTTTCGACCTGTATGCATCAGGTTATTGAATAGTTATGTATACTACTCCATATATGTACATCATGAGAAAATTGAGTGTTACTAACCCATTCCGAAAAGCGAATCCGAGCCAATGCTTCACTTAGACGAATCAGACTCTCAATCTGCCTCGGAGTCGCTGTTATCACCTGTTAAATAGATTGGTAAGATTGAGCAAACACGTGAGAGAAACATTATAAAATATAAACAAAAATCCTCACAATTCCAACATCGCAAATTAATTCATTCATATCACAGATATCAATACCAAAAAACACAATATTGGTGACATATCATGCACGCCATTCTTTTCTGAGTTAAGAACCTCTGCTTTCTGTTTTGTCAGTTTACAGATAACAGTTAGTTTTTCCTGTAGATTTTACATTCCTTTCTTTTCCTATATTTATGTGTATATATATGTATATGTATATATATATATATAGGTTGTATCTTGTTTTTAAGATAAGTTCTGATATATGAATAAAAGAGTTTTCCTTCTTTCCCAATTAATCTATACACATCCTACGCATATGAAGTCTAAATGAATTTTTTCTCCCTTTTGCAACTTTCAAGAACCGTGCAGTCAGCTATCAATATGGTTATACCATATCCAAGAGAGAATAATTACTCTAATAGAGTTACAGCAAAATCGGTGAACTTGTTCTCTAAACTGATTGCTTAGCTATTAAGTAATATTTTAAAGAATAAAAATTAGTTCCATGCAACAAGCACTATTACAAAGGACGAAATTATTTTGAAGAGAAAAACATTACCTTTTTGCTACTCCCAGGAAAATTTCCTCTTCTTCTTATTTCCACATAACCTCTAGTCAACTCTTCAGCAGCTTCATCAGAAAGCTGAGGGTGTATGTGCTTTCGGGCATAGCTAACATAATCTGTTAATGTAGAAATATCCAACACGTCGTGCTCCATATTCTGTATAACACAGACACAGAACAATGTGGGTAAAAACGCTTAAATTTGGATCTTCACATTGAATAAAATGATTGCAAGTTTTCTAGACCTCGGGATTCTCAAAGTGTAGAGCCACAATATGTTTGGCAAGGCGCCTGTCAGTCTGCTCATCAGCCTTGTCAAGGATCAAGTAGATTAAATCAAACCTGCATGATAGTTCAATGACACTTTATTTTAACCCCTACTTCTCGCACTATTGTGTGTTGAAGAGAATTAATCAATTTAATAAAGCATGTTTAATATTTATTGTGCTCTTAACAAATGAATAAAAAAATATTAGAGGCTACCACCGTATACAACATAGCTAATAGATTTAAGATGCCTAGATGGGAGATAGCATAAATGTGCGGTCAGACCCATAATCTAGTTATCACAGCTTATGGGCAATGTCTACCTGGACAGAAGTGTGGGAGGAAGGTGTATGTTGTCAATGACAGACAAGCGAGGATTATATCTTGAACCACTGGGATTTGCACAAGCCAACACCGAAGTCCTAGCATTGAGGGAAGCAATTATACCTGCCTTTGCTATTGAAACGGTTTGTTGTTCCATCACCTGGATTAAACAGAGACAAGTGCATTAGTCACTAAATAGTCAGCTGAGACACCTAGCCTGTAAAAATTGTAGCATAATTTTCAACAAAGACAAATTTTGAAGGAAAAACATGTATATGACTGCAGAATACTTCATTGGCTAAGATAGGCAGATGAAGAATGTAATCAACCTCATGTAACATGCTCCTTGCATTGTCAGACATTTTGTCAAATTCATCAATACAACAGATACCTCGGTCACTCAAAACAAGGGCACCACTCTCAAGAACCTGAATCATAAGCATAAATATCAGGTTCCACCGTGTTAAATACTTAGAAGGCAGTAAAAAATCATATTAATGGTCCATACAGTTTCTCCTGTCTCGGGGTCCTTGGCTACATATGCAGTCAGTCCAACTGCAGAGCTTCCCCTTCCACTGGTGTAAATGCCACGTGGAGATAGTTTGTGTATGTATTGAAGTAGCTGGGACTTGCTTGTCCCAGGATCACCAACAAGGAGAATATTTATATCACCACGGAAGCTGGCACCAGAAGCTAATTTCAATGCATTGCCACCAAAAAGCTGCAGCCAAATATATATTAGCACCCTCAGAAAATTGGTAAGTAATCAATGAATGCATAACTAAAATATGCCTAACCTGACAAAGAAGACCTTTCTTCACGTCATCTAGCTCCCAAATGTTTGGTGCCAATGACTTTGTCAGTATTTCATATATATCTGGCCGTTTTGAGATCTCCTTCAGTCGAGCCACCTGCAACTCAGACAAACATACAATTAGCAAGTGAGAAAGCAAGCACTGGATTTTCTAGTAAATATATACAAACTGTACTTTTTCTTCTTCAAAGAAGGCACCATCTTCATTTCTGCCAGGGCCACTATCAATATCCATAGCATCCTCTACCTGCATCCTGGACTTATGGGTCTTCTTTATGTGAAGACAATCAATATATGTCTACAACATCAAGAGGACAAAATAAAAACATCAGTTAGACAGCATAATAAGTGTAAATGAGATAAGAACATTTAGCACATACCTTGAACAATGACTTAACAGTCCTCTGAGTTGGTCCAACCCTAACAGTCATAGCCCTATAAATACCAGTCACCTGATAAAAAAACAAAACATTCGATGGCATGATTAAAACAATCTTAAAGACATATAGCTGTCACAAGTACATCAGTACATCACTAAGGTCTCACCTCAACTCTGTCACCTGGCTTTCCAATATCCACCAGTTTATCATGCAGCAGCAAGCTAACTGTGTGAGGTGTTCCTCCTTCAGGTATCTCGTCAGGTGTCTCCTGAAGCCTCACAATTTGCTTATCAGTAAACCTGGTCGTAGAAGAAAAAAAATACACATAAAAATAGTGACACAAAAAATAAATATGTAAAACAGGGTCAGACTGCCAAAGATTCCCTTTATTCCCATCACTTAATTCTACCCAGTACCCATTGGACTTCAATTAAATTTATTTTTAAGGCACAGTAATTATCTGAACCTCTTAAAATGGAAGCATGGTTCTCAACCTTTAGATTCAACTCAGTTAAACCTTTGACACAAATTAGGCTGAGACTTGAAAGACAGTGGACTAAACAGAAAGTTAAATTTAATTTAAATTTAAAGCAGGCTGATTATGTTTATTGACATAGAAATAATCCTTACAACAATAATAAAACCATAACGTAACCAAAGCAAAATAAGCATTATTAGTTAGTTTGTTTGTTTCAAAAGGTGTTCAGAAGTAGGTGAGTTTACTGGTGGATAACAACCGATTCAGAAGCCTAAGTCTTGCTGCAAGTTATTCACGTGTCTTTTGCTTTGCCAGAAAAACATGTTATCCCAGATTGAGAAAAAGCAAATAAAGGAACCGAATCAGTGGAGAAAAATAAATAAAAGATGTCTTTCAGAATTTTGCTCAATCAAAACCATAACACATCACTCTAGTCAAGAAGAAGATCTCTATATCAAATTGTTATATACCAAGTTTTTGCTTACACATAAAGAGGCGGTATTCTGCCTTTCAAATTGTTAAATTACAAGTGTTTCCGTATACATGTAAAGGAAAGACTCTCCATTTCAATTTGTTAGCTTACAAGCTTTTCCTTATACATATAAAGTAAATATTTGCATTACCTGCATCGGTTGTGAACAAGTGTCATGGAATTCCTGGATTGGCACTCTTCCCTCAAACATATAGTGGGCTCCGTTATTCGTCCTACAAATCATAATAGTCAGCAAAACATTAAATAAGTAAAAAAGACAGTAAATGGTCACTCACTAAGTAATAAGCAGAAACATCCCATTAAAATTACCTCTCTCCACCGGAATTGGGTCACAGCAAAATCCACACACAAGACACCTAAATATAGCTTCCCTAATTTCAGGTATAATTGAACTACACCTTATAATCATTCCTTTCAATGACACCATCCTCTCAATATCTACAAAAAAATTGACATCGTATAGTTATATCAGCCCAGTTGCGAACAATAAGACATAGTTACGAATGATGGAATAAAAGGTCACCAGAAGGGTTCAAATTTCTCATTGAGGTTGAGCTTTTGAGATTGAAAATCCGAGTCTGAATGTGCTTCTCAGACATGGGCTTCAATCGGCTAACCATGTTCATCAAAACCAAGTCAAAGATAGCAAGAACCTCAAGAGGGTATCTAACCATCTTGGTGTACAAATCAGGATCATGATCAAACACGTCGCGCGCATTAACGTCAAGAGAATCTCCTTCAACTTCAATAACCTGTCTGATCAATTTCTCATACTTCCCTTCGGTGTGCAAGTGCAACCCGTTATCGTCAGCCTGTGACGAAGACGCCTCTCTAAAGTCCCTCAAAAACCTGTGAATCGCATCGTTCACGTCTTCCACGCTTATGCTGGTGCCCCACACGAAGGTGGGCCTGGCGTCGTCCATGTCGTAGCCATCGCCGCCGTCAGAAGAGGCTGCCACGTCATCGGTGGTGGATGTAGGTGTGGCGGGAACGCGTCCGCCGACGCTCTGGCGGGAGCGCGGCGCGGTTGGAGTGGCTTCGGAGGAGGCAAATCGAGAGCGGCGCTCCGACGGAGTGGCGGATGCGGACGGGGTGGAGGATCGGCGGCGGCGCCTACTTCCCGGCGACGAGAACGTGTTGCCGATAGGGCTGGAAAGGGAGTCGTCGGGGGAAGAAGGACCTAATAGAAAAGAGGTTATAATAAATTACCAAATCAGAAAATTCGGAAAACGAAAACCGCAAGAAGCGACAGAGAGATGAGCTATACTAACCGTGGTTGAAATTCGGAGAAGAATCGGAAGCCATGGATTTGGTGTGCTCGGAGAAATTCAGACACAGAAGAAAGAGTGTGCGTGATACAGAAAGCGCGGTAAGTGGTGAGTAGTGGTCAATAACGGGAAGATATGGCGGGGAATGATTTGTGTATTCCCGCCAAAACTTGTGGGCTTTAATCTGGGCCTTGAGGTTGTCGTATAAAATATAGGCAACTGCGTACTGTACTCCTCAATTTAAACCTGCACCTCCATACATTCTGAAATGCCAAAATTGCCCTTGCAAGATTTATTTAAAAGCGCAAACTTCCATGGAAGATCGGGTTGGTGGTGCTGGCTTTTCGACACACTATAATTGAGTGGAACTATTGAATTCGTTTAACATTGAGTTCATGATAAATAATATTTATAAAACTAACAAAAACCTAATGTTATTAATTGAAATTGTTGGTGTTACTTCAAAGAGATTCACTTTCATTTTAACATTAAAATAGTTTTGTGTGAGTCGTTTGCTACTTCTTCTCCCAATTACATATTATACACTCTTTTTTTTGCTTAGGAATAAATTATGCACTTTTAAGTACGTATTTTTCATTTTTAGATAAAGTATATTTTATTAACCATCATACAAACTAAACAATATGGTATTTACTTAGGTGAGACATTTTTACTTTAATCTTAATTGAAAATATTTGAAGATATCGTACGATATTAATAATGGAATATACGACAAAAAAAATTGAAGCTGAAAAAATAATTGATCATAGACAAAATTTATAGGATATTAAAATAATTAAAAAATAAATTGAAAATATTCTACAATATATTTTTATAAAAAGTATTTGAACGTGTCAATTTCTATAATTTTGTATTTGTTAGCTACTTCAGAGGATAATTTTATTATTATTTTTGGCTAATTTTGTCAACATATCATTCCAAAAATAAAAAACTAGATTGAAAGTGACTCCAAGATAACTTCATCTCCTTCCTCTTATGATTACTAAAAATAAAATTACTCAGTGTCTTAACACTTTAACGAGAGGTCGATATACTTTCGGTACAATTTTAAAAAAATCTTCTCAATGAACAACTATAAAATAATGTTGATACAACTATACAATAATTGTCATCAATTTTAAAACACTTTGGGTTGCTTCTTTTGGGTGATATTGACATTTTACATAATATAATATTTGAGGTGATTGGATCAGCATCTAATGAATGGTGAATTAGATTAAATAAAGCATCAAAACATACTTCCTATGCTACTTTTCGCATAATATGTTATATATAAGAATCAAATGAGCAATACGTTGATGTGTGTACAAGAGCCAAAAATAGGGCAACGAAAGCAACGATAAATACACTATAAACTGATTTTTTTTTCAGAAAGAAAATCATCTTCGAGCACTCATTTGTTTTGACTAGTCTAGTCCCAACATATTCAACAGTAAGGTTCATGAATTCACGTCCCAACAAATGTTGTGTAGTTAATTTGCGTGACGTGACGTATTAGGAAGTGAACTTTAAGCTTAATTCAACAAACACTTGCTAGGATAGGTTTTAAATGACTCTGATGCCAGATTACGAAGTGAACTTTAAGTCTAACTCAACAAACACTTGTTAAGATAGACTTTAAATGGCTATGATACCAGATTACGAAGTGGACTTTAAGTCTAACTCAACAAACACTTGTTAGGATAGGTTTTAAATGACTCTGATACTAGATTACGAAGTGGACTTTAAACCTAATTCAACCCCATAAAACTGGCTTATGAAGTTGAGGTTTGCACTCACTTATATACAATGAAATGTCCTCATATCTAGTCGACGTGAAATCTCCAACATAGCGTCCCATATTCAGCTTATTATACTACAAATAATATATATATATATATATATATATATATATATATATATATATATATATATTATTC
>Ga0123342_1005624_pt1 | contig 17997 bp, 19 predicted proteins | sample Turbeawhitnodule_FD_89960 | JGI IMG/M metagenome (GOLD analysis project Ga0123342, IMG submission 89960) | Root nodule microbial communities of legume samples collected from Mexico - Turtle bean Mexico white nodule | ecosystem: Host-associated > Plants > Roots > Nodule | place: Mexico: Nepantla...
GCTGGGATTCGAAGCCCTTGAGATCGGTGCCCGACGCCGAGCCCATCGCCTCGCGCGCGGCTTTGCCGTCGGCGCTATCGGCAGTCAGGAGTGCTGCGGTCTCATACCAGATGCCGGCGAGCGCCTTGCCGAAATTCGGATTGTCCTTCAGCACGCCCGTATTGGCGACCATCAGGTCGATGATCTCGCCCGGCACCTGCGAACTGTCGAAGACCTTCTTGGCCGAGGGATCCTCGAGAATGGTCGAGACCAGCGGGTTCCAGGTGACGACCGCGGTCACGTCAGCCGTCTTGTAGGCGGCGACCATGTCGGCATCGGAGGTGTTGACCACCTTCACATCGCGCTCGGTCATCTTCATGCTCTCGAGCGCGCGGGCAAGCAGATAGTGCGAGACGGAAAATTCGACGAGGTTGACGTTCTGGCCCTTGATGTCGGCAAGGCCCGCCTTGTCCTTCAAAATGACGGCATCATTGCCGTTCGAGAAGTCGCCGACAATGACGGCTGTCGTATCGACGCCGCCGGCAGCCGGGATTGAGAGACCGTCCATATTCGTGAGCGTCACGGCGTCGAAGGCGCCGGCCGTATACTGGTTCATCGATTCGACATAGTCGTTGAACTGGGTCACTTCGATCTTGATGCCGTATTTGTCGGCCCATTTTTTTACGATGCCGTGGTCGGCGGCATAGCCCCAGGGCATCCATCCGACATAGATCGACCAGGCAACCTTGAACTCACTCTTTTGCGCGGCACTAGCGGTCGAGCCAAACGCCAGCATCAGGGAAGCCGACAGGGCGGTGATGGAAAGAAGCTTCGAAAAAGTCTGCATTTGAAATTCCCCTTTTGCTTTTTTTCAAAAAGGGATCGGCAAAGACCATCGCGCCGCCAATCCCTTGGCTTACGAGGTCTCCCGGGCTTTTGTCCCGCCGTGCATCCGGTGGGATTTCTCCCCACCGGCGGCAGCTCTCGGACCAGCACGCTCTTGAAGCGCCGGAACCCTAGCCACCAACTCAGTAATTTCGAAGCAAAAGGTGTGCCAGCTTGTAAGTCATTGATTTTTATCATTGCTGTTCGCGGGCAGATCTAAGACTGTCTACACTTGATAGCAATTGCTCAATGTTTGAGCACTGATCGGCGAGGTGACAGGCACCACTGTGCGATACCCGCTGCCCGTTATCACGAGCACCTTATCGCGGATGCCTGCCAGCCTGCAAAGGGATCAACCCGCAAGCAGTAGCCGGTCACGTCAAAGACAACCGTCCAGCCGAAACCTTGCTTTGAGTTCGCTCCGGTATGTCTATTCTCATGTGGCTCATGTATGCGCCTGGGGGCAAAGTCACGCGCAGCACGTCGAGCTGCTTGACTGCGGCGGCTTCATTTGGCCGTAGGCGGCGACGGCATTTCCCGCCCGCCTTGACGCCAGCGATGGCCCTAAGGCCCGTGTCGATCGGCGGCCGCTGGCTGCGCGGGGGGGGCGTTTCGCCAATCGCGCCAGTACCTAGCACCCCCATCGCAACGCAGCGGTTGCAACGGGCGAGACCCATAGGGAGAATTCCTCGTCCGTAAGGAAAGCCAGGGTGATGGAAAGGCCCTGCATGTCGAGCGAGGTGGCGTAGGTGCCAACAAGCGAGCGCTCGATCCGCACGCTGTGCTCCTCCATGATGCGTAGCGCAGAGTTGTAGGCAAGATAGAGTTCGGCCGGTGGCGTGCCGCCAAGCCCGTTGACGAGGAGCAATGCTTTGTCCGTGCTTCGGCTGATGTCGCTGAAGATCGTCTCGCTGAGATGCCTGACGATGCTGTCCGCGTTGGAGAAGGGCTCTCTTGAATGGCCCGGTTCCCCATGAATGCCGACGCCCATTTCTATTTCGTTCGGCCCAAGCGTGAATGTCGTGCGCTGCGTGTGTGGCACCGCGACACCGGTCAAGGCAACGCCCATAGACCGGATGCGCGAGGAGAGGATGCCGCCAATGGCCTTCAGTTCGGCGAGGGCCTGGCCCTGCTCGGCCGCGGCTCCCAGAAGCCTTTCCGTAATAAGCGTGCCGGCAACGCCGCGCCGACCGCGACCGTCGCCGGTCCTCGCCGTTTCGATGTCGTCGCTGGCAAGTACCATTTCAATTCTATGCCGGCTGGACGCCATCTCTGCGGCCATTTCGAAGTTCATGACGTCGCCATCATAGTTCTTGACGAGCAGCAGGCATCCGGCGCCGGTGTCTGCTTCCTCTATCGCGCTGACGATCTGGCCAGGCGTCGGAGATGTGAAGATATGCCCGACGCAAGCGGCATCAAGCATGCCGCGACCGACGAAGCCGATATGCATCGGCTCATGACCCGCGCCGCCACCGGAGATGATCGCGACCTTGCCGGGAACCAGGTGGCGGCGGCGTATGCATTTGCGGTCGGCGCTGAACACAACGAACTCCTCATGGGCGCGCACAAAGCCTTCGACGCTTTCGGCGACCATGGTCTCCGCTGTGTTCATGAACTTCTTCATCAAGCCCCTCCCAAGGCGATGATCGTGTCAGACTTGTCGTACGTGCTCAATCCGGCGGCCCGGAAATCGCTGCAATCTTCTGGACCAGATCGGCGATTGCTTCCTCCAGCAGTCGGTTGCGCCGCTCGTCCCCGAAATCAGGCACCATCAGCGAAAGGTGCCTCAGTTTTTCCGAGGCGCCAAGCTCCGGCAGTTTGCCGGGATGTGCGGCCTGGTAGGCGTCCAGAAAGCGCTCCTGTTCGGCGGCGCTGAAATGGCACACCCGGAAGATCGTCGCGAGATGCCGGGCCGGAAGTGGCGTCGCATAGGTCGGGCTTGTTATCTGCGTGACAAAGCTGCGATGCTTGCCGAGTTCCGTGGCCAGCCGCTGACGTGTTCCCGAAGGTCTGTTGTCGATGATCTGCGCCAGAATGGACTTATAGGCGACAATGGCGTCTTCGGTGTCTTCGCGCGCCATCTTATTCTCCGGCTGCCTTTGTCCCATCGGCGTTCAGACCGACGATTGCCGATCTTATCGCGGGAAGTCGCGCTGGCGCCACGGAAAAATGCCTGATGCCCGCGGCAAGCAGATCTGCGGTCCGGGACGGGTCTCCGGCCATATCGCCGCAGATGCTAAGTGGCTTGCCGCCGGCAAGCTTCACAGCCTGGGTCAGCAGGCGCAGCAAAGCCGGCCCTGCTTGGGCTTGGTAGAGGGCGAAGTCGGCATCCTCGCGTGGCGAAGCGACAAGATATTGCGCGAGGTCGTTCGTACCGAACGAAAAGAAGTCCGCGCTTTGGAACGCATCCAGCATGAGCGCTGCGGCCGGGACCTCTACCATCATTCCGATCGGGGGAATGCGATTGAGCACGCCGCGGCGGGCAAGTTCGCTGGATTCCTCGCGATAGATCTGCCTGATGTCTTCGACATCGGATGGGAAAGTCACCATCGGCAGCATGATGCGGAGATTGCCGAAGACGGCTGCGCGCAAGAGTGCGCGGGCTTGAACACGCGCAATCTCCGGCCGGGCAAGGAGAAGGCGGATGCCGCGCAGTGAGGACATCTCGGTGAGGCCGGAGAGCGGCTTGTCGCCGCCTATATCCAGCATGCGAATGGTTACCGGTCGGCCGTCTGCCCAAGCCAGGAGGCGGCGGTAGATCGCGAATTGCTTTTCTTCGTTTGCAGCATCGCTAAGCGACATCACCGCGAATTCCGAGCGCATCAAGCCGATGCCAGCGGTTGTCGCAGCCGGGATTGCATCGACGTCATCGGGCGCGTTGACGTTGATGGACAACAGTACCTGCGAACTGTCGGCCGTGCGCAGATCGCCGTTGTCGGCTGTCGACACGGTGCTTGTCACGGGATGGCCAAATTGGGCCGGCGTTGCCTTCTCCTTGGCTGTCTGAAGGATGACGAGGCCTGAATCGCCATCAACCCCTATGTGTTGTCCCCCCTCTGTCGCGAAACGGCCGGCGCCAATGACCATCGGGACAGACCGGGATCTGGCAAGCAGGGCGACATGGCCGACCGCGCTGCCGGCATAAAGAGCGATACCGCCACCTGCCGACCAGTCATGTGCGAGGAAGCGACTGGGCTCCATGTCTTTTCCGACATAGATGGATCCGGCCGGAAAGTCGTCGACCGGCGTTCCAGTGAGTACCGATAGGACGCGATTCTTGATGTCGAGAATGTCGACGGCACGCGCCCGCAATTGGTCTTCCTCTGAGCACTCCAGTTCTCGGATGTATCCGTCGAGTGTCCCGACCCAGGCGAACGCCACGTTCTCGCCCGCATCGATGCGCGCATCGGCCATCTCCGCTAACGTCGGATCTTGCAGCACTTCGATCTGAAACTCGATGATATCGCGGCTCTCGGGGTCTGTCCCAGTCGCAAGGTCCTGTAGTTCGCGGATGGCTGTCTTGATCGCGTCGGCGAGCTCGGTATGGCCGGAAACGCTTGATGGCAGTGACGCGGCAGCGGCGAGCGGCTCCGCGATATAGGCCGGCCCGGATGCGACGCCCGGAGACGCGCCTGTTGCTTTCAATCTAAGCGGTGCGGCCATGCTTCTTTTCCTCATCGAAGTTGCGCTCGATGAGGTCCTTCAATGCCCGGATTGCCTCTTCTGCGAGGATTCCGTCGGCGCGGATTTTCAGTATCGATCCCTTGCGGATCCTGGCGCCCATTATCTTGATGATGCTCTTGCCATTCAGCCAGACGTCGCTGCCATTGACCGCGACTTCGATCGAGCAGGGGAACGACTTTGCCAGTCGCGTGAATGTCACAGAGGGCCGGGCGTGCAATCCCACGCCGTGCTTCACTTCGACCTCCGTCTGGCAACTGGCGTGCACTTGCTCGGCCTCCCGGTTTCCTATGCGCAATCCGCCGCTCATCAGGGTGACAGTTCCTCTGCTGTCGCTACGACCTTGGCCAGCGATGCTCCGCCGGAGGCCTCCGCAGCGGCGATGACCGCGCCTTCCACCACTGGCGCATTGCAAATTAAGACGAGCTTCGCGCGCGGCAAACCCAGCATTTCGATGGCCATCTCGCTGTTGGTTTCGGCTCCGCCCAGATCGACGAAAACCGCAACACCTGCCTCTGACCAGGCCTCCTCGATGGCCTTCAGGATACCGGGCATCCGTGCCGAGTTCGCCTTGACTGTTGCCGCCCGACCAGGCAAGCGGCACGCTGTCGCCGACCATCTGCCGGACCATATCGGCCGTGCCCCGCGCGACCAGCGGCGAGTGGGAGACGATCACGATCCCGACGTTTGGGGTCTTCACACTCATGCCGGGCGGTACTCCTCAAGGTAGCGGCAAATAGCGGTTGTCAGCAGAGCGCAGCTCGAGGCGCCCGGATCGACGTGGCCAATCGAACGCTCTCCGAGGTAGGATGCGCGGCCACGCATGGCCTTCATGGCGGCGGTAAGTGCGGCGGAAAGTTCTGCCTGACGGACGATATCCGTCAATGGCGAACGGTGCGCAAGCGCATCCTGGACCGGATACAGCACGTCGAGGAGGGTCTTGTCTCCTGCGTGCGAACGCCCGCGGCGGGCAACGGCATCGATGGCCTGCTTCAACGCGGCGGAAAAATCCTGCTCTTGATCCGATTTGCGTAGCTCGCGCCCCATCTCGATCAGCAACGTTCCGTAGAGTGGACCGGCCGCGCCGCCTATGTTCATCACCAGTGTCAGACCGATTTTCTCCAGCGCGTCGGGCAAGGGGAGGCACGCGACCATGGCCTCTTCGGCGCTAACCGCTTCGCAACCACGCCGCATGTTGGTTCCGTGATCGCCGTCACCGATTGCGCGATCCAGGGCGCAGAGATGATCGCTGTTTGCCGCAATCGTCGCACGGCAAGCTTCAATCAATCCCGCAAGGAGAACTGGTTCTGCCTGCATCTGTTGCCTCCCAGCACCGCGCCAGCTCATGCCAGCGCTGCGACCACTTCGAACACGTTTGCCACAGCGACAGCTCCCGGATCCGGCACTCCCTCCAGATCCCTCTCGCCGACGTAAGAGGCGCGGCCGGCTCTTGCCTTTCGCATTGCCTTTGTCGACTCGGCACCTGTAGCCGCCGCTCTTGCCGCGGCCGCGATACCTTCCGATGTCAGAGCTGCAAGCGCCGGAGCCAGTGCGTCGACCATCGTACGGTCGCCGACACTGGCTCCGCCATAGAACGTCATCCGATCGAGCCCCGCAAGCAGGGCGGCAGCGATATCAGCCTTTTCCGCCATGGCCTTGGATGCGGCCGTGAAGAAGATCGAGAGCAGCACGCCGCTCGAGCCGCCCATGCTGGTGCTCAGGATCTCACCGACAGAGGCCATCGTGGCTGCGGGATCCTTCAGCGGCAGCGTGTCAATGCGGGAAAGAATACTGCGCGCGCCGGTCGCCACGGTGGAGCCCGTGTCGCCATCGCCGACGCGGCTATCCAGGCGGTTCAGCTCGCTCTCAAGCGAAATCAGGTGCTCGCAAACCGCCGTCAGAAGACGGCGATTATGCTTGTCATCGCTGGCGGATGTCGCTCCGTTGCGCATGGACGGTCTTTGCGGCGCCGGAACGATGGCAATTTCGTGCCGTTCGGTGGCGGGTGGCCAGGCATGCGGCGCGACGGCAGCTTTCAGCGCGGCTTCGCGGGCAGCGTCCAGCCGGATGAGCGACAGGGAAAAGCCGTTCATGTTGAGTGCGGTCATCATCGGGGCCGGCCCAATGATCAGCCGAACGCGGCCGGCGATTGGCGACGACAGTACCGCGTTCGCGATGACGCCCATTTCAAGCGGCGGCACAGCGCCGAGGTTGTTGATCAACAGCGCATGATCTCCCGTGTCACCGACCTTGGCGGCCAGCCGTTCGGTCATCGTCGCAACCAGGTCGACAACAGGTTGCAAGGAAATGCGCTCGACACCGGGTTCGCCGTGGATGCCAAGTCCGAGCTCCCCTTCGTAGGCGCCAAGCCGATCTTCATGCGCTTGACCTGGCACGCTGCAGGTCGAAAGCGACATGCCGAGCGAAACGATGTCGTGCGCTGCTGCCGCCGCTTGGGCTGCGACCATTTTCAGGTCGGCCCCGGCTTCGGCGTGATAACCGGCGATCTTGTGCACAAATAGCGTCCCGGCAACGCCGCGAGGCTGGTTGATGCCGGGGATCGCGATATCGTCGGCAACGATCACCATCTCGACATCGAAGCCTTCGGCACGCGCCTTTTCGGCGGCGAGGCCAAAGTTCAGCCGGTCACCCGTATAGTTCTTGACGACCAGCAGTGCACCCTTGGTCCCGGTTACGGCACGGATTGCTGTCAGCACGGCATCGACACTGGGCGAAGCAAAGATCTCGCCCGACACGGCCGCGGTGAGCATGCCTTGGCCGACGAAGCCGGCATGCGAGGGCTCGTGTCCGGCTCCGCCGCCGGAGATGATTGCGACCTTCGATTTATCCCAGTCCGCGCGCAGGATCACCTTGATATCGGGGAAGGTATCGAGACGCGCAAGACGACCCGCACTGCTCGTCAGCAGCAGACCATCGAGGGCTTCGGTGACAATGGTTTCCCGGCGATTGAAGAAATGTTTCATGGAGAAAGACCCGTCTTTTATGCCAGTGCGTTTGTTTCGTTCGGTTGCTTATCCAAGGCGCTGGCCGCTGGCGTCGAAATAGAGTGGATCGCGTAGCGTCAGGCTCACCCGATCCCCCGGCCGGATCGCGAGATATGGATCGGCAAGTGTGACGAGCTTGTGGTCGCGGACCCTGATGTGAAGATGGTTCTGGTCGCCCAGGTGTTCGATCCAGTCGATCTTCGCATTGGCGTTCTGATCGATGATGATATCGAGATGCTCGGTTCGCGCGCCAATCGTCTTCGTTCCCGGTGGCGGATTGGCGCCGGGAAGAAGATCAGCTGGCAAGAGGTTGATGTGCGGCTGGCCAAGACGCGCAGCGACATGAAGACTGGCGGGATTGCCGTAGATTTCGCGGGGCGTTCCGACCTGCAACAGCCTTCCTTCCGCAACGATGCCGATCCGATCCGCCATGGTCATGGCTTCGACCTGGTCGTGGGTTACATAGAGCAGGGTCGAACCGAGCTCCTTCTGGATGCGCTTCAGTTCCAGGCGAAGTTCCGCGCGCAGTTTCGCATCGAGTGATGAGAGCGGTTCGTCCATCAGATAGATGGCGGGTTGGCGCACGAGCGCCCGGCCGATCGCAACGCGCTGCATTTCGCCGCCCGACAGACGCGTCGAACGGTTCTCCAGCTTGTGGTCGATCCTGACCATGCGGGCAATTTCCCGCACGCGGCGGTCGATCTCTTCGCTTGCGAGCTTGCGCACCGGCGCGCGCAGCGGAAAGGCAAGGTTGTCGTAAACCGTCATATGCGGATAGAGCGAATATTGCTGGAAGACGAATGCGACGTCCCTGTCGGCCGGAGCTTCGCCTGCGACGTTGCGACCGCTGATCTCGATGCGGCCGCTGTCGGGGCGCTCCAGGCCGGCAATGAGGCGCAGCGTCGTCGTCTTGCCAGCACCCGTCGGCCCAAGCAGGACGACGAACTCGCCGTCGCGGATGGAGAGGTTGAGATCAGCAAGCGCCTGTGCCTCACCGAAGCGCTTGTTGAGGCCTTTGAGAACGACGTCAGCCATGCCGTGCCTCCGAGTAGAGTGCCGAAGCGATGGCGCGGCCTGACGTGCAGTTAAACAGCGCGAGCTTGGCCGGATTGAACTCGAGGCCAACCGTCTCGCCGATGCGGAAATTGCGGTTTGCCGGAACGCGGGCCTTGATGACGCCGCTCGACGTCTCGATTGCCACAACCTGATTGGTCCCGAGATATTCGCTGCCGTAGACCGCGCCGCGCAAAGGCGAGGTATCGCTGAAGCGAATATGTTCGGGCCTGACGCCGAGCGCCAGTTCGGCTTCGGCCAGGTCCTGGTGCACTTCGGGAATGGTGACGTCGACGCCGTGAAGTGAGACCGATCGCGCGCCGGACTGAAGGCCGGAGGTGAAGCGCATGAAATTCATCGGCGGCGAGCCTATGAAATCCGCGACATACATGGTGGCTGGCTTGCTGTAGATCTCCTGTGGCGTGCCGAATTGCTCGATGACACCATGGTTCATGACTGCGATCTTGTCGGCCATTGCCATCGCCTCGTGCTGATCATGCGTCACGTAAACCGTCGTCGCATGGATGCGGTTATGCAGTTCGCGCAGTTCGTGAACCATGACTTCGCGGAATTCCGCGTCGAGCGTGCCAAGCGGCTCATCCATCAGGAAGCATTTCGGGCGGCGCACGATCGCGCGCCCGAGAGCCACACGCTGGCGGTCACCGCCGGCAAGTCCGGAGACGGATCGCTCAAGGATATGATCGATCTGTAGCAGCCGCGCGGTTTCCTCGACACGCTTTCGGATCTCAGCCTTCCGCATGCCTTGCGAGAGTAGCGGGAAGCCGATGTTCTTGCGCACGTTCATATGCGGATAGAGCGCAAAAAGCTGGAACACGAAGGCTATGTCGAGGGCACTGGCGCGATTGAAGGTGACGTCTTCGCCGTCAAGATAAATCTTGCCGCTGGTCGGCAGTTCAAGTCCGGCAATCATGCGAAGTGTTGTCGTCTTGCCGCAGCCGGACGGTCCGAGCAGCGCCAGGAACTCGCCGTCGTGAATGACGAAGCTTGAATCCTCGACAGCGACGAAGCTGCCGAACTGCTTGCGAAGGTTTTCGATCCTGATGTCCGCCATGGCTCACTCCGGAAACTTCGAGACGATGATGAACATGGCCGTGCCCGCGAGCAACGTCACCAGCGAATAGGTGTAGAGCACGAGCAGGAATGGCTGGAAGAGCATCAGGAAGCCGATGGCGATCAACGTGGTCGCAATGTTCTCCATCGGGCCGCGGCGCAGGAAGAAGGGGCGCTTCGGGCGGGACGGACGCGGGGTTTCGACGAGATGGGTCATTTGCGGACCGCTCCAAAGGTGATGCCACGCAAGAGCTGCTTGCGCAGGAGAATGGTAAAGACGAGGATCGGGATCAGGAAGATCGTTGTTCCCGCAGCGACAGCCGGCCAATCCTGACCGCCTTCGCCGATGATGGTCGGGATGAACGGCGGCGCCGTCTGGGCTTGACCCGAGGTCAGCAATGCTGCGAAGGCATACTCGTTCCAGGCAAAGATGAGGCAGAAAATCGCCGTGGCGGCGATGCCCGTGGTTGCCTGCGGCAGGACAACCTTCCAGAAGGCCTGCAGCCGGGTGTAGCCGTCGATCATTGCGGCTTCCTCGTATTCGCGCGGGATCTCGTCGATGAAGCCTTTGAGCAACCAGACGGCGAGCGAGACGTTGACCGCGGTGTAGAGCAGGATCATGCCAAGCGCTGTGTCGGAAAGGCCAAGCTCGCGGTACATGAGATAGATCGGGATTGCGACCGCAATGGGCGGCATCATGCGCGTCGACAGGATGAAGAACAGAAGGTCGTCGGCGAGCGGTACCCTGAAACGGGAGAAACCGTAGGCGGCCAGCGTCCCCAAGGATACGGCCAGAAACGTCGAGCCGAAGGCAATCACCAGAGAATTGGCAAAACGCGGCAGGAAATTCGAGGGGCCGGCGATCACCATGTTTCGCTTGCGGGTCACCTCATCGCAGGTGCCAGTCGGTGCGGGCAGGGAGGCGATGTATTCCGGCGTCTGGCGCGTTCTCGTCGTCAGAAGGTTGCAATAGCCTTCCAGCGTCGGCGAAAAGACGATCTTCGGAGGATAGCTGATGGAGTCCGGCGGAGATTTGATGCTGGTCAGGAAAATCCAGACGAGCGGGATCATCGTGATCAGGGCGTAGAGGATCACGATGGCGCCGGCGATGCGCTTGCTGGCTGGGCTCGGTTCGACGACCGAATGGGCTGAGGTAACCGAGCTCATCGTTGCTTCACCTTGTTGAGCGCTTTGACGTAAATATTCGCAAGACCAAACACGGCAACGAAGAGGATGATGGCGAAGGCCGACGCACGGCCCGTTGCCCAGCTCTCAAAGGCTGTCCGCTTCAAGGTGATGGAGGCGACCTCAGTGGTCGAGCCTGGGCCGCCACCCGTCAACAGTGTGACCATGTCGAACATCTTGAAATTCTCGATGCCGCGAAACAGCACGGCAAGCATGATGAAGGGCAGGGCCATCGGCACGGTGATCGACCAGAATTGCCGCCATGCGGAGGCGCGGTCGACCTCTGCCGCCTCATAAATATAGTCGGGGATCGAGCGCAAACCTGCCAGGCAGATCAGCATGACATACGGCGTCCACATCCAGGTATCGACGATGATGATCGCCCAGGGCGCCAGCGAGACGCTGCCGAGCATCTGGATGTCGGCCGTCGGGATGCCGGTGACGAGGGAAACGGCGTAGGCGAAAAGACCGATCTGCGGCTCATAGAGAAATCGCCAGAAGTTGCCGACGACGGCCGGAGACAGCATCATCGGGATCAGGATCAGCGTCGTCCAGAAAGCGTGGCCGCGAAACTTGCGGTCGATAAGATAGGCGAGCGTAAAGCCGATCACCGTCTGAAGCAGGATCGTCCAGAACACGAAGTGTGCCGTCGTCTGCATGGCCTGCCAGATATCGGGGTCGGTGAGGACGCGCTCGTAATTGCTCAATCCGACGTTCTGGACCGGCGCATTTGGACGGTTGGCCCGATAGTTCGTGAACGAGAGATAGATCGCCCAGATGAGCGGGAAGATGTTGATGGCGAGAAGCAGGACGATGGTGGGGGCGATAAACACCCAGGCGATCGCTCGATCGGACAGGCCGCGGACACGGTGAGCGACCGATGTTGGCGTCGCCCTTGCAGTCGCATCCGCTGCCTTCTCGACCATGGAAGAAGAGGAAATGTTCAACATGTCACCTGGTCTTTTCGTATGTGAGACAGGTGGCGGCCCGGCAGTCTTGGCGATCCGGGCCGCCATTCTGGCAAGAATGTTGTGCGTCCAGCCGGACACTAGATCTTGCCGTCGTCCTTGAAGACCTCGGTCCAATCCTTCACCAGGCCATCAAGCGCCTCTTGAGCCGTGCCGTTGCCGGCCACGACATAGTTATGAACGCGCTTCTGCATGTCCTGGAGGAGGGTTGCGTAGCTCGGCTCTGCCCAGAAATCCTTGACGATTGCCATGGAGTCCAGGAACGCCTGGGCATAGGGCTGGCTGGAAGCGAAGTCCGGGGCGTTCACGACCGATTTCAGGCAGGAGTAGCCGCCGAGTTGCCACCATTTGGCCTGGACTTCAGGCTGGGCAAACCACTTGATGTACTGAAGGGCGGCGTCCTTCTTGTCGGAGTAGGAAACGACCGAGATGCCCTGTCCGCCGAGCTGAGCGAAGTGTTTCTTTTCAGCGGGGTTGGGGAAGAAGCCTATCTTGTCGCCGCCGACCTTCTCGTCCTTGTAGAGGCCCGGCCAAGTGAAGGCGAAATTCATCTGCATGGCGACCTGGCCTGATTTGAAGGCGTCGGCTGACTCAACCATGTAGACGTTGGAGCTGCCAGGCGGAGTGCAGCAATCATAAAGCGCCTTGTAGAATTCTAGACCTTTCACCGCATCGGGCGAATTGACGAAGCCTTCCATTTCATAGGGTTTGTCTGGGTTGTCGTACTGAAAACCCCAGTCGTAGAGCACGTTCGTCACGCCCATCGTGATGCCTTCGGAGCCGCGCTCGGTGTAGATCGAAGCGCCGTAGACGGTCTTGCCATCGATTTCCCGCTTCTGGAAGAACTCGGCGATCTGCTTCAGTTCGTCGTAGGTCTTCGGCGCGGCGAGGTCCCGCCCATATTTTTCCTTGAATTCCTTTTGCAACTCCGGCCGTTCGAACCAATCCTTGCGGTAGGTCCAGCCGACTACGTCGCCCATCGCAGGCAGCGCCCAGTAGTTCGGCGTATTCTTCGGCCATTCGGAATAGCCCACGACCGTCGCCGGCACGAAGTCATCCATCTTGATGCCTTCCTTGTCGAAGAAGTCGTTGAGCTTGACGTAGTGGCCGTTCTCAGCCGAGCCGCCGATCCACTGGCTGTCGCCGATGATCAGGTCGCAGAGTTTTCCGTGGGAGTTCAGCTCGTTGAGGAACCGATCCGCGTAGCTCGTCCAGGGCACGAACTCGAACTTCATTTCCGTACCGGTCTTGGCGGTGAAATCTTTCGAGAGCTCGACAAGTGCGTTCGCCGGGTCCCAAGCCGCCCAGCAGAGTGTCAGTTGGTCGGCTTTTGCGAGATTGGGCAGCGCTGACGACATGATGAATGCCGAGGCCAGCCCGAGAAGGGCTTTCGATTTCGTTTGCATACGTTCCTCCCAGAACCAAGGCCGGCTCCCCGCCGGCCGCGCAAGTCCACCCATTTCAGAGAATGCCTACATGAACTCCTCAACTCTCATGTTTAGCAATATGTTTAGTGATAGCTATTTTTATAAACATTGCAAGTGACAATCGTTGCTGCGCTGCACATCAGGAAAGGACAGACTTCGAAGTCTCCCGGACACCGATCCGGGAAGCGCTGCGCGAACTCGGCGCCATGGCGCGGTTGACCGTCAGCCGAACCGAAGCACCGTCGTTGCAAATGTGACGGAAGGCTCTCTCCGCTGAATGTTGGAGGTGACGTAAAAACTGGAAGCCATCTGCGGGCGCCTGTCGGCCGAACGGATGACAGTCGAGGAGCGGCGTTTGCTCGAGCTCGAGCACCGGGCATCGGCGAAACGCGTGCATGCGGGTGCCGATGAAGACCATGCCGCTCACAATATCGAATTCCATAGGTGCCTCCATCGCGGGGCTCACAACGACCACATATTGGGGCTGGTGACGCAGACACGTGCACGATTGGCCGTGCGCAATTCAGCTTGCCTGGGCGCCTTGCCCGATCCTATGATGAACACAACGTCATCGTAACAGCGTTCATGCGGGGGGATGGTGCGGCAGCTAGCCAGGCCGCGTATTCCCACGTTGCGATCGCGAGCGATGCCAGCATCGTTTATGCATCAACCAAAAAAGATTGATTCCTATTCTGGGATTGCAGCCTGTTGTTTCGCATGGATTTTTTATGAAAAACGCATTCAATCCGCCATCGGTCCGCAAGCCCTTCGGGAACTATAATCATGGCCTGCTCGTGCCCCCAGGTGCGTCGCTTCTCGTCACCTCAGGTCAGCTCGGGATCGGCGTTGATGATACGATCCCCGATGATGCGACTGCTCAGGCCGAGCTTTGTTTCAAGGCAATCGATGCGATCCTAAAAGAGGCGGGCATGACCTTCGCGGACGTCATACGCATCTCTGGCTTTGTCACAAGGAGGGAAGACTTCCCGGCCTATATGGCGGTGCGCGATCGCTATACGCTTGACCCCAAACCCGTTTCGACGCTCGTCATCGTCGGCGGGTTTACGCGGCCGGAGTTTCTGGTCGAAGTCGAGGTGACGGCGGCCAAGGTCGTTTGATCGGGGTGGGTTGTGGTATCAGAACCGCTCCATCGCGGCCTTCACTTTGCTGAGAAAGGCCGCCCGCGTCTGATCGGTGCAGTTGTTCATGTCGTAATGCGCCAGAAAGGTCACCGGTCTCAATGGATTGATCTGCGCACGCAGCACGCGCTTGACGATCTTCTTTGGAGGATTGCCGGCAACAAAAGCCCGGAAAGGCGTTGCGCCATAGGTCAGCACTGCACCGAGCTTGCGGATATGGCGCAGTCGCGATTCCACCTTGCCGTTGACGAGTTCGAAGGAAACGCCAGGTAGCCAGACGCGATCGAAATAGCCCTTCAGGATTGCGGGGAAGCCGAAGTTCCAGACCGGTGTGACGATCACCAGCCCCTGCGCTAGCTTCAGCCGATCGACATAGTCCTTCACCAGCGCCGTATTCTGGGGGTAGTCGTGGTAAACCATTCTGTCGCGGCGGGAGAGCACAGGGTCGAAGTTCTCCGCGTAGAGATTGCAGTCATCGACCTCGTGTCCGGCCGTCTTCAAGCTTTCCAACGTTTGCTGGTAGAGCGCGTTGCCATAGCTTGACTCCACCGGATGCGAATGAAGGATGAGAACTCTCATGTGGCCTCCATCACGGCGGCAAGTCCGGGGAACAGGTAGTTCTCACCCGATGAGAAATCGAAGTTCGGATTCTCCCAGGCGATCATCTTTCCGGGATTGAGCAGCCCCTGCGGATCGGTCTCATGCTTGAAGGCAAGCTGAACCTTGTCCGTCTGCTTCATGCCGCCTTCCTCCAGCGTGTAGCGATGCGGGTTGAAGATCGGGCAACCATGGTCTTGATGGATCTTGATGATCTCCTCCAGCCGCTCCTCGGTCGTGTAGCGCACCAGTGGGAGGCCCGAGCATTGGATCTGACCGTCGAACTTGATGAATTCGAGATGGCCGGGCACCTCGTCGCCGAAGATTTCGACCATCTTGGCAACCTTCGCCACATGGTCCGGCCCGGGGTATTGGACCTGCAAGTAGGTAAAGGCGGGATCGACCTTCAGCGCTCGCAGCGTCGTATGGTTCCACGCGAGTTCATAGGCGTGTGGAATGCCCTTCATGCTCTCGACCTTATCGGAGCGGAATATGATCTCGCCCTTCTGGGCCGCGGTAAAGGCGTTAAACGCATCCATCGAGTGCGGGGCGACCATCAGCACCACAACCGACTGGCCCTGGCGAATGTAGGATTTATGACGGGCAAAATAATCGTGTGGAATCGGTGCCGCGATCGGTGCGATTTCCTTGACGAGAATGCCGTTGCATTTTGCAAGAGCATCCGAGTAGCGCACTGCCGCCATGAAGTCGTCGTAGCCGACCAGCACGTCGACCCAATCGTATGCTGGTGCAAGCGGCATCTCGATTTCTGTGATGATGCCGTTGGTGCCGTAGGCGTGGCTGACCTTCTGCAGATCCCAACCGGTGAGATCGAGCACCCGCGGCTCTGCCTCCATGGTGACGACACGCAGCCGGATGATGTTGCCGATATCGCGAAGTCCACCCCAGGTGATCGACCCGACACCACCCGAACCGCCGGCAATGAAGCCGCCGATCGTTGCCGTCTGCGCTGTCGAGGGATGAAAGCGAAGTTCCTGACCTGAATGGGCCTTGGTCTGCTTGTCGAGTTGGGCGATCACAATGCCGGGCTCGCAGATCACCCGGCCAGGATGGATCTCCTTGATCTTGTCCATGGCGGCAAGGTTGAGCACGATCCCACCGGAGAGCGGCATGGCCTGACCGTAATTGCCGGTGCCGGCGCCCCGTGGCGTTACCGGAACACCATGCGCAAAGGCGACTTTGAGGGTCTGGATCACCTCGGCTTCGTTCTTGGGCGTCACGACGAGATCGGCGGTAACGCCATCGAGCTGCGCCTTCAGGATCGGCGAATACCAGTAGAAATCGCGGCTCTTCTGGCGCACCAGCGCCGGATTGTCCTCGACGGCGATGCCTTCGAGTTCCTTTTTGATCCTTTGGTAATCCGGCATGTCAGGCTCCAACGACGCTATCGAGTTCACGGTAATCCGGCAGGCTGCGGTCGATGACCTTGCCGCGGCGAAGCACAACGCGGTTAGACTGCGGACGGGAAAGAAATTCGCTCCAGCGACGCGCACTGAAGAGGACGAGATCGGCAGGCCTGCCGGCACCGATGCGGCCCATATCAGAGTGTCCGACAATGTCGGCGGGCGAGGTGGTTACGACGCGTGCGGCCGTATCGAGCGGATGGTCGAGATGAAGAATGCGCACCGCTTCGCGGAACACCTCGACCGCATCGAGGTCGCCATAGGCGTAGAACGGATCACGCGTATTGTCGGATGCGACTGCCGTGGCGACACCCGCAGCTGCGAGCTCCTTGAACAGCGTCACGCCCCGCCAGCGCGGTGTGCGGTTGGGATGGCGATCCTGCAGGTAGGCATTGCACATCGGCAATGAGACGATCGAGATGCCGGCTTTGGCAACCAGCTCTACGGTGCGCTCGGCGATCCCATCGTCTTGTCTTGCAAGCGAGCAGCAGTGGCCGGCCGTCACCTTGCCGGTAAACCGGTTCCGCAGAACGGCCTCGGCGATCGCCTTCAAGGTCTCCGCGCCGGGGTCATCCGTCTCGTCGACATGAAGATCGACGTCGAGTCCGTTTAGCGCTGCCGCATGAAGGAGCGTATCGAGCTGCCACGCGAGGTTCGGCCCCATCTTGGTGACGCCGCCGATCAGACTGCCGGAATTGCGGACGACCGCGACGAGATCGGCGAAGTAGGCCTCGTCCACCATATCGTCCATCGGAAAGAGGGCGACAGCCTGCAGGGTGATCTTGTCCTTCCAGGATTCCCGCATTTCGGAAAAGACGTCGAAGGAAATGCGATGCTGAGGGGAGGCCGAATCCAGGTGCGTGCGGATCAGGCTCGTGCCGTGCGCGTAGGCAGACCGAAGAGAGAATTCCATTCGTTTGCGCACATCATCGGCCGACCAATACGCCTCGCGATCGGCACCGACCGCCTGCAGCGCACCCATGAATGTTCCGTCCGGATTGCTGCTGCGTCCCCAGATATGCCCCTTGTCGAGGAGCGTGTGGACATCGGCAAAGCATGGCCAGACCATCCCCTGGCGCAAGTCGGATTTTGCGAATTCCTGTGGGGCACTGCCGGCCGGCAGGATCGCCGAAACAAGACCGTTTTCGATGATGATATCGGCTCGCACAAGGCCTTCATTGGCTGGCGCATTGAAGCCTTCGACGGCAACGGCGGGCAGCGTCGCATTGCTCAGCACGAAGCGACCGGCGTTCGGAGGCGACATGAAGGAGTACGTCATCAGTTTTCCCGCTTGAGGCTGCTCTCATGCCAGCGATGCAGGCAGAGCCAGGAGATGAAGGAGGTGACCGCGAAGATTGCCACTCCGAGCAGCGAGAGCATCAGCAGCGCGGCGAAGAGGCGAGGGATGTTCATGCGGTACTGTGCTTCCAAAAGGCGGAAGGCAAGGCCGGAGCCGGCACCGGCCGAACCCGCAGCAAACTCGGCCACGACGGCGGCAATCAGCGCCAGACCTCCACCGATGCGCAGACCCGTCATGAAATAGGGCTGTGCCGCCGGCAGCTTGAGGTAGAGCAGCGCCTGCC
>Ga0123342_1005625_pt1 | contig 17992 bp, 7 predicted proteins | sample Turbeawhitnodule_FD_89960 | JGI IMG/M metagenome (GOLD analysis project Ga0123342, IMG submission 89960) | Root nodule microbial communities of legume samples collected from Mexico - Turtle bean Mexico white nodule | ecosystem: Host-associated > Plants > Roots > Nodule | place: Mexico: Nepantla...
AACCGATGCCATCCCTTATCCTTCATTGTCTGCCTAATCCGTTAAGAAACTTGTTCTTATACCTCTTTTCATGCATGTTTGGGTAATTGGTGCAGAGTTGCTGGAGTGGAATTTATTTCTGAAGAAATAAATTTGAAAATCATTGCTCATACCTAGTTTTTCTTCCCATGCTTATGTTTCTTGTATGGAGATTTCTTTTCCTTGAAGTTCTTACTTTTCCTAGTAAAATATGAAAATAAAGTTTCCTGGTGTATTGAGAAAATTTGGTAAACTATTTGAGAGAATGTTCACCCGCATTTATTTTTTGATGGTTGAGAAAGTAACACTTGAAACTACCTTTCACTGAGTTTAATTTTGTTTTTGGCCCTAATCTAACATTGGGTTGGCTGTCAGACATTGAAGCTTTTACTGTATAGATACCTTTTTCTGAACTTTTACTATTACTTTTTGATTGATATCTAATTATGGTTAAAATTGTGCATTTTCTAGTTTAAATATAATTTTACCTCATTCTGACGTTATTTGATTTTATGTCAGTTCTTCATTTCCTTCCTTTTTGTTGATTCTTGGGCATTTTAAAATATTTTGCTTATTTTATCTGGGGCAATAACTGTTCATAGTAAATATTGCAGAAAGAAAATATCTAGCCTAGAAAAAGATCGCCATGATTTGCAGTCCACTATTGATGCTCTACAAGAAGGTAATCAGACTTTAGCTGTTTTTTATTCTGCATTTTGATTCACACAAAATTTGATGTTTCATTTTAAGTTGTAATTTTTATTTATTATTGGCCTTCCGTACTGTGTTTAAGTTTGGTGCCTATAATTATTTGAAACTTATAAACTAGCAATGACAATAGAAAATAGAACACAAATGTGTTAGAATTGTAGATATGACATCTCTTTCTCTAGCTTATACTCACAAACACACATATAATATTCATTATCGAAATCCAATAATCTAAGTACATAGGTTTTTTATTATTGAAAATAATGCTGATCTTTAGTGTTTTTAGAGACAAATGTGATAATAGTTACTATTGTCCCTAGTTAGTTCACTTGGTGGTTAGTACTCTGTTCTATCAAAAGAGAACTGTTCATCATTTGTTTTAACTTTGTGCCATTGTCAAGTCTGATATCCATAACTCTTGTGTACTCTTTTGTTTTCTCCAGTTGCTTTTGAAACAAATATTATCTTTTGCATGGAAGTTTTAATGCATGTCTACTTTGGTATTTTCAGGGCTTAAGTTGCTGATGGTTTTTACATTTATTGTTTTTTCGGTTATATGTGGAATTCTATGATAGTGCATATTGCAGAATTATTTTGATGTTTATGACTTTAGACTGTTTATCCTTTTCTGGATATAGAGTTAAGTGAATTTATTTGTTGGTTCTTTTTATTGGTGGATATCATGTAATTAATTCATTTTGTTCTTTTTTTATTTGCTTTTTTCTTTTCCTTATGAAGAGAAAAATATTGGAGATGTGGTAAAAAATCCTAGTTAACCATTCATTGCAAGCTCTTAATACGAATCACATGCAAACAAATTTTGTTTGAGCTGAAATATTATGAACTCAAACCCATTTTCTTGCTTTGTCATTGCCCTGATACAGAAAAGAAGGTGCTGCTTTCTAAGATGCGAAAGGCTTCAGGGACTGGAAAGTCTATAGAGAGTCAAACAAGTAAAAGGGATATTTCTACATCAACGGAGGATTTAGGTTTGTTTGCCTCAGTTTGCACTATTACTTTGTCTGTTTTTGGTATTCTTCATGGTGTTTTCAATTTACATATGCTGTATTCGACATCAATTGAGCAATTTTGCATACTAATCTTCTTTGTTCCATTATCCTTAAGTAGGAATAAGAGAATGAAATGCTTGGTATCCACAAATAAAAAATGCTTAAAAACAGAAAATTTCAGGTCTATAGAAGTTCTTATGTAGACAAGCATATGAATATATGATGTAATATACCTAGATTAGGTTCATTTTATTTTATTATATTATTATACTTGAAGATTTAGAGTTGCTGGAAAAGCTTGAGTGAATGTCTATTCTCAGCAGCAATATGCATATATATATATATGTATGTGTGTGTGTGTGTGTGTGTGTTTTTATGAATGTATGCATGTATAGACTAGAGGGATCCACCAGCCCTTAGAGTAACTTTAGAAGGCTGCTCTTAATTTGGACCATTTTTTTAATTTCAAATCAATGGTTTAAGATTAAATAACTAAATCTCCTCACGTGACCTATCATTCATAGTAAGCTTTCTTCTTTTCATCTTAAACCAATTATCCACTATCATAAAACTCTCCAATCATTTTACTTCAGAGGAGTCCCCACAAGAGAACAACTGCTGTATGGCTTCATTGCACTGTCGCAAGTACAACAAACTGGTGCTGTGGTGCAATAGTGTCACCATCTCTGATGGGTTGATACCTAATCCTAACCACACACTTAACCATCACGCCTCTACTTTTTTCAACATAGTGCAAGCTTTGCACGTTGGAGCCCTCGTCTGTGGCCAAATAGGAGAGTTATATTAGCAAAAGGAGCATACCGGATGGATGATAGGACCAGTTGAGACTAGGAGAACCTGCACCTATGTATAGACTTTTCAGACTACATAAAAAAATAGCTTTATGAAGCTTTACAAGACTATTTTTCTGACAGCTGATACAACTAGTCTTTTCTCAACATAATTTCACTAACAGTAGGCACAACTGGTCTTTTCTTAACAATTTATATCATATTCTTTTATGTAACTTATTGCAAGAATGTCTTATACATGTGCAATGTAACCAACGTCTGGTATCTGATCTTTCCAGCACATATAAACGTGTATTCTTATATTTTCATGGCTAATGTAACCCTTGTTAGTATTTGCTCTTAATTGGTTAAAGTCACGAAAGATAAATAAGTTTTTCTTTTGGATCATATATCCCCCTTGGTTCAAGAATTTTTATTTGACTCAGGAGTCATGACTGGCTGGCAACTGATACTTGATTAAAGTATTCGCTATTACTTTTAGTATTTTACTGGATTAGTATCTAGTTTGTTATGTTTATATATTTTATTTCATGCAGCAAGTGAAGATCCAGCTTCTAACACTTCCAACCCAGAAATCAATGATAATGCTGCTGAGGCCTCTAGTTCGTCGTCCTTAGTTCCTGAAACTAGACGCTCATCTCTTGCCGTTTCTCCTGTTAATATTCCTCATGATCAGGCGAGAATGATTGAGAACATTAATGCACTTATTTCTGAGGTAAGGTTCGGTGTTTTGAGAATTTGGTGGGTGGGATATACCCCATCTCTTGGTTTTTTACTATTTGGAGAATTTGTTTTTTACGATTTGGAGAATTTGTTTTGCCACCTATCTTGCTTTCCATATTTTATCAGAGTAGTGTGAATTTGTTATCAAACAAGCACACATATTCACCTGTCTACCTTTTGATATGTAGCTGGCATTAGAGAAAGAAGAATTGATAAAAGCCTTGACATCGGAATCATCTGAGTGTTCCAGGATGAAGGTAATTCAATTAGAATGCATTATATTAAATGTGGAAAATATATTTTTAAAAGAATAGGAGATGTAATATGTGGAAGAGCTTATTTCACTTATTCAAATACTTGTAATCTTATGATCAAACTGCTACCATCCTAAATCTAAATGATAAGCGACATCCTTAGAATTTGAAACATAATAATAATTCCTGAAAACTAAATTATTTGAATTCAAATTACAGATTTAGGCATATATTTGCAATACTAATAAAAATGTGGGAGCTGCCTCTCTAAAGTCAGTTAGATTTTCGAAAATTTTCTTGCTTTAGTTTGTCACATTCTTGTCTGTTTTGTCATTTTGGTTGTGTCCTTGTCTAACCTTGTGATATATGCTGTTTCTTTTCCTGATTGAAGGAAATAAACAAGGAGTTGTCCCGAAAACTTGAGGTCCAGACACAAAGATTAGAGCTTTTAACTTCTCAAAGCATGGTCAATGAAAATATTTCTACTAAGCAACCAGATTCCCGTGCTGTGTATGAGAACACCCCATATGCAGATGAGGGTGACGAGGTAACCTATGTTCATTTTACTGTAGTTTGGTTATGTGAACTTATTATTGTCTGCATGTCTAGTGCACGTCATTTATACATCCTCATGTCTATTTTGAAGTCTTGATGATGAATCCCAGCATACTATTTTGTAATTGAAAGCTTCACTACTTGCGAAGTTGCGAGTAGTGCAAGTATCTATATGAACATTATAGACCTGGGTTATGTTGTTAGGTAGAAGTAGTGGGTTTGTGCTGAAATGATATCAAGTAGCTAAGATTATAGAGATTAGAAAACTTGAAAATGAAGAAAAAGGAATTGATGTCTATTTCTGGTACTAGGTTGTGGAAAGGGTGTTGGGATGGATTATGAAGCTGTTTCCTGGTGGACCTTCAAGAAGGAGAACCAGCAAACTTCTTTGATTGGATTTACATTGGACTGTTATTTGTTGTCACCAAAGTCTTACTCAACTGTTTGGATGAATCATGAAGCTGTTTCCCAGTTGCCGCCAAGGTAAAGAATCAGCACATTTTCAAACCCAGTTCCATGAGTAACATGTCGACTAAAGTCTACCGAGTTGCTTTTTGTTCTTGTAACCTCCTGAACAGAGTGGAGGTCGTGATCTGTAAATTTTGAGTGAATTATCCAACAAATTCTTGAGAAGAATTTCTCTTTTGGGCTGCTGCTTATTGATCGGTGGTGAATCCGGCTGCAATTATTTTGGAAGATGGTAATAAAATCTGTTGTGTCGTTTTATCTCTTTGATTGAATTCCAAATTTTGTGGGTATAATAGTTGGGTATGAAAGAGATTGTACCAAGAAGCTTAGTGAGAGAGACAGATCAGTTGTTAGATAACAGTATGAGATGTGAGAACATTTGTTGAATGTATATGATGCTAGATAGAAGTGCAAACACAAGATTATTATATTGACACATAATTGGAGTCTGTATTTTTCACATCACTTATGAACATTATATTTCCTTAGTATATACAGTGAACAACATTTCACCTGATTCAGTTTACAGTTAGCCACTTAGAGATTTTCTTAATTTTTTTCTTTATAAAACTCTTTTCGGCTGATTGAGTGAAAATTGTTGAAAGACTCCAATTTTAGAGCATTCTGCTTTCTGATTTTTTTTAATCAAAGTTCTAATTATGTTCTAGAATGTAGAATTTGAAATTCATATTTAGTATCTCAGGATTATTTACTTTAGAATATTTCATAATCATTTTGAAATGTTTTCCCAAAAACCATTTACAATTTATTCCAAAAGGTTATTTTAAAAATGTGAACATAAAAATTCTTTAGCACAGCAGCATGACCACAAGTGCAATAGTAACTCGCCATCTCTCCCTATTAAAAAATAGGTACCATTTCCCTTTCTCTACCTTATTATTTGCTTTATTATTTTTTAGTTTTGGAATCCTTTCCGAATTCACTTTCCAAAAGGGCTGTTAAAAAACTCCATCCGTGAAATGTCATTAAATAATTAATCAATTATTTAAAAATAAAATAACAATTTAACTGAATTAAAGTTTTTCCTAAGATTATTATCATTATTAGGGAGGAGTATTCATTTGAGATTTTAAAAGATATTTTTACATCAAAAAAAGGTCCTGTAGATTTTAAGAGATTTTGTAATATAATCATTTAAGAAAAAAATTAAAAACTTATAATTAGGATTTTTTTCATTTGAATTTAAAAAAATATTTATAGGATGTGAAATTATAAGAGAATTTCACGGATTTGTAAGTATTTTCAAAAAGCGATAAATATTTTTTGACGGTGAAATCATATGATTATGTTTTGTGATTCAAAGTAAATTTTAGTTATCATAAATGCTGATATTACAATAGATATAATTGAAAATAGTAAACAATTTTATTATTTTCATACGTTGTTTTAATTAGATAAAACGTTAAACATCAAATACAAAATATTTGTGAAAATGGGAACATGTTCAGTGACTCATTATTTCCAGCAAAAGTAAATTAAACTTGTGATTAAGAATTTCTAAAATATCTACCAAAGTTAATGAAAGCTAACAAGCTAATTATAAGGTTTCGATTAAGAAAAAAATATAAAAGTAATACAAATTATAACAATTAATTGACTTGTAGGCACACTAACGAGTTGACATCTTTAGTAAGGTTATGCATGTAGAATGCTTAGATTTTATTAAAGCACATTTAAACATGATTAAATGTTAAATAAGAGGCCAAAATAAATAAATAAAACTAACGAAGACCTACATTGTAAATTAGGAAAAATAAAACATACTTAAAACAGTCTTACATACTAAAAATTGACAAAGAAAATCCTATTTTGTAAGCAAGCCATAGAAATCTTTACGTATACGTAAATATGTGTCATCTCCACTATCAGGACATGGACATGTGCAACTAAATATTTTTATATCACCGATTGAAAAAAATAAATTGAAAAGATTTTTAATAATATAAACTTCGCCATTTTAAAATAACAGAAATTTAAATGTTTGGAAAGAATTTTAAATTTGCTGTTTTGTTATTTTTTAATAAAATTTTAATTTATTTTTAGATAAATTATATCAATATTTATATTTGTAATAGATAAGAATAATACATTTATTGATAGTATAAAATTGCTTTAATAAACTTCTTTCAATAAATAACATGTACTGTTACTTCTATAAATAAAAAAACTCAAACTACAATCATCTTAAAATATAAAAGGTATTAATATTTAAAAAAATAAAAGGAAGAAAAATTGTTAGATATTTGTTTGTACGTGGCATGTTGGGGCCACATCATTATGAACTAGTGGAGCAGAAGCTAAAACAGTGCACAATCTAAGTTACTTTGTCACTCATCAAATCTTCCACTTCAACTCAACTATGTCTGCCTTATCTCTACCAATTCCCCTCACCATTCGTTCTTCTTCATCCAAAGGTTCATCCTTCATAACAAACCCTTCAATTTCTCTTACTCTGCATGCACAAATGCTTAATCTGATTCTCTTCTCATCCATCTTTTGTTTTCTTTGCTTCCATTTGGGAAGCAGATACAGATAGTTCTTTGAGAAAGGACTGGAGGAAAAAATCCAAACCTATCCCACCAGGTGGCATCTATCCAGCAAAAGATACTTGCAGGTATATAATTATGTACTTTGTGTTTGTGTGTCTGTGTTAGTTACCCCCATTTTATTCAGAAAAAAATAGGGTATGTATTTGAAAGAGTAAAGAAGTTTACATATAATTTAAGCATAAATCATTATGTATAATGATAAGTGATTGACTTTTACTATAATTGTCTTGAAAGTCATAAATTTCTGATTAACAGACTATTACATTGAGAATGCATAACCATGAACTCCTTTATTTATTTATGGAAAATGTTCTAGTTGCTACATAGTTTTCTATGTTATTAGTTCTCATGGTTTGGTTTTGTTATTTTTCTTTTGGGACAGTCGTTGTGGGTTGTGTGATACATATTACATTGCCCATGTCAAGAATGCATGTGCTTTCTTGGGAGATGGAATGTCTAGGATTGAAGTAAGTCTCCTTCTTTCCTCTATTGCATATATATCTGCAATACATAAACTAGGTGACACCCTTTGTTTTATTTTTAAATATAAGATTTATAAAGTGTTTCAAATGATGATACCTCTGAGAGAGCTTTTATGAATTAACAGGCATAAGTTAGAACTTATTGAGAAACTATTTCAGTTTTTTCTCTCTTATTAGTAACTTATGGACAAACCCCTCTGAACAGACCCACATGTCAAATTGAAATTTCAATAGGCAATAGTTATTTGTTTTTTTTATTTTGGCTTTGGTGATTGAACTTCAAATTATGTATGACTAATTTGAATGTTACATGAGTATTTTTATTACCATACTTTGCTTCTAATTGGAAACTTTAGTCTTGTAAAAATATTTTGCCTAACTAAAGTTGCTTCTGTGCTCCCAATTGTTTTCCCTTTCAGAGACTGGAACCTGTTGTTCATGGTAGAGGAAGGAAAACTGATAACTTGGATGAGACCTACTTAGGGGTATATGAGGAACTTTTATATGCTCGGAAAGTTCTCCCTGTAGAAGGTATTTCTAGTTGTATTTCTGATATTTGGTTCTGGTTGCTAATCCTAATTGTTACAGATTCAAGGTAGTCAAGGTCCTGTACGTGGCTAGTTACTTTGAAGTTGTTTTCAGTAATGCTATATAAGATTTTTTATCACTTATAGTTTGCATGGATTTCAGTTTGGGTTCCTCAACTTGATGGATTACCTTTCTAATATGAAGCTTTTACAGTTTAAGATCTAGTGATTTCCATTCATTGCTGCGTTTAACGTAGTCTTTTGTGGTAATCTTGAGGCGTAAGGAATATGGCGAGAATTAGACTAGATGCAAAAAGAAGGAATTTTCTCACATGTTGATATTTTTTATCAATTGAGGTTTCAGACTTAGGACAACAATTGGCAATAAAGGTTTTCTTTACTTGTAAAATGATATTTTGGTCCTTGGAGATGGGTTTCTCGCAATTTAGTCCCTGATTAAATTATGCATACATTTAGTCCTTTAGTTATTCAAATGCATAATGTCATTGACCTTATCAGAAATAGTACATAAAGTTAGGTGAAACAAATTTGACTAATTGAGAACTGAAGTGAAATGTAAATTAAATAAAGGGTCTAAATTATTGCATAATTTGGAGACCAATTTGATGAATGCTGATTTTATATTTTATGCTGCTCTGGAAAACCAAGAAGTTATGACTCATGAGGATGTTTATTCTTTATATTTTCTAAAAGGATGGTTACCATATTTTCTTTTGGTTGAGTCTGAGGAATATGCTATCAGGAATGCTGTATATGATTGATATAGGTTATAGTTTTAACCTAGTTAGGATTATAGCCTGTAAAGTGATGCTGTAGCATTCTTTATCATTTAAAAAAAGGGAGAATTGTTTAAGCATCTATTGGGGAATTAACCGATTTTTTGTTTCAATAAGATAAAAAGATCACTGTTTAATATATTGATATGGACATATATAAAAACTTTTGCTTATTTGGCATTTGCGTATTAACGAAAGTTCTGTTTATTTCCAAGTGATTTAGACCAGGTTTCTTGACTAGGTTTTACATATAAAATTCCTTTCGTTTATAGGAGCTCAATGGACTGGTATAGTAACAACCATTGCAATAGAGATGCTTAAATCAGGGATGGTGGAGGCTGTCATTTGTGTACAAAGGTAATATAATATAATTGCAATTCTAGATGGTAAATAAGATGCCATATTTTTTATTGCTGAGACTGACTTTTTCTTTGTTAATGCCTTTGATGTAACTTTCTTTATTATAGTGATCCTGATGACAGATTCACTCCAAGACCTGTTTTAGCAAGGTCTGCATTTTCTTAATGTCAAATGGATCTAAGTTAATTTCCCATCATGATATTAAGGTTTTTTCTTTTTAAAACACACTGTTTATTTCTTCAAATTTCTTGTAGGACACCTGAGGAAGTGTTGGCTGCTAAAGGTGTCAAGCCAACATTATCACCTAACCTCAATACCCTGGCTCTTGTTGAGGTGTGCAAAATATCTTTTTTACTGGAGAAAGAATTTTTCATGATCTAGGATAAATCTTGTATAAAATTTTCAGTTGCGTATTATTCCGAATTATTTATGTAAACCAGCTTATCTATAAATATGAAAAAGCTTCTGAAAAAGCCGTCATTCTAGTGAATCCAGGCTAGTAAATGAATGCGAATGCAGTACTAGGGAATGAAATATGTTGATATAATAATGCTAAACAATATATGGGAATTAAAACCAAGGGCATTTTGACCTTTTTCTAGATATTGAAAGATACAAATGAGGAAAGTATTAAGGATATTCTCTGTGAGATTCATTTGTTTTGGCATTCTGTACGAGCTGTAGAAACAAAATGATTGCATCCAGCATGTTTTCCTCATTCGATGCACCTTGGCTTTGGAGAAAATTGAATCCATTATATTCTTTTGAGACTATTACATTTAATTTCAAGACTGGTATTCGATTTCTCCTTTGTGATTTTAATGTTCTTCCTGATTTTGTTCATTTAGCATATTGCCCAAGAGCATCGGGGGTTCTTCAAAAATTTATTCTTTGCTTTGAACTGGATATATCTGATGACTTATATTTCTGCCTCTTAGATGAGAGAGAGCTCTGTAATCTAGGTCTTGATTCAAGACTGTCTTAGATGTACAAAAGGAAATTTTAACTTCTAGAAAGTTTTATGAAAAATGGATCTTAACTTTTCCTGTGATGCAAATAAAAGACAACCTGTCAACTGCCCATGATATTTTTTGCATATAGCTTATTGGTTCCTTAATTTCAGCTGTCATAAAATTTATCAGATGTATTCTTCAGAGGAAACCTTTTACATTCATAGTTATTCTTTCTGAATTTTCATTACTGATAGGCTGCTGGTGTCAAGCGTCTTCTTTTCTGTGGGGTAGGTTGCCAGGTGCAAGGTATATCTACTATAAAGATACATCTTTTGCAAATTTTCATCATTTTCTCCATCGTGACTTGTAATGTTGTAATGCAGAATAATTTCTTCGATTGCAGCGTTAAGATCTGTGGAGCATCACTTAAATTTGGATAAGCTCTATGTTCTAGGCACAAATTGTGGTATGGAAAAGGTCCAGTGTTTGGCTATAAGCCTTTAAATCATTTGTTGAATATTTATAAAATCAGTAACATCAATAATTTCTTAGTGGATCTGTTTAATTTTGTAAATTCTTGCTTGAAAAAATGGACTTGTACTAAAATTCTCTTTCTGCAGTGGACAATGGTACTAGGGAGGGGCTGGATAAGTTTCTAAAAGCTGCGAGTACATCACCAGAAACAGTTCTACATTATGAGTTTATGCAAGATTACAAGGTTTTCAGCTGAAAAATCCTTTCTGGTTTAGAGCAGTTATGGACAAATGAACATTTTGGTTTTGAAGTGGAAAATAAATTGATAATTTATGATAGTAGAATAACCAATTGATTTATTTAGAATGGTGCTTTATCATAACATTTTTCTCTATTATCAAGTTTATTTTATGTTCCTAAGTTACTTTTTCAAACATTCTGGCAGGTTCACTTGAAGCATTTGGATGGTCATATAGAAGAGGTATACAATATCCCTTTATTTTACTTTGTTTATGGGTTTCTCAAGCATGAAACTTTGTTCAGTTTCAAAACTTACCCTGCACAGGTTCCTTATTTTTGTCTGCCAGCAAATGATTTGGTTGATGTTATTGCCCCATCTTGTTACAGGTAATTGTTATTTTACTTTGTCTAATGTGATGGCTTGAAATTTATATATAGGAATCATGATTTTGTTTATACTTCAATTTCTTATTTGTTCTTTCATTATATGTTGCACTAAGTTGTCAATTTATTTTTCTTCCTTGCAGCTGTTTTGACTATACAAATGCTTTAGCTGTAAGTTCTTATCTGCTTGACCATCTTGTCTTTTTGACATGCATATTTTACTTGAACTTAGGAGGACTGTGTTAATTGCTTCTAAGTGTTTGAAAAGCTGTCTACAAAGTACAAACTGTTCACCTGCCAAATTCTTTCACCATATATTGTTTAATCACTTCCCATGATGCTAAAATGTTTCAACCTTTTTTCTTGATTGTAAAATATTATGTCAAACTTGGTTTTGGTTAATTATTTCTTAAATGTAAGACATAATAACTTGCCATAAACTTGTTTAATTATTCAGTTGGTATTGAGGATTATATATCTAACTACTTTTATACTTTCACTTGCTTGCACGCTCCCTTTTATTGCCTAAATTTGATCTGAAGTTGCATTTATGATAGCAAATAGTCTAACAATGAGATGACTTATGACAACTTATTGATTAGATCTTATATTTTATCCATGCATTTATTTTGTTATATTGTAGGATAGACTTCAAAAGAATATTTTGTATGAGCTCACATCTCTTCATTCTTTAAAAACCATATGCATTTTTTTATCCTCTCATAAGAATCAAATTTTCATGTTTGATACACCCTCAATTTGATCTTGTTAATATGTAACTAGAAACTCCAAGAAAAAAACTTCCATTTATTTTCTATTCTATGTGAGTGTGAAATATGAAGAACTGTTGTATATTTCCAATTTTGCCAAGTGATGTCCTTATTAGGCTTTTTTTGCTTGATGTTCACATGTTTGTGCATATTTTTTCATGTTAAGAAACAGTTATTTGACACTAGAAAAATAATTTTCAGGACATGGTGGTTGGATATATGGGCGTGCCAAAATATTCTGGAATCAGCATGCCACAACATCCACAATATGTTACAGTCAGGTAACTCGATGGACTAAAAAACCCAAGTCTCTCTTTTTTTGCATATTATCATTGGGTATATGCTCTTTATCTATCATAAATGTTTATTGGCCAAATCATGCATTACTCTTTCTTGAAGGGTTGCTTTTATTTTGCTCTTGATATGACAGGAATGAACGTGGAAGAGAGATGTTGAGTCTAGTTGAGAACTTACTAGAGATTACTCCAACAATTAGCACTGTAAATACTTTTCCATTTAAGCATATTGTTTTTATTTTAGAACGAAGAAGAGTATGATTTTTTTCCATTTGATTCAGGGGGATCGGCGTCCATTTGTCATGGAGACTGTTAAGGCAGATGATGAAGCAAAGTTAGGTATATAACATGTTCTTTGTGATAGAACTGGATTTTATGGATTCATCTATTCATATGATAGAATATGAGAGTTATTATATTATCTTGGGCTTAGAGTTTCTCTTCTCTGTTTGTTTTGATCAGTACTACTATATATACTTTCATGTTTGATTACTTCTTTCTTTGAAATTCTTGATCAGGAAGAGGTCCTTCTCAACCTGCCCCAAAATTTGTTGGAAATCTGCTGGCTTTTATACTAAACCTGGTAAAAGATTCATAGCATTTTATCCATTTCTACATGTATATTATGCACGGCATAACAATATTTTTTGCTCTGGCTTTTATGTTCAGATCGGTCCTAAGGGTCTTGAATTTGCACGTTATTCACTTGATTATCATACCATTCGCAACTATCTTTACGTGAATCGTTTGTGGGGCAAGGAAAGGTATGTAGGGTATACTCTATTGTTCAGATTTGATCAACTTGTGTGATTTGATCATATTGTTCAGATTTCTTTCTGAATACTCTATAATTAGGACATATTTGATCATTTTCTCAGATTCTATTTGATTTTAGTTCCTTAATTAGCTTAGGATAGATAATAGATATAGACTATGTATAACATATTCTTTTTCTACAGCAAAATTATCAAAGAGTATTCAGAATTGTACTAAAAATCCTTATACCATGTTGCTAAACCCCTCACTTTCATTATGATCATCAACTAATCAAGTGCATAGTAATTTCCACCCAAACTCTTTGTTCTTAGAGATTATGCTTCAATTCTTCAACCAACAATGCATTTTTTATCAAAATTGAGGAAGGGCTTCTAACACTTAAGAATGGAAAATATGAAAAAATGTCTAAGAGGGCACAATTATCTCTTAGTTGATTCATTCATTTATGGGTTCTTACATCAGTAAAATACAAAAAGATATAATGATCTGCACATAGGTGCCAGACAGGTAATACAAAAGATGATTTAACCTATTCTAACAAGTTAACCCCTTCACACAAGTTAAGCAATTATGACACTCCCCCTCAAGCTGGATCATACATATCATATACCAAGCTTGGAACCTATAATTGAATTTGAGGTTCTCTCAAGAACTTGTCAAAATATCTCCAAGTTGATCATTGGAGTTGACAAATTTCGTGCAAATTCCCTGGACAACAACTTCTCCCAAACAAAATGACTAATCTTTGTATGTTTGGTTCTCATGAAATACACACAATACACAATTACTTTACTATTTCCCTTATCTTCATAGAACAATCCTTGTCCTGAAGCCTTTTCTATAATTTTGATTAAATGGAATTGATTTGTACAGATTCTATTAGACTCTATTTCCTTAATTTACATAGAATAGACATATATGTCCATCTATTATCCACAAGCTTCTAATGTTATTCAGAAATATTTTTTTCCTTCTTTCTTCAAAGTTAGGATAATTTATTGCAGACCCTTACTTTGGATGTTAAGGATATCAAGTTTGTTTGTTGTTTTGAAATGTAAAAATGTTTGCAGGGCTGATAGGCACATGCCTACATATGCTAAGAAAATTGTGGATCTGTACAACAAAAATGGTCAAATTGATAAGATGCTTTCTGACAGACCATAAGGTTCCAATCAGTGTCATAGATAACTTGAAAGCATGCATGGTGATGGAGTCTCTAGTTTTCATTTTACATTGAATTCATGAAAAAGATCATGAGGTCATAACTAGCCTATGTTTGGCTAAAGAAGTGATTAGCAGTTTGAACAGCACTGGGTTCATACAAAGATTTAGGATAGAGTATTGAGTAAATATGAAGATTTAAATTCGAACTTATTGATTACAATCTACTGATTTTGAGCTTTTTGAGATTGCTTTGCAAGTTGTAACAGGTAAAATGTGAGAACAATTTATCTTTTGTTACTTTTGTGGCATCATATGAACACATATCTTAGTATCAGAAACTCCAAATTCTAAAATGTCTTGTTCCTAAATAGATCAATTTTAAGAAAACCTCTTAATACCATTTTGGTTTGCCACCATACTGCATGGCACAGATTGTAAATCAGTGCTGTTCAAGCAACCTGAAAATTTCATCTGCCACCATTCATTTTTTTTGGGAATGTTCATTATTAATTCTTTTACCAATTTGCCCATATTGAATAGTTTTGTCTAAAACATATGTTTATCATTGGAAACAATCTTGCTTAAAAGAAGGATCATTATGAATTGGTTGGTTTCTTTCATTTAAATTTGGAGCTTGTGTAGAAATGATTAAATTTTTCGTAGGTTAATACTTCTATGTATTACTTTTTAAGTAAAGTTTGTATGTAGAAATTAATATATAATATATAATATAACTTTTTAATTTTAATAAAATAGTTGAGGTTTTATTGTCTTTTTACATTAATATATATATTAAAAATTTATTGAAAAGTAAGGATACGATTAATTAAAACATAATTAATATTATTTGAAATTAAAAAGGAGTTTGTATATTTCATTATTTTATGAAATAAAAAGTAAATTAGAAATCATTTTAAAGACTAAAAAAATTATTGATTTCTAAAATTAGTCTATATTAGTATCTAATTAGTTATCAATGTTTCAATTATCAATTATTTAGATTCTAAATTTGGTAGCTAATTAGATACCAATTTAAAAACTAAACTAATTTAGAAATCAATAATTTTTTTTAGTATCTAAAATAGTTTCTAATTTAATCACTATAGCGACTAATTATTTTTTTTATCTCTAACATTAATTTTTATTTAATGATTTTCTTGTAGTCTTATGTGATGAGAAAAAACGCACGCGTAAGCAATACACAATCACGAATCAACTGCAAAAAAAAATAAATGACACAAGATTTAACGTGGTTCGATCGTCAACTGCAACCTACATTCACACGGGCAACTATTAGGTTTTCATTTCTTTATTGTTGCACACCAATCACAAAGACAATGACATCTTTAAATAGAAATTATAAAGGGGACACAATAATTAAGCTCACACACTATACATGGTGTTTGGTCGGTCCAACCCAATTGGTCCTGTCCAACATTGTTTAGGAATTAAATGTTGGCAACATAAAAATAATAAAGTTTGTCTACCAAACGATCCCTTAGATGAACGTAAAAGTGTTTGGTTTGGTTTGGAGTTATTCACAAGACATGATCTCTAATGCATGGACATAGAAGGCATAACACGTGCAAGTGGATAATTGTGTTTGCATCATGGTACCAAAAATGGTAACAATGTACGTGCACTCAACCCTCAAAGATCCATTATGTTTTTATAAACTTTAACATTATACTAATTAACATGTAAATTCAAATAAATACAATTAACAATCATATAGTAAAAATGGTTATTTTTTATAAGGAGTAAGTGCTTTACTAGTATTGCTCTAGAGTTTTAAATGAATGATGAAACTAAGTGGAGGCAAAAACAAAATTAAGAAAAACATAATATTTTTTAACAACTAATTTTAGTGGCAAAAAATTATTTGTTATTATATTAACTAAGTTAGATACTATTTCATAAACTTGATATCTAAACTAATATTTATTATTAATAAAAATTTATAAATTAGTTTCTAAATTGATAGATTAGTTATTAACCACTCTAGATTTTAAATTAATCACTATAAAGGTTAATTTAGAATCTAAAAAATTAGTAGTTAATGTTAGATATTAATTTAAAAACTATTTGATAATTTTTTATTAATAATAAAAATTATTTTAGATATTAATATTTTTATAGTTTATAAAATAATATTTAACTTAGTCAATATAATAACTAATTATTTTTTATTTTTAAAATCAGTTGTTTTTTTGATGATTTTCTTATAGTGTGACGGTCAAACATCTTCAACTTTCATATATGTTCCTTATGTGTGTGACAAGCTTGAATATGAATGTTAAATTAAATGTACTCCATACAACTTTAGATGCCTTGACTAGTGACAATATTTTTCTATGAAGAAAACACCTTTAACTCATGTTTCAAGAGATTTTGATGTTAACTTGAACAACTTTGGTTAGAAGGAAAGAATGAATATTTTATGTAACATAACATGAACGTACAAATATTCTGAGTAATATGAAATTAGCTTAAGTTAGACTTATAAAACGTAAGAAAACATTACATTATCATTTTTCAGACACAACACTTGTGTTTGGTATGATCTATTGTTGAAAACTAAATCATCGCCTTTTAGATGAAATATGACCGTATTAGTATTTAATTATTTTTAACACTTAATTAAAATTTAAATGTGATTGATCTTTTACTCTAAAAAAACATATCTTATTTTTTACATTAAAAATATTTAAAATCTAGAATACTTGAAATGTTAAATATATTTTATATTTGGAGGAGGATGATCAAATAATTTCGGTATAACTTATATAAATTGTTGTTAGAATGCATTAATTCAAAATTATTTGAAGTCGTATTTAAATATATAAGAATTTGAATAATTTATTTATCATTCTATTGTTGTTCTTTTCTCAATACAATTTTGATAAACGTTCAAGATATCTATATATTATAATTGAACGCTTTTTGAATCAATAAAAATTACAATATATAATCATTTGATAATTTTTTTACTCAACAATAACATACATTCATCAAATAAAAAAACTTATAGGGTTAAATTATTTAGTGAATATTTATACGTAAGTGGTAGTGTTTATTATATCAGATTGTTTTTACAATTTTGCAATAAAATATTTTGGATAAAGTAAAAAAGAATTATACATCATTGATGTACTTCATGTATCAATCAAATGATAAGGCATCGTGTGGCTAAGGTCTCATGCCATCTTAACAATATCTTTCTTTTGTTTTTAATCAAACTCACTCAAATTATTGTTATTGTCGGCCATTGGTTTAAATTTACAATTAAGGTTAATCAAGATTTATTGTCAAAATTTGAATTGTGAATACCTACCACTGAACACTTGGATTAGTATAAGTTATTCAAACTTAATTAAGTTCAAATTATGAATAAACAACTATATTGGATATTTGGAAAAATAATTTTTATCGCATATTAAATTTGAAAATAATTGTTACTGATAGAAGGTAATCAATGTTATTGCTAAACAAATTGTAAATTTGAAAATTTTAGAACTATGAATATATATATATATATATATATATATATATATATATATATATATATATATATATATATATATATATATATATATATATATATATTTTTATTTTATATATATTTTTTTTATATAAATAAAAAATAT
>Ga0123342_1005626_pt1 | contig 17992 bp, 10 predicted proteins | sample Turbeawhitnodule_FD_89960 | JGI IMG/M metagenome (GOLD analysis project Ga0123342, IMG submission 89960) | Root nodule microbial communities of legume samples collected from Mexico - Turtle bean Mexico white nodule | ecosystem: Host-associated > Plants > Roots > Nodule | place: Mexico: Nepantla...
ATTCTGGTGATGTCATCAGGGACAGAGTCAGGGGAGTCTGGAGACTGAGGTAATGTGGGGACTAATGGTTTTGGTGATGGTGCTGCAGCCTTTGGGGTATGGGGAGTTTTTGCTGCAGGGGCTTTTGGGGCTGCTGCAGGTGCAGGTGAAATGGCCAAGGTGGTAGAGGAAAATAGTAGCAAGAGTGAGAGGGAGAAAAGGGTTGCTTGTTTCATCTTCCAGTTGCCAATTGAAGCCTGTAGATATGGCTTTGATGATTGTGGAAGTATGTGAATGATTTGAATTAATGATTCTTGCAATTTGTGTCTGATGTTTGGGATGTGTGAAGGGGAGGGTTATATATAGGCCAAGAAAATGATAGTTTGGTGAAATGTTATGGCTATGAAATCTGTTAGTTGTGAAGTGTGAGGATATATCCCATCTTTCATAGAGAACAAGGATCCTTTATCTAATTATTGTTGGCATGTTTGCAAAACAGATGCTATAGGTTAACTATATTGGGTAAGTTTGGTTATGGTGAGCTGAGCATAGCACATGTATATTTATAAATAAATAGGTTAAATACATTGTTAAAAAATGTTTGTAATATATTGTTGAAGGGGAATGACTGTGGAGAGGCTAGAGAGGAACCCTAAAAAATAGGGAATTGCATCTGCAATTGTTATGTATGTTTATTAGATGTAATTTAATACCATGGATCAGGAAGAGCCATTGACAAAGGTTGGAACTCCTACTGGCATTCTGAACTTCCAATTCAAATGGTGTCAATTGGGACAAGGTATGATGAGTTTATTAACTCATAAAATACCTTCTTTAAAATCATACTAATTACTGTTTTTAATTTATTGATAGAGTAAAACTTTTTACACTCTTAAAATTGTGATTATTTTATCTTGTCCATGTATAATATATAAATAAAGACATCACAACCTTTTGATTTTAGTACAAACAAACTAGGACAAGACATTTTAACCCATACGAATCTCACTTTTGGATATAGATCCACATTTCGTGCTAAGTAATTGATGTTATTGCTAAAATATAAAGACAAATTAATTTTGATATAATTATTGGATTTTGCTCTTCCTCTTCCAATGGTTTTAGTTAGGAGAAGGTTGAATTTTCTTTTAACCAAATATTACCTCCCTAGCCTTCCTGTTGATTAATAACACAGAAAAATGCTAGATAGGTTGACAAAATTCCTACTACACCTTTTTTCCACTTCAACACTCTTTGCATTGATTATTTGATCAACTATGTTAAGTGAACAATCATCTGACACTGAATAACATTAGCCTCTAGCTAAAGATTAATATCTATAAGTCATGGCTAATGAAGCACATTATACATGGGTACTCCAGAAATAATGTCTAATTGTTGAAAGAAGATTATACCTTAAACCATAAAACAGAACCATAATAACATGAAAAGAAAAAAGAAGCAGAACCATTTTCGATTTGCTGTTAAACCATACTAGTCTCCATACATTGATTCATATTTAATTAAAAATACAAGAGAAATGGCTTCCTTCATCATACCTATACATGTCACTAAAAGATCATGTACGCACTGTCATTAAGAGAACAAATATGTCCAAAATCAGACTAAACTCCTATCTTCTTACTTAACCATTACCCTTGTCACAAACAAAACATAATTACAGCAATCAAAAAGGTGATTTAGAAAGTTCTCATGTCCTTAATTTAACACTAATGTACTCAGCAGCCGTACTCATTCTTGGACATTCATTCTCTTTGGTTCCTCCAGCAGACCAGCTTCGACTGAGTACAATCCAAAAGGTGGGCTAACATCCGCCAAAATTGGGAAACATGTTAGTTCTAGACCAAGTAACAATTCATGGAATTGATTTTCCTATAATTTCTATTCAGTTCCTACAACCAGCCTTTGAATCTCTCAATTCCTTCAGCTCCTTTTTCTCCAAGGTGGAGATTTGTGGCTTAGTAGTACACCCCATAGAAACAGAAAAGGCTTCCATATAAGGTTTTAAGGTAGCCACCATAAGGTCCTTCAATTTTCCAAGAACCTCGAGTCCTTCCTTTTAGTTCATAATGAAACTACTTATGTGACGCAATTATGTTCTTGGTCTGTTTTTCAAGTTCTTTATCAAACTTTTGTACATTGCCAATGCATAGTTTTTACCTTGGAAACTGAGGAAAGTATTGGCAGATATGTTTACACATCATAATATGTATCAACTTAACTCCATGTAGTTTGAGATGAAAATTTTGGTTGTCTTAATTGCATCAAAATTCACACAAAACAATCTTAATTGTATCAAAAGAAACACATCTAAATAACTCAACCCTTCAGAATTCACATGTTCCTCAAACACTACGCAGCTCAGAGAAAGAACATAAATTCAAAATCATCAAATAGATTGTCTGGTCTGGTATGGTCTACCAGCCTTCAACATGAAAGAACCACGAATGCAACTAAAGCAACTCCAAGGGACGCCAACGTTGTTCCTAGAGTACTCATCAAACTGCATGCGCCAGCACTGTCCTTGGATGTTCCAAGGCTATCATCAGCAGATGAGTTATCATTATCAGTTTTTGTCGATATTGTAGGAGAGGGTGCAGGAGCTGGTGGCTTAGGCTTGAAGAAGTCCAAAGGAAGAAGCACCTTGTCCACATGATATATAGCAAGCACCTTATCTGAGTATATAACTCCTGTGACCGTGGCATTGACCACTCCTGTTGAGATATTCACATTGTTGCCATATGCTGTCACGTTTAGTTGCAACCTGGCAGGGTTATCCCCAGCTAGTGTTCTCACAGGGTTGCTCAGAGAATCAAAGTTTAAGCTTGAAACGTAAGTGGGAAGAATATGGAACTGCAAAAGTTCGATCTTTTGATTGTCAGCCAGAGAGTTCAGGAACCCCACTTTGAGATGTGAAAAGCTACTGTCATCTGGGGCAAAGATGGTTAAGCCACCTGATTTTATGGTTATGAGCTGAGCATTGATTTGGTTGATCAATTGGGTGGTTTTCATTAGGCGAATTAGGACGTTAAATGATTTGGCCTTCCTCAATATTCTGATGATGTCATCGGGGGAAGAATCAGAGGTGTCAGAAGAGGGTGACTGGGATAGTGCTGGGACAATTGGTTTTGATGGAGCTGCATCAGGAGCTTGGGCTAATGTGGTTGAATATAAGGAGGAAAAAGGTATGAAGAGTAGAAGGGAGAATAAAACTAAAAGCTTCATTTTCTATGAGCAATTACAAGTTGCTAGTGAAGGCTCTAGAGTAAAGTTTTTGTTATTTGAATGGTGTTTGATGTGTGGAAGATGTGGAATGGGGTGGTTTTTATAGGGACTAGGAATGTGATAGGTGGAATAAATGGATGAAGCTTTGGTAATGAATTTCCCTATGTATAAGTTTGTTATGTGTGAGGTCTGTCTGTGGTGGTCCTGTTGGAGATTAAGGTGATGCATCAAGGTGGATGAGATAAAGGTGATTGAGAACAATGTTTTTTGCCTTTTGCTTGGCAATGCAGGAAAAAGAGGAGTTAAAGTTAGAGCTCAATTGGGTGCCAAATGCACATTAATGAAATTGTGATGCTTCTTTCCACTGATGCAGTAATGCCATTTAGATTCTGAACTTTTCATAATTGCTATAAACTATATACTTATAATTACATTACAAACACCTTAAAAATGTTAATCTTAAGCATTTCAGATAATATTATCTTATTGGTACAAAATATAATTAAGAATGTCTCAAGTTCCCAAATCTCCAAGGCAAGATAGTTGTCTCAAATGCTGCACAACTATGGAGGTACTTTTTTGCAAGAGAAAAAGACATCGTAATGACTAATGATACTAGAAGATTGATTGTAGAACTACTTAATTAAAAACTTGTGAGTGCTTTCATACATGTTACCTAATTAAATTGCTGAGGGCCCAGAACTTGGGAGATTTAAAAATCTGATATTGGTAAGTTGTTATCACTACATTAGATGCAACAAAAGGTTAATATTTTGCCACCTTTTGACAGTTCTGAAAGGAAAAGTATATTTCTCCCTACTTTTATATCATTTTATGAATAAAACATTTATCACTTCTTTTTGTTCATTGAATCCAATATAAATAGAACTTTGAGGATATGAATCTCATTAAACCAAGCACCATTAATGAATCTCATATGAGGGTGTTGCTTTGAGCTTTGAGCTTTGGAGGCTGATTCCCACCTCCTTTCAGGTTTCATATGTTTATTATTTTTAGTGTTATATGTCTTTCATATGAATCTATGGATATTGCTTTTATGAAGGGTTACCTCTTTCTCTTGTGTTTGTTTCCATAAAAAGGTATTGATAATTTGTAGCAAGCTAAAAAAGAAAAGTGTGTCCTATTGATAGATGAATTGCATGTTAAGTTTCTATTGAATTCACATGTTAAATACCCTCTAACACCAACCCTCTAATAATATAATACTTAAAATTATTTATAATATAAAAAATAACCAGTATTCTTTTCTTTTTCTTAATCTTACTCAATTTAAAACTAATATAAAATAATTGATTTGGGTATATTAATTTAAGTTTATATAAATAATGTTATTTTCTTATTTTAGTCTCTGTATATGACTTTTAAATTTTTTACTTTTGTGATAGTATTTTTAGTACTTAATATTAGCTATATTTAATTTATAAGCAAAAAATATGAAATATCAATTAAAATAATTACATTACTTTTAAGTGTGCTATTTCAATTAAGTAATATATTTAATTTTTTTTTATAAATAAGATAATCACTTTTTTTAACTTCTAATATATTATGAACAATAATTTTTGTATTATTTTCAGAATAATAGTGAATTTTTTATATATTAAAATTATTTATAAAAAAAATATTACATATAATATTCATTTTGTATCTATATATTTATCATTATATATGTAAACAATGATTGTGACGAAATATATTATATTATGAATAAAAATATTGATATTAGTTTTAAATTGTATAAGAGATAATTTATATATATATATATATATATTAATTTAAATATACTGTAATTAGTATTTATGAAAATATAATTAACACATTTTTTTATTTTGTCTTTCAAGATAAAATACTTGCCATGCTATTAGAATATAAATAGTTAATTATAGCCTCATTCAAAATTATAATATCTAAATTAATATATAAAAATTAAATTACAAGCTTCTAAATAAATTATAATTATTTTAATAAAATACAATGTTAAAAATCTATATTAGTGAATACAAAATAACATATATAAAAATTTTATTTATATTAAATAAAAATATAATACTTAACTAAATTTTAAAAACTTAAAAAATATAATTATCTTCGTTGAATGTATTTACTTTAATTATATTAATTTACATTTATTATTTTTAGGGTTACCATGATTTATGATTAGAACTACAAAGAATTATTTTAAAATGTCAGAGATTTAAAATTAAGAGACATTTTTGCAGGAAGTAAAATCATTAAACCTAACTAAAATTATTAAATTTTGTAATAGCTATTTAAAATTTATATTTAAAATATTTTTTAATTGAATTTCACTTGCAATCAAAATTCAGAAAATTAACTATATGCAAATCATTGTTTCACTTAATTATTCGCAATTTTGGAAAATCACAAAGGGAAAAGGCATCATGTATAACATTATAGGAAAGGATTTTTTCTTTTAACTACTTTTTTTACATAATTCACCTTCTGAGTAACTGCTTTTTAAATTTAAATAACTACTCACAATAAAAAAAAATCACCTACACAATAAAAAAATTATATTTATTTTTATAATTTAATCATATATTTTTATTTCAATAATTATTATAATAATAATTTCTTTTGCCAAAAGAAGGTGAACAGTATGTGTTTGTACTATAGTTCTATTATAAGTAAAACAAAACTGTATAAAAAAAATTATAATTCAGCCACCTTGACCTTCCCATCAAATATCCTCTTTGACACACCTTGCAAATTATTTTAAATATATGATATTATATTAAAAAGTACTTTTTAATACCTTAAAAATCTTAAACACTTAGTTAAAGAAAACTATTACTAGGATATATATTGACTATAATATTATGAAAATAGTTTCTTTTTAGTGAAAGAAAATATATGCTTACTTTTATGATATGCTTTTGACAACTTTGTTGAAAAATCACATTTTTTTTATTAATTTTAGAGCATTTCTAATATTCAGCTAAAAAATGGAAAACTTGTATCTTCTAAAATCTACTTTTAAATATGAAAACATAACGATAATGTAAGACTCAATAGACAATCAGTCATAGAAATAAATAAAAATAATTTTTTTACATTAAATATAATATATAATTATTTTAATCATTTTTTTATATTTTTAATATATATTATTATATTGTTAGAATATTATAGAATGAGAGTATTTTATGTGGCAAACTATAATTTATTTAAATTATAATCAGTAATGGATGAAGATTCTTTTACACTCAAAATATAAAAATTAATATTGTAAAATGAATATAGGTAAAGAAAGTTAACATTGTCAAATTAATATTCCATAATGTCATGTTTAACAATAGTTAACAAAACTTCTGTATGAATTCTCTATTAAAAGATCATTGTATGCAACTTTTACACAATTTTTAAATTTCTCATAAGTAGTAATACATAAGATATATGAAGTTTTTCTTGTAGGGGAAAGAAGGAAGAAAGCCTTCATAAATCAAATATAATTTCCACCACAGCCTGAAACTTGAATCATCAGAGAAGGAAAAAGAACAGAAAAAAAGGCCAATTATTTAAAACCACTGTATCTGCAAAATGTTGATCGTTCACCTTTCAATCCACCCTAGATGGCATAGTTTCACTTCAATGCTTATATTCTTAACCTTCAACCTCTCATTGTCACCACGAAAATGCTGCAACTAAAAGTGCAGCAGCCCATGTCACATGCTGCTGTTTCACACTGATAGCAGCAGATTCAGCATCATCTGCAGGAGTTTCTGTGCTGTCTGCAGATTTCTTCTTAGACCCTTTAGACTTTTCTGGCGCTGGAGCTGGAGCAGGAGGCTTAGCAACAAAGAAATCCCGAGGAAGAAGCACCTTGTCCACTTGGTAAACCGCGAGCTGGTGATCAGTGTAAACAGTGCCACCTAATGTAACGTTAACAATCCCCGTTGTCATGTTAACTTGGTTCCCTCCTGAGCTTGTTATGTTGAGTGCCAACCTATCAGGGTTTTCACCGGCCTGTGTTCTCACGGGGTTGCTGAGAGTGTCAAAGTTTGAAACGGAAACGAATGTGGGTAGCAAGTGGAATTGGATGAGCTCGTTCTTTTGTTGGTCGTTGAGGGAGTTGAGGAAGCCAGGTTTGAGGCTTGAAAAGGCATTGTCGTTGGGTGCAAATAAGGTTAAGCCACCGTTTGTGGTAAGGAGTTGGGAGTTGATTTGGTTGGAAACTTGTGTGGCTTGAAGGAGACGGATTAGGGTGGTGAACCCTCCAGCCTTTTTGAGGATTCTGATGATGTCTGTGGGGGGTGAGGAGGGTACCGGGGCCGGAGTGATGGCCGTGGTGGGAGTGGCGGGGGCGGTTGGTGCGGCGGCGGGTGACTGGGCTAAAGAGATGGTGGAATGGGAAAAGAGTAGTATTATAAGAAGTGGAAGGGTAAGAGAGAAGAGTGGAGGGTTCATGATGACCATCTTTTGGAGGTGAGAAAGGAAAGAGTGGTCCTTGAAGTGAGATTTGATGTGGGGATGATGGAGGGAGGGTAATATATGGAAACCTGAAAAGAGTGAAAGGGGTTTGTCTTTGTGAGTTAGGTGGAATGTTTCTTTAGAAAGTTCAGTTGTTGTAGCAGATCTGCATGCTTACACATCAATGAAAGGTGGTTTGTCATGGAAATGCAGTTGGATTTTGCTTGGGAAGGCAGGAAAAGAATAGTGAGATCTGAGTAAGAAAAGAAAAAAGATGAACATGATAACGTAGCATTCACTTGTAATTCTTGTGAAGTAGCAAAACAATCAAGTGCTAGCGGCTAAGTTAAGGAAAGAGTTTCTAATTAACTTTTGCAAGACAATTTTTGATGATGTTAGTATCTGACCTTACGATGCATGGTTTGTGCAACTTGGTCGGTGTTGAATGCCGGCGGGATTATACCAGTTGTCTTTTTTAATATCTTTGATTGGGAAGAACGACGGTTTAACATATATCATCGTATATCAGACCAAGCCAAAGAAGGGTGTTAACACAGAGTCATCATATCTTCACAAACTAACAGTAAATTTCTACATATTATCTTTAATTAGAAGGAAAAATAAGATAGAGAAATATAGATTATGAGAAGATAGAAAAGTTTTAAAAGATTGTAAATTTTACTGATATTTTTAGTAAAAAATTATTTTTCCTTTTAATTTTAAAAGTTGTAATATGTAACAATTTCCTGTTATGTTTATGAAGATATAGTTTTGAATTACCTGCATGCAGCTATTAGATTGGGAAATACTTTCTCTAACCGTATGTTTCGCAGAATCCCACTATTATTGTGTAATTCATTCACAGACAATTATTTGGGTATCTCACGGCTTGTATGTTGGGAGGTCCATTTCAAGTTAATATTTTTGGGCATTCTAGAAACTGAAAAGAGATGGGCATCATCGTTGACATTTTTAACAATTTCGTGATCTACAACATAGTATGTCTCTCTTTCGGGTTTTGGTCGAACATCAACGTAGCTTTGATTGCTAGGCTACATCTGAGCCAATATTCTAGAATAACATGTGAAGAGAAATTCACTGGGAGTCCAACATTTTGCTAGCTTTCTGTTGTTCTGAAGAATATATTATGTGATAATACAAAAAATTTAAAGACATACAAATTATGCTACACCGTATTTCTGATTTATCAAGCCGAAATGACTTATTGCCAAGTCAAAAAAGAAGAGAAAAAATAAATGTATTTTTGTCTTGTAATATGGAAAGGTAAAATGAGCTTCCCATCCTTGAAAATTGAGGATTCGAAACAAGAAAAATTATGACAGAGGATACTTAAACTCCAATGAGTTCGTAGCCATTACGAAATGGTGTTTAAGAACTATAAATAGAACTTGGTTGGAACTCGAAAAATGAACACCTGAAAGAAGCAGCATGTTGCAATGGGGCTTTCGTAAGTTGCATAAAGCACAATGCGAGGATTAACAAAATATGGAAGATGCAAAAGTGTTTCAGCCTTTCTAGTCTAAACATTCAGCAAAATCTGCTAATGCTGTTGTGCAGTGTGCATGCAATCATCCAAGATGCAATTTGTGAAAGAAAAGGTAAGCTAGGAAAGAACAGTTCTCACCATTCCAATTCTCTCAGCCTCAATCCTCCCCCCTCAAACCGGTGAGAAAGAGCAAGTAAAAGGTTTTTTAAATTAAACAAGGGGAAGTAAAAAATCTCTTTGCCCCCTAGTATAACTTTAAATTTCAAGAAAGGGAAAAAGGTTTCCTCTCTTTCTTTCCTCAAGCATCCCAGAACAAGGGGAAATACTCTCCCTCCATCCGATCACCTACCTTCCTTTGCATTCTCCCCTCCACTCAAAATCATACAAACATAGCTTAGGCATCGATTCCATCCAGTAGTAAAAATTATTTGTGTTTCACATCTTTCCATTGGCAAATTAACTTATGATTTTCAACATAACAAGGAATTTGGCACTTGCAGCATGCTACCAAAACACACTCAAGCATGAAGCACGTCTGGTCACTGGAAAAACATTTACAGTTATACAATTACGGGAATCGAACTATTAAGAAAGAGAAGTGTGAAAATAAATACAATATGGAAAATTAAAAAACAGTATTACTCCTCCTGATGCATGTTTCCGTTACAAAATGTGACATGATTCTATAATGTACTAGTTTAGATTCCCCACTGGCTCGCTTTAGATCTTCTGAAATACTCCATTGCCTGCTGCATTTCTCTCTCTTAATGCATCCTCAGCTTTCACTTTCTCAGGAACAAAATCTGAACAAGTAAAAGCAAGGTAAGGTGAAAACAGGGAAAGGTAAACTTAAGAATATGATAGCATTGCAACAGGGATATGAATTACCGGAAAGAAAGTCGTATCTCATCTTCTTACTAACAACATTTGCTGAAAGGATAAGCGGGTGACTAATCAGTGATTGGAAAAGAAATATTTAATAGACTCAATGAGCCTGTAAGCAGATACACAATCAAACACAAGGATGAAGGATCAATTCAAATGGCCATAAAACATAGTAGTTCAATAATCCACCTAGGTTACACCTTCATACTAAATCTTATTCTACAAAGTGGTTTAGACCTGACTCAATACTACAAAACCAACTTGCAAGATAATTGCAGTATTCCCTATTTGATGTGATGAAATCATATTATATTTCCTTTATTTAATATAATCAAATCATATCTTTAAGACTACCTATCAAAGTGGAGCATATGTATCATGGGTCAAGCTTGTCACAAATGTCATCAACATAAGACTCCTTGAGAGACTTATTGAACATGTTAGCCAATCGGTTGCTAGAGCTAACAAAGTCAATAATGACAAAGATTCACGCATGAAGATGACATGTAGGGGAGCTAGTGGCACATGGTGGCATTTGGCTGAGTGGAATAACATAGTGGTTGCCAAAGAAGCATGTCTTGGTTCGCAAGGTAGAGTTCAAAGAACACAATGGCTGTCGAAGAGCAAAAAATGCTCGAAGGATGCAGTGGTTTTTAGAGAGCAAAAAATGCCCAGAGAGAGCAATGAATGTCACATAACGAAAATGGATAAAAGGTATGACGCTGCGAAAGAGAAAAAAATCTCAAAGGGAAAGCAACTACTAGAGAGAAAGTATGCTCAAAAAACAAAAGTGCTTAGAGGACGTGGCAATTGTCAAGAAGAAAAAATTATCAGAGAGTGCCACAATTACCAAAGAGAAAAAATGCTCGAAGGGCCTAAGAGCTACTAAAGAGCAAAAAATGCTTGGAGAGTGAGACGCCTCTCATAAAGCAAAAGTGCTCGACAAGTGCAGTGACAGCCAGAGAGCAAAAATGTTTGGAAGGTGCATCTGCAAAGAGCATAAAATGTTGCAGCAGAGTGAGTAATGTTTACTTAGGAGAAAAAGTCATGGTGACAAAGTCAAGGCCAATACATATAAGGAAAAAGTCATGACCTAACAAGAGATCAGTAACAAAACAGGTCACTGAAGATGGTACAACTTTGATACTGTTGAAGATCCCGCATGAACTAAAGATATGGTTAAATTATAGTATATAAGAGGGTGTAAGCCTCACCTTGCAAGTAAATTTTGTAACATTGAGTTAGGTTTATACCCACTTTCTAAAATGGCATTAGAATCTATACTAGCAAGTTTGTTGGACCTAATGTCATCTACTATCGGATCACCTATAAACATCGAGTCATATGCTCGAGATATCCAGTTCTCATCATGAAAAGGTGTGTTGAAGATTCCACAATTACTTCAAAGAAGCTTAATGGAAAAAATTATTTGTCTTGGTTTGCCCTGGTTTAACTGTGGTTTATTGGTCAAGGTTTTCTTGACCACTAAGATGGTAATGCAATACCATCAGAAAAAGTTAACTAGTGGAAAAAGATGGATTTTCAGTTGCCTTGTTGTGGCAATCTATGTAATCCAATATATTGGGAATTCTTGGAAGCATATATTCCATACTTCTATCTCAAGTTGGTATCAGATCGAGTTTATCTTGCTCAATTTGTCACTGTCTAGTAAGTACATTGTTGGGCACCATTGTCTTTTCTCTCCAATGAGCACCTAGTTGTGTTCATCTCATCAAGCAATGAAAGACCCTACCATCATCATCGCCATTTGTGCCTGACACAACAGATTTTTCCTAAGTGCACCAGATTTAGAGAGCCTCTTCAAGTGACAGAGAACCTCACTAATCACTAAGGCAAATTCCTCCACAGATCGCCACAACCGGCATCTTTGCATAGTCAACCTAGGAACATGTAATCCATTCACTGCCTTCTAGTCTCTATCTTGGTCAGCATCGATTAAACTATGGCTTCTTTGCTAAGGTTTTAATGACCACTTGGAAGAAGGTGGTAGTACAATATCATCAAACAAAGTTGAACAGGAAGAGATGGATTTTCAGCTTTGTGCCATGTTGTGGCAATCTATGAAACCCAATATATTAGGAACTCTTTTAAGCATGTTTTCCCTACTTCTATTCTATCTCAAGTGGTACCATCTTACACAATGGTTTAGGCTTAACTCAACCGTACAAAACTGACTTATAAGTTGGGATTACCCCCACTTACATGTTGTATTTTGACACCATCTCTAGGGTTTTTCCTAGTACTTACGATGGTCATTTTTTAAAATTTTGAATGCCAATCAATTACCAATGGTTTCACAATATTCACACACTCCTTGTTTTTGCTCTTACTAAAGAGATCAATGTTAATGAAACCAAAGGTCTGTAGCAGATTAATATTGTTTCCTAATCAATGGGTGAGATTAGAGACATTCCTCTTGACTCTTGCTCTTTTTTCCTTTCTGGGTACATTTTTCCTTCAATATTGCACAGGGAAAGAGAAGGTAGTCTTTGCAAAAGCTTTGAGAGACAGTAATTTTAAAAACGATCAATAGCATGCATTTGAAAAACATGTACCATTCCTTTTGCAATTGCTCAGCATCGAGGAAGTTGAACAATTTTACCTTATCTCTGCACCATTAAGGCATAATCTCATATTAGTTTACTTTTTATTATACATTATTAGAATATAGATTTCCACAACCAAGTGACTGTGCAGAACCTGTTGCAGTTATTAAATGTAGTTTACTGCCGTTACAAGTTGGAGGTGTGCAGAATCTTGCAAGGTTTGATGATGACCTTCATAACTGAATGAGCTGATAGCTATATAGAAGTGAACAGAATAAATTATTCAAATAGAGAGGTTGTGCTAAGCTACATATTAATTACCTAGTTCACAAATAAAACTCTTCAGTGTGGATATGGGCGCGTGGTATGCTACTTGGTAAATATATGGTACATGGGGGTATATTTGGTTTATATATTATTTAAATAATATGTTTGCAAAAAATAATTCTCTGATTATATATTTTTAACTTCTTTCCTTATAAACCCCTCTTGAGGCCTCTTCCTGATTCAAAAGCATCTGTTTGACAATTCTATTCCACCTTGATCATCATCTTCTTCCAACTTGCATTGTCCTAATTGAGTCCCCCTTACATTGTTTTCTTCCAAAAGTGACTTTTCCTCTTCCCATCTTCCATCATCTCTTACTGATCTTCATTGACCACGTGTCTATCTGCACTCAAACTCCTCTTGATCCATTTCAAACAAAGGTACGCAACTTCAACTCCCAAAACATCAATGATTGCATACTAATGCCAAACACATTGTGAATCGGTACACAAGACCATCCATTTTTCCATTTGTTAAGTGATTTTCTATTGATAGCACAGATCTAAATGTTCCTTAATTCACACTACATGGAAAGAATTCAATATTTACTATAATGAATTTGATGTGGGATAGCTACTAGAGTCTAGACTGAGAACTTCACTGAATCAGATTGAAATCAGTATGATACTCCCTATCTTAAGACTAAACCCTTTCAAAAACTTACCACCCTCACCTCAAAAGTGTAACCAACAAAATGATCAGGAATTCTACTCAAGCAGTTCATCTTCTAAGTATATTTTAAAAAAATGTCAAACTATAAGTATAAGCCTAAAACTAAAAAAGCCTGCAAATTTTCAATCAATATATAGAAATATATCCTTCAATTCCCAAAACATGGATATTAGCATCAATGTCGGAAAAGCAATCAGCTAGAAAATGTTATTGGACCATCTATCTAGAGTACCTCAGACTCACCCTTGATAGGCTATTCAACCAAGAATCAGACAACCTCTAGCCATAAGAAAACAACCATCTAGCACCTAATATGGACCGAGTCACTCATAGACCAACCAAGTTTAGACCAACCAAACATTATAACTGTCTCATTCTATCACATTGCCGCTTTAGGGCTCAAACAGCCAGTGGGTCATAGGCCAATTACAACCAGATTATAGATTCCATGGCCTCTTCACAAGCAAGGAAGGCACCATGCACGCCATCCCTAAAAAAGAAGGTAACGGTCAAAGAACACACTTGTTGAATAGATAGTGGAGGCTCAGTTGGGTTTACTGAGCTCATGTCTAGATTTAGGACTCCCCAACAAGTGCATTCGCCTATTCTAAACAGTTATAGGGTGTGTTAGCTTTCACAATTACTTCCGGAGAAGGTGAACCTGTGTGACAGTATGATTTCCATTCAAAGTGCAGTTGAAACTAGGAATCCATAAACCAAAACACACACATACTTCATTACAGCAAACACTATACTACAGTAAATTTTCGTTGAACTCACATATCTCAATCATAAAACCTTACCCACGTGCTTGTAACTCAGGCATTTCTTGCGGTCCTGAACACAACAAGCATATGAATCCTGCGTAAATTGCTCAAGGAACTTCTCCTGCAAGAAAAACGAAACCAATAAAAAAAAGACACATAAAAACATAAACAGAACAAAAAAACGCAAGGAATAAAAAAATTACCACAGCTTTGTTGATGGTTAACACGGCTTCCTGCGAAACACGCATGTCAGGACCTTCGCCCTTGATCAAGGTCCTGATACGATTCATTGGAAACACGTTGGTTTTCACATCTTCACCACTTCCTTCTGCGCCCTTTTCCTGTGGCTGCTTTGAATTGCCGTTGCTGAGCTTGGGCCTCTTATTCTTCTTCTTTTGGTTCTCCTCTTTCGCGATGTCTCGATTCTTCTTCTTCGTTTTACATTGGGTTGTGGAGATTTCTCCTTTCTTGGCTTTGGGAGATTTGGGAGTGTTGGAGGACGCCATTGTATTACAGAGGGGTTTCAGCCTCACTCAGAAGCGCGTCTCCAAGAAGAAGGGTGCAATTCGAATTTCTTTGGAAGTCCTTTTAGTAAAATCGATTATTGGTGTTGAAGTGAAGAAAAATTCCTTTTGAGACTAACTTTTCTCTTACAATACAACTTTTTCAAGATGCATAACATATAAAAACACAATACAATATAAAATATCTGCGTGATCAATTTTAATTTTATTTAATATTTAATATAGATTATATAACATGGCAACTGCATGAATATAAGATATTATAGTTATAATTTTATGTATAATTTAATATTCATCAGATAACAAAATAAATGAGGATATACTCTTGATTTGTTAGAAGTATATATGCTCTATTTACCAGCTGCATATATTTTTTTAACTTCACACCTTTTCCATATTATGAACAAATTGTAATTTTACTTAAATTATACAAAAATATATCATACAAATATATCTTCCTTAAAAAAATTAAAATATACATAATATTTTTAAATAATTATTACCATTCAAATAGTTTTTACATAATTATTACCTTTCAAACTATCATCAGAACAATTATTATTATTATTATTATTATTATTATTATTATTATTATTATAATATTAAACAATCAAAAAGCACTCTATGAGATTAAGGTTCTATTTGCTTCTATGGATGTACTGTTTACAAGGAAAGAAGTGAGAGAATATCAGTTGTTTGGATTTAAGATTTTAGAGGGAAGAGTACGAAAGGATATACTTGTAAATAGAGTGTCCCCTCAAAATGAAAAGATGTAGAGGTCACATCAGCATGTGGTATTTCTAAATTTACCCTCTGTTTTTAATATTAAAAAATAATATTTCTTTTATTTATATACGATGTGATTTATTTTCTAATTTTATAGTATATATTTAATATTTTAAGAAATTATTTGAAGTTTTCTTTTTATTTAATTTGTTGTTGTGTTTATATTAATATATTTTTTTATAATTATTATGTTTTTGAGTTAGTATTTTTTTTATAATAGTTTTTATGAAATTATTTTCTATTATTAATTACGTATTTTTTTCTAGTATTTTTATTTTATTTTTCATTACTATAGGGTTTTTAATAATAAAAAAATATTATTTTTTTATATGTAAGATTTGATTTATTTTCTAATTTTATAATGCATGTTTAATATTTAGAAATTACTTGAAGTTTTGTTTTTATTTAATTTGTTGAATAAATGTTTTTCTAATTATAACTTTTAAATTATATCTATTTATATTTAATATATATTTATTTTCTAATTTTAATTTTTAAATCTACGAAATATGTGAAAGTTGTTTATTTTTAAACAAAAATAACTCATTTCATTATTACAATTTTTTAATAAGCAAGGATAAATTTGTAACGTAACATTTAAAAATATAAAAAAAAAAACTAAAATTCTCTCACAACCATCACATCACTCACAAATTCTCATCAATTTTTCTCACATATTCACCCTAACATACCTCAATCCAAACGCTCTCACTTTCCTCTCACATCTTCACACATCCATTCCCTCAAATCCTCACACATCCTCTCCCCAATTCAAACACACCCTAAAAGATCATCATATCAACAATGTATATCCAAGATCAAATGATCATCATAATAATTACTATCTAAAACAAAATGGCCATTGGAAAAAAGTTATACATAATCACTATATGAGATTAAATAATCATTGAATTAAAGCTAACAAAAATTCTATTTGAGATCAAACGATCATCGAATCCAAATTATGCATAATCGTTATCTGAGATGAAATGATCATCAGATCAAATTTATACATAATCATTATTCGATATCAAGCGATCATGGTAACAAAGCTTTGAAAATAAGTAACCATCTATTATAAAATAAAATAAAAATAAAAAACTACTGAGATGAACAAAAGAGAAAAATGAAGTCAAGGATATGAAAAGGAATATTTCTTTTATTTTCTTTTTCTTACTTAAATCAAAGAAGGTAATCTGGATATATACAAGCAATACATTCATTTTAGGTCTAACTAAAGAGTCGGAATGTAAAACAAATAGTCAATAAAGGCTAGAATAAGAAAAGACATAATAAAGGCTAGACATATGTACAAAGAGAAACAACAAAGAATTAAAAAAGACAAAATTAATATTAGCTTCCTTTTAGAAGCCTAGTAACCATATCCTTTGTTACCATCATAACTTGACAGGTCATTTAAAAATAAACGACCAATCTTAAAGTAATTCAAATCAAAAAAAAAAAAAATATCATCAAATCAAAATAATTCGATGAACTCTTGCAAAACATTAAAACTCGTTAATCCATCAAATTTTTCCATCTACACCTCATTTGTGGATTTCGATCTTAAGGGACTCATGTACCTATCCTATCCAAGATATATGGAGATACACAATAATATAAAATTCAATCAAATCGAGAGCAACCCAATCAAATCAGATGCAATGTATCTTACTAAGTCATTGTCACAATATAAAAGAGATGGTTGCTTAAAAGGAACTTTGTCATCTTGAAGAAGATAAGTTAGACATTGAATTTCACATGTAACAACGGTCATTGCTTTGATTCAGTTTCACAAAAACTCTTTGATATTGTTCCTTGCTTCTTTGATTTCCAGGATACGAGGGAATTCACAAGATACACACTAAAATCAATCATTGATTGTCTTGAATCACTACAGGTGTTGGGTTTAATAGTGTCAAAGTTCAAGAGGGGGGGTGAATTGACCTTTCAAAAGCTTCTCGCAGAAACAGTGTTTAACACAGTTTCCAAAAAATAAATTGATTTAAATGGAAATGAAAATATTTATTTTGACACTGTTTGTGTGTTTGAAAAACTTTTATACAGCAAGGTTAATCACGAGATTATGCAGATGGATTTTTCAGATGCACACACACTGATATAAGAACGAAAAATAGTGAATCACCAAAACAACAACCTTCAATTTCAAGCAAGTGATTAAGGTTCAATTAATGGCTTGACAGTTTATTGAGTGATTTATTACAATCAACCTGTTCTAATGGCTTTTAACAGATTATAAGTGTTCTTATTGAAATCAAC
>Ga0123342_1005627_pt1 | contig 17988 bp, 14 predicted proteins | sample Turbeawhitnodule_FD_89960 | JGI IMG/M metagenome (GOLD analysis project Ga0123342, IMG submission 89960) | Root nodule microbial communities of legume samples collected from Mexico - Turtle bean Mexico white nodule | ecosystem: Host-associated > Plants > Roots > Nodule | place: Mexico: Nepantla...
AAAAAGAAAAATAAATTGAAAAAAACCAAATAAAATTTTTAAAAATTTAAATAAGAAAACGAAAAAAAAAAAATCAAAAAATTCAAATAAAAAAAAACGGAAAAAAAAAAAAAAACAAAAACAAAAACAAGAACGTCTAAGAGTAAATTGCAATAAAATATGAATGACTGGAACTTAAATTGCAAGAAATATAAAAGGTTAGAAAGTAAATTGCAGAAAACTTAAATGGCTGAAAATCTAAAGGCGGGAAAATAAATTACAGGAAAAGTAAATTGCAAAAACGTAAAGGTTGTAAATGTAAAATAGAGCATGACTAAAATGTAAATTGAGATTGATTTAGAATGAATTAAAAATGAAAGAGAAATGTAAACTTCAAATGTAAATGAGAGAAATGTAAATAGACATGAATTGAATAAAAATGTAATAAAGAAAAGTGAAACCCAATTCATGAGTGAAAAATAAGAACTAAAACCATGGTTCAATCCTACTGCCAATATTTTTGCAATTTTCACAATTGTTTAAGTCAAATTGAAAATTTTCCAAAAATTAACTAACTGAAATCAATGTTCAATCGATTGTAAAAAGATAAGCAAACATAAAAATGGAACATAAACCAATTGTTATGTTTAATTAACTGATTGAATTGCTACCCAAAAACCAAAAAACAATAATATAGTAAAAGGATAAAGATAGAGAGATTCACGCAGAGAATTTATATTGGTTCATTCTTAACTAAGAGCTACATCCAGTTATCAGTACACCGTTGAGAATTCACTAAACACAAAATCAAAGATTACAAAACTTACACACAAGAAAGTATGAAACGAAATCACTTGAGATATTTACAGAGAATGAATAGAGCAAATTACACCCAAGATTGCAAAAACAATTTGTAAAATTAATGAAAACAGTTAAGTCAATTAAAACCAATTTAAAAAGAATAAAATTTGTTTTAAAACATTTAATTGATTTACGGAAATAACTGATTATTTCTATTTACTAAAGGAAATCAATAAAAACATTTGCTTTACTTATGGAAACAACTGGTTGATTTCATTAAACAGAAAAGAAAAAACATTTTATATATAAGACTTAAGGTCAACACTGAAAATGTTTGTCTTTTAAATCATTAAAAAGACTTTAGTATTTTCAGTCACTTGATACGAGAAATCAACTTGTTAAAATACTTTACTAAAGACACAAAGCTTTAGCTTAAGTTATGCTTTAGCTTAAGTGATTTTAACTGATTAAAACCTGAATCAACTTATTTAAAAACATATCAGATTTTTAAAACATTTTCTTGAAGGTCTTCAATCGTAATACTTAGTAAAATAAATACAACAAAATTTACTTACACACACATCCACAGTTTTGCAGACTTCAAGGTTGAGCTTTGATCACATCAAATTCATCCACTTTAGTAAACAACTTATACGTAAGGGACAAGGAAACATAACTTTTTTTTTCTTACAAGAAGAAGGATGACTTCTCAAATAAAAGGAAAGAAGAAGGAAAAGAACTAATTTTCTACGAGTGTAGAAAACCTACACATGTGCAGAGGGAATGTCCTAAACTTGAGTAAAAAATGAAGTTCTAAATCAAGAGTTTGATGTTTGTGAAAAATAGGGAAATCACAAAAAAAAGGGGGTTGAATTATGATTTAATTGATTTTTAAAAACTTCTCGAAATTTATCATTTAATTAATTATGCTAAGAACATGATTTGGTTTGTAGAACAATAAGGATGAAAATTTTTCACCTAATGTGTCATGTCCCATGCACTTTGCCAACTTTTTTGAATCATTTATTTGAATATTTTCTTATTTACAAATTGTGATTCCTTCGTTAGACATACAAAACCTAATGCATATTTAACCTATGAAGGAATAAGAGCAGACTTAAAAAGGTGTGTTTTTACAAAGACTTTTCAATAAATTTTGTTTATTAAGCGTAAAACGATTTTCTTATAAAGAGTATAGAACGAGTATGATTAGACAAACATGTTTTAATCACTTAATTTATATTTAACTCTTCCAATCTAAAAGATCAAGTCAGACATAGATTTATAACTCAATTAAACCACTTGACTAACATATATTGATGTTCACTTTAACAAGTGATTAGATAATAGTTTTCGAATTTGACCAACTATTACAAGTGTAGACTAAAAACTTAATTTAAAAACATCTAGTAAAAACAGTTTTAGTAAGTACTCAAGCATTAACTCTCCTTCTTGGGTTAGTATAGACGGTAAACTATGCAATATAAATGAGATGAGGAAGAGAGAAAGCTACACATAGTAATTTATACTAATTTATTTGTAGTAACAAACTACATCCAATTCTTGACCAACTAGAAAAATTCTAGAATGATTGCGAATTAGAGGAGACATTTTGGTCATTTTACCTAATTGATGGGGTGCAGGGAGAAATTTGTTAGGTGTAGGAAGAAACACCCTAAGAACAATAATGGCAAATAACAAGACTAGTGTGCCAGCTGAATGGGCCATGAATTTTTAAGGTGATGGTCCGGATATAGAACGCAAGTGACTAATAGCAAAACTGATGGGTTAACCAATTGGGATCAGGCTTTTTTAAAACAAAATAATTGGTGGGTAGTTTCTTCCTACACCCCTATACTTTTCTTCCTGCACCCCCACAATGTTATGCAAAGACCTGATTGTCCCTATTTTTTTAAAAAAATCCTTAAATGCACTTAAACTGTATTTATTTTTTTCATTCTGGATCATGAAATCCGGAAAAAATTTGGATTGACACTTCTGGTAAAATTTCGAATCCCTCAATCCGTAATTCAAAATATGCATTTCACATTAAAAAAATCATCATTCAAAAAAAGCATTCTGGATCCACCAATCCATAACAGAAATATGCATTCCAGATTCAGAAATTCATAATTAAAAAAAAAAAAAAGCATTCCAAATCCACCAATCCGTAATAGAATTAGACTTCCAGATTCAGCAATCCGGAAATCAATAATTTACGCAAAATATGCTTCCATAACGTCCCCTCGTCTAGAAAAAAAAAAAGATTCAGTTCCAGATTGATGAATTCGTAGCACATTCCCAGATCCTGATTTCTGATAACTACAATGCCCTTTTTCAAATAAAAGGTCAAGGTCAGTTTCGGAATTTAAAAATTTGTGGGGGTGCAGGAAGAAAACGTAGGGTGCAGGTAGAAGAAGCCTAATTGGTGATGCGTATATGAAAAGGCAGACAACTTCTTCCTGCACCTTCATAACTTCTTCCGCCACCCATACTAAAAGCGATTTTATCATTATACCCTTCAGTGAAAAATATTAAAAAATTAAAATATAATCTAATTTAACTTTAACCAACTTCTACTTTCTCACTTTCTCACTTTCTCACTTTCTCACGTTGCCTTTCACTCTCCCAGCAGCACAGCTCACCCCTCTCCCACATCCTTCAAAGCTTTCTCCTTCTAAAGCTCTCATTCTTTCAAAGCTCTCATCCCTTCTAAACCTTTCCTTCTCTATCATTCATCACTGCCCTCTTCATCCACAAGTTAGTAATTTCACTGGTTTTCATTTTTAATTGTAATCTGGCGGAAGTATTTGAAAGGGCATAGTGTAGTCTAGTAGTTTCTTTGCATAAATAGGTACCAGATTACGTAATTCGGTGAGTGTTTAGTAAGGTCATGGATTAAATAATCTAGTAGGGTATAGAGTTTCAAGAAGTTATGGATTACGTAATCCGATATGGTTTAGGGTTGCAATAAGTTCCGAATTACGTAATCTGGTATTGGCAGTTGTTTAGTTAGGATTCTGGATTACGTAATTCGGTAGGTTTGTAAATAATGCATGATTCATGTTTTATGCTTTGTGGTTTTCAACACTTAATAAAAATTATAGGGTGATGAATTTTTCCTTAACAAATACTCACTTGCTTAAGCAACACACCTCCAACACTTAAGTAAGCTTAATTTCACGTTTAACCAACATGGCTTCCACGCTTAAATCTACTTAATTCATGTCTTAAGTGGCCACTTTAACCAACATGGTTTCCACGCTTAAATCTACTTAATTCATGTCTTAAGTGGCCACTTAAACAAATATCGTTTTAAGCCTCAAATACTCATTACAAGCACGACCACACTTATTTGCTTAAGTGATACGTCTACCCTTCAAGAAATCAAATTTGTATCTCTTCCTTAAACATAATTAAACTCACGTTAAACAAGATACAATGCAACTCTCTTACTTAAGCATGTGTAAACCCACATTAATGAGAAAACTTTCACTTAAATAATTGTCTTATAACTTCAAACACAATTTTTTTTCATACTACATTTATTATCTCACCTCAAACAATATGGTTAAGGTCATATTAGATAAGTATATATTAAGCGATCAAAATATTTTATAATGAATCATCTTATTACAATTTGTAACAAATAACTATATATTATTTTTTATGCACTATTATGACTTTCTCAGTATACTTTCACGTGAGTAATATTTTCCTCCACAAAAATAGTAACTACCCTTCTTCTAATGACTTTATATTTAATTACAAAGTTCACAAAAGTTTGTGATAATTTTTCTTTATTTTGAGACAAATATTTTTAACTTGTGACAAACTGTTTCTCTAACAAAAAATATTTTTTAATAAATTCATCCATCTAAACAAACCAAAATCAAATTGGCGCCATTCGAATCATGTTTATCTTTGTTAAAATTTTAGTGACAACATCATTTAATGATAAGAGGAAGTTGAGATATCTTTAAATTATCCAACTAATAGTATCTCATGATAAATGTTTGAAAATAAATATCACATTAATACATTAATAAAGTGGTTTAGTTTGAATTTGACTGTTGAAAAAGGAGTAGATACAAGACCCTAGTAACCTATTAATTAGAAAACTGTTTTGTCCTATTTCACCTCATTTACTCGATCATTATGCACTTGGATTATAAAACCTGTTTAAATCATGAAAAAATACAAGAAAATTAATGCACTAAAAAATTATTAAATAAAAATTAATTTTAAAGACTAAAATAACAAATTATTATTTGAATAAATTAAAGACTATTTTATAAATTAAAAAAATATTATTATCTAAATTAATTTTTATTATCAATATAAATTTATAAAATAGTTTTTAAATTGGTATTCACCTTCAACTATCAAAATTTTAGTTAATTACTACTTTATATTCTAAATTAATCTCTATTAATCTTTTAAATACTAATTTATAATCTAAAATATTAGTAACTAAAACTTAGACAATTAATTTAAATATCAATATAAAAATTATTTTATAATTTATTTTAATAATAAAATATATTTTAGATATCAATAATTTTTTAATCATTAAATTAGTATTTAATTTAATTAATATAATAATTTATTATTTATTATATTTAAATTTAATTGTTATTTATTAATTTTTTTAATGATGTACTATTGGTGGACCATAAGAAGTATGAATACGTAGATATGTGGTATGTATTATCCATATTTTGTTATGAGAATTTATATCCAATAAAAACACTGCTACAACCACCCTGTACAATGGGGCAGCAGTACTTGAGCAAGCAACTTCTGAACCAACAAAAAGTAGATAATAATAACTACGATTACAAGTGCATAAATAAGCCAAGTAAAGAACAGCTAGGTGTAGGCCATGTTGCATTTAAAGTTCAGTAATATCAATATAATACAAAATTGTTACTTTCACTCGTCATGTAACAATACAATTCTAAAATTATTCCATTTATTCAAGTAAAAATTTATTTTCTTTTTTAGTTATAACATAGTGCAGAACTGTTAATATCAGCACTCAAAAAAATAATTGTAGCAAGTTAAGTCTATTTAGAATCATTTATTACATTACCACTCAGTCACAACTGTGCACATGATGGTTAAATGATATTTACTAAATTAAAAGTTAGGATTCTCACCTTAGTGAAATAAAATACCAAAAGTTAAGAAAGTAAAATTTCATTCGTATGATAACTTTTGATTACGAGATACCTTATTTTAGAAAGAAAGAAAGGAAAATATTTGGTGATACTTATAGATTAATCTTTTGGATTGAATTATTTTTGCGTGCTTAATTACCAAACTTGTTCTTTAAAGGAGAAGGCAATGTAGTAGTTCAGTAATCTTAATGCAAGTTATCAATTCTCTACCTCAATAGAGTAATATTTTAGATTGAATTTGTATAATGTAATTAAGTGTTAACAAAAACATATCCTTTATATAATAAGACAAGACACCACGATTAAGGAATAAATGGGATTCGTTAATGTAGATGTTATGGAAGCAGTACAAGAGTTTCATTATAGTGGAAGATGGCCCAAAGGTACCAATACTTCAATTGTCACCTTAATACCTAAAATGGAAAAATAACTTAGTAATGTGCATTTATAAAATTATGGAAAAATTGTTGGCTAAAATGATCAAATCAGTTATTAGGAAAGTGATAGACAAAACTCAATCAGCTTTTGTCATGAGGATAAACCTCCTAGATAATGTATTATTGGCTAATGAGGTTGTTAATGAAATTGAAAGTAGAAAAGTTGTGATAATGAAAGTTGAATACAAAAAAACATATGATTCAGTCAATTGGGAGTTTCTAAGTTATATGATGGATAAATTAGGGTTCAACAAGAAGTGGATAGGTTGGACAAGAGGATGTTTAGAATATGCAACGATATTAGTATTGGTAAATGGGAATCCCACAAAAGAGTTTAATTCCCAAAGAGATCTTAGGCAGGTGATCCATTGACACCTTTCTTATTTCTTATCGTGGCGGAAGCATTCGCATGGCTAGTTAGACAAGTTGTAATGTCTCAATAGCTAGAGGGGAGGGGGGGGCAGGGTAAAAATTGATAAAAAAAAATAACATAAAAGTGTGTATTTTGCACTATGCAAATGATACCCTATTTATCTATGAGGATAAATTTAGAACATTTTGACTATAAAATGCATTCTAAGATGTTTTGATCTTGCTTCGAGTTTAAAGGTTAATTTTCACAAAAGTAGATTGGATAATATAGGAGTTCAAAACAATATTGTTGATATGTATAAATTATAAAAAGATGTCCCTTCCGTTCGATTATTTAGGAATTCCTATAAGAGGGAACTCTGGTATGTGGGAGCCTTTGCTAAAAAAGATAAGAAAAATGTTGAGTAGATGAAAAGGTATACATCTCTCATTTGTAGGAAAGATTAGTTTAAACAAGTTTATAATACCAACACTTTCTCTTTTCTTTCTATCTTTCTTCAAAGCCCAAAAAAAGTTATTCAAGATATCAAGAGAATCGAAAGTCAACTTAGGTGAGGTTGGGGAGAGGATGGTAGGAAAATACACTGAACTAATTGGACAAATATATGTAAATCAAACTAAGAGCGAGGTTTAGATGTTAAATATATTCACAAATTTAATGTGGCCCTATGAAAAACTGAAAATGGAGAATAATGCATAGCAAAGCGAAATATGGTTAGAAATTATCAAGTGTGGGGATTGGAGACAAATCAATTGCAGAAGAAATACTACTTACTACTTAGTAATCATATTTTAACACTCACCAAATAAAAACAACCACTTGACATCTGTGAATAATATTTTAATAATATTTGTTTTATTTTTTAATTTAAAATTTTAATATATATTATTATATAAAATAGGTTGTTAAGTGAGTATAATATTTATATAAAGTGTAATTTATATAACATTCTAATAATATTTAATTTATTTTTTAATTTTTTAAAAAAGTGTAAAAAAAATATTTTTCAAAAAGTATATATAAATGATGTAACACGTGTTGAAAAAAATGTTACTTTGTCATTTAACTAGCTGCCAAAATTCAGAGTAATGGTGTCTAATGTCTTTGTTTTATATAAGATTAGTTATAGCAGTTCAAGTCTTAACTTTGAATGTCTTTGTTTTATATAATCAGAAACATGGTGTCTCACTTACATCAATTTCAACTAGTTCGAGCATAATTTCTCCATAAAAGATACTTGTGTTGCAGTAACTATAAAAGCTACCTGATTTCTGATTTCTTGTTCATGTGCAGTATCTTAGCTGGAGATATGTAAGTTCTGCAAGAACCATTAATCGCTGGGCCAGGTTGCATTTACACGCAGTAGCTGTCAAAAGAAATTGAAGCTCAGTAAATAAATTCTATAGTTAGTAGTTTTGTAACGGTTGATACCGGACAAGTCATGTCACTCGTATCGGTGATTGATCGATCGATCAAAGACGCATTTAAAGTAGTTACAATAAATAGTAATTAAGACACTTACAAGAATTGTCTAAAAATACGTAACACGTTCCACCAAAGTTGGATAACCGAGAAATCAGGAAACCTCCTAAAAATAAGTTAATACTGATATATGATAAATTCGACCCACTACAACATATTGTTCATGATAACACTGTAAATAAATCTTCTACCGAAAGTGTAAGGTACGTTTTTAACTATTTCTTAATATACACTTCATACATTGAGTACTTACTTCTCGTTAGAGTATATTATTGAGTACTTACCTCTCGTTAGAGTATATTATTGAGTACTTACCTCTCGTTAGTTAGAGTATATTATTGAGTACTTACCTCTCGTTAGAGTATATTTTACAAGTTAACCTCGATTGAAGAAGAAAAAAAACTTAAAGATAAGAAATAAGAAAGCAACGCAAATGTACGAGATAAGTTTACAAGTTAGAGAGAGACTTTGTGTAAATTGTTCTAAAATTAAAAAATTTCGAATAACGTGACGACTTTAGTATATGTGAAAAAACTTTTTCAGACACTATAATTACACCATTTCTTTATCTACTAGTGGTAGCCAAAGGCATTTAATTGGTCACAACAAAGACGAGAGCATTATATAAGCCACCTAACTTCTCGTTAAGCTGCAAGATCACAGTGGGAGATTAGAAGAATAGCATTCACCATTGTTTCTGGGTTTCTTCGTGACATTCCGATGGAACACAACACCAAAAGGGTTGTTTCTTCTAAATCTATATTTTTATGTGTGGTTTTCACCTTGAGCATTGTTGCTCCAGAAGCTGAGGCACGAGCATTTTTCGTGTTCGGTGATTCGCTTGTGGACAATGGGAATAACAACTACCTAGCCACCACTGCACGTGCCGATGGATATCCTTATGGCATTGACTCAGCCTCTCATAGAGCCTCTGGTCGTTTCTCCAATGGCCTCAACATGCCTGACCTTATCAGTTCAGTCTTCATCATATCTATAACTTCTACCTCTTTTCACTTGCTTTATTTTCTCCATATTTGTTTTGGGATGAAATTATGTCTCTCTATATATTTTTATCTTCATATTCTACCTTTACTCAGGTTTGGTCTTGAGTTATTTCTACTACTAAAAATATTAATGTTAACCTCCCAAAAATTCCATACAAAGACTAAAAAAAAAAGATACTAAAAGATAATTAGAGTGAGTTTAGTGTCCCTCTTAGTATTTGTGTGAGTTTTTTTGAGACTAACATCAATATTTTTTGTAGTGTTTCAAAGTTCTTTTTGTGTTTTTCTTTTTCAGATTGATGTCATAATGATTTGCATATTTTCAATTAAAAACAAGTGATTTGTTTTGTTTAGGTTAGGTAGATGTTTTTATCTAGTGTTTGTTAGAGACTGTTGTTTTGGTTTGGAATATTATGGACTATTTGTCAAAGTGTATAAGGGTTGAATCATTGAACTAAAACGAGTAGATAATCTCTATGAAAGCATGTACATGTATGTAAACCGTGTGATGCATGTATTCAGGTGAGAAAATTGGGTCAGAACCCACATTACCATATCTGAGTCCAGAGCTGAATGGTGAAAAACTGCTTGTTGGTGCAAACTTTGCTTCTGCTGGAGTAGGAATTCTCAATGACACAGGATTTCAGTTTGTAAGTCAATTTCACATCCACACATTTTAGTTTCTTCGATTTTAGTAATAACTAGAAGACAAAAGTCACACTTTAAAGTATCCAAATTTAACTTTTTTTTGTCTCTTAATTAAGGCAACATTAAAAAAAGGAAAAGTATCTAAGAATGTTGATTTTGCAGATAAACATTATCAGAATTAGAGAACAATTGGCGTACTTCAGACAGTATCAGCAGAGGGTGAGTGCGTTAATCGGAGAAGAACAGAGTCGAGATTTAGTGGACAAGGCATTGGTTCTGATAACCTTAGGTGGCAATGATTTTGTGAACAACTATTTTTTGGTTCCTTTCTCTGCAAGATCTCGCGAATATGCTCTTCCAGACTACGTTGTCTTACTCATTTCTGAGTATCGTAAGATTCTTGTGGTATGTTCATCCTTCTATCTACTGATTTATTTGCAACCAGTAATAAATTTTACTGATTTTCCTAAGAATTTGAAAAAAAGTATTCAATAACAAGTACATGTATAACGTTTAATATCTTAGCAATATGAAAAATGTGAAAAATTGTTTGCTGATAAGAATGGTTAGAAAAAAATATTATATATGAATGTTTTGCACTAGTGAAGGTCCTACATGTTATGGTCATGATGGAAATGCAGAGTTTGTGAGGCAAGCATGTTAAATGATGAGATTAATTTGGTAGTTGAAGGAAGCATTCAATAGTTGAAACCAACACAAATTGTGTCACTCAAGATGCAGCATGAGCAGTAGTGAGTCTGTATAAATGCGTGCTGTCACTCTCTATCTAATATTTTTATGCTATTTAATGCGAATCTAGGGTTTTAAATTTGGGCAGTGGAGACAGTAGCTTCTATAATATTGCCAGTAAAAAAACATTTATCTCTGTAATTTTAAAAAATACATTTTTTCTACAATATTTTTAGTGTATCTTTTAATTTTTAAATAAGTTACACACGAATTTATTGTATAAAAAGAAAAGAGAATGAAATAGAAAATTGAAAAATTGTTCAATAAAAAAATATTACACAAATCACCACATTAGAATATGAAAACAATGATTTGGTATTTGTCATAACAAATAAAAAAAATGAAAACAATGATTTGGTATTTGTCATAAATATAACAAATAAAAATAAAAAAGAAAAAGAAAACGCTAGAAGGAGGGGTTGAACCTCCGACCTTGTGGTTAACAGCCACACGCTCTAACCAACTGAGCTATTCCAGCTTACACGTTTATACTTTTTTATTACATAAATTAAAGTTATATATTTATATTAAAATTTATAATAATTTTAAAAACTAATTATACTCTAAATAATTTATAATAATTTAGATTAGTTTTTGTTGGATGGAAAAGAAATAAATACGGTATACGTTATTTTAAAATATTTCCATTAGTATGATAGTTTATTTTTCTGATAAATAAGTGTAGTAAGAAAAGAAGGAAATAAATGCAGGACCTGTATGAGTTGGGAGCACGACGGGTTCTTGTGACGGGAACGGGACCATTGGGTTGCGTGCCGGCAGAGTTGGCGATGCACAGCCGTAACGGAGAATGTGCGACGGAGCTGCAACGAGCCGTTAACATGTTCAATCCTCAACTTGTCCAACTCCTGCAAGAGCTCAACGCTCAAATTGGTTCCCACGTCTTCATTTCCGCAAACGCCTTCGCCATGCACTTGGATTTCGTCACTGACCCTCAAGCATATGGTACTCTCTTTCACCTCTTATATACTTTAGTATTTTAACCCTTATACAAAATCTTAACCAATCTAGTTACACCTGACAAACACAAACAAACAGAAACAAACAAACCAGAATGTATTCATTGAAGCATATTCATGATCCTCTTTATTGTTACTTTGATGAACAGGGTTTGTTACGTCAAAGGTTGCATGCTGTGGTCAGGGAGCATACAACGGAATCGGACTCTGCACTCCTGCTTCTAACTTGTGCCCTAACAGGAATCTCTACGCCTTTTGGGACGCTTTTCATCCATCGGAGACAGCAAACAGATTGATCGTTGATAAGTTCATGACAGGCTCCACCGACTACATGCACCCCATGAATCTTAGCACAATTCTTGCTTTAGATTCTACCACCTAATCTCTTCTCTTATCTCCACACCCACTTTCTACAATATTACTCTATTTTTCCTCAATGTTCCAAACTATGACATTAATTAATTAACTAGCACTTTTTAGTCTTCTTACTACAATTTCATCAAGAAACTATAATTAAAAAAAAATCAAATATTGGTAAATCTTGCTTGTTAAACACGAATTTGCAAAGAAAAGATCATGTTTATACACTAGGATTTGAGTTTGATTAGATTAAATTTTTAAATTAAAGTTAAAATCATATATTAAGAAGATGACGGGAAGATGACGATGACTTTAATTTTTTGTAAAATACACTGAAGTACATAACTTTAGGTGTCTTATTTTTTCATTAAAATCGAGTTTGATAAAAATAACTTTTGTGTATTTTTTTTTCATTGTTGAATTAAAATCGTGTATATTGTTCGCATACTTCACGAATCAAGGCATTTATACACATTACCTATGGACTTAACGACTTAAATTGTGATGGAAACAAAATTAGTGACGAAATTCTGGAATTGATTTGTATTTTCAACTTTTAAATTGAAACAAACTAGATCAAACAATTGCATTCAACATAAGATAGCAAATAACATCAACCTTGCTCTCAATACCCCAAAATACAAGTTGAGTTGTGAAACTTGAGTTTTGTACACACAATTCTTTTTAGAGTTTTACTTTGAGTTTATTAATGGAATTGGAGATAAGGTGGAATTCAATAAAAATTGTCACTGGACCGTCTAAGGGATGTCCAATTTATTTAAATACTTAGAACCGAAAAAACGTATAACCTAGAACAAATCTCTTTCATAAGTTTTTTGAATTACCCAATTTCAAAATTTACCAAAATACTAAATCATAGCAGAAAATCTAAATCAAAACCAAACAAAAAAATCCAACAATGTTTTATTCACCTAATAATTGTATTTATTTTCTGTCTACTATAAACTTGGTAAACTGAAGGAAAAGGGTATGTGTTTCCCCTTCGAGGGCGAATGATACAGCCCCATAAACAGTTGCACGTAGAAAAGAAGTGTATACCTTCTTGTCCTATTATGTTATTTTATACATTTTTTTATCAATAAAAAATAAAATAAATAAAAAGAATACTTTTATGTATTCCAACCCGTATATAAATATCAAAAAAATCCTCCCATCTATATATTTAGGGCAAAATAAAACAATCCTAAAACTCAACAATATAATTCTAACCATAAACCTCATATATACCTATGTTATATCTATAGGTATACCTTCCACGAGGTTGTATTGGACATTGAGTTACAGATTCAGGACCATCTACCCAACCACTCAAAAGTTGAAAAATTGCATGTGTACATACATCATGAAAGATACCCAAATACTTAGAATTACCCATTATGTATAATATTATAATAATAATACGACACCATGCATGCATAGTTGTCCAATATTTTTGTTATATATTTTTTTAGTCAAACATTATAACAGAAATGTTAGTTACATTTGTAGAAAAATTGGAAGAAACCTGAGTCTTTTGTTTAGGGTTTAGTTTTTCAAATGATTGAAAATATGTCACAAGAGGCCGGTGGGAAAGAAAAATCTATTTTCATTAATTTAATAGGGTGATATAACAGTTTTTCTCACTTTAAAAAACCTTGACTTAGAATTTACTGTATAAAAGCACTTTAAAGAGAGAAAAAATAAATCTCTTCACTCACGCGTGAGATTAGTCAACTTCAATATTGATGTGTGTTTTTATTTTTAGTAATCATAAAGAAAATCTCCAACTGAAAAATACCTAAACAAAAAATTTCATTGTGCCTAGCGTTGATTGAGTCTATATTACCTTGTCGTATTTGTTGATGTTTTATTACTCAACATAATCAACTTGTAATTTTGTATACGCGTTGTATACGTAGACGTATCCACAACCTTGGTTAGTAAGTATTGTTAATGGAAGTCAAAATATAGGTGCTTTTCAAATTGAACCAAATTACATATTTTGGTAACAGCGATAGCTTTTTTCAACATGTTGTTTTATATTATTGGAAATTGTTTTCATAATATATATTTCAATTTTCTTAAAACTGAGATACTAATTTAAGGGTATAATATAAAAATTTGTTCATGTTTTTTGTAAGTATAATCAATCTTATTTAAATATTATTTATTTTATTGAGCTATTTTAGGGTAATAGACACTACTTTTAGGAACTTTTATAATTACTATGTGCATTTTAAATATCATAGACACTATAAGTGTTGTTTTAATTCACGTTAAGTTAACGTGTTATTTAAGAGATGAAGAAAAACAAGAAAAAAAACGTGTTATTTGTTGAAAGAATAACCCAACTTTGATGATGGTGTATTACACTTTATTTTTTTCTGAATAAAGGAAATGAAATTAGAAATCCATATTAGAAAATAGTAATGCTATAAACATTGACCAATAAATATATATATATAATTTTTTTTATGAGCAAAAATCAGCACTTGGGAAGATCAGAAGGAGGTGGTGGCACCGAGAACGAAGGAGTGGGTCCATTCTCAACCTCAAAAGCCATAGCTAGCCCCCACGGCAAATGAGTCTCCAAATGGCAATGCACAAGCCAAACACCTACGTTCAAAATTATACACACCAAAATCAATATAATTCTTATTAATTATCACTATTATCATCATTATAATTTTTTTCTTTCTAAAATTTTTTTTTTTTTTTTATAGAAATAACGGTTAATTAGTTGATTGAAGAAATGAACGAACCTGGATTATTTGCTTGGAATCTAATGACGGACCAACCTCCGACGGGCACAGAAATGGTGTTACGAATTTGAGGGTTCACAAAATTGAACTTGGGTTCGTCTCTAGTGGCGTTGTAATTCCCGAACCCTTGAGCCAAAACATGGAAGTTAAAACCGTGAACGTGAATGGGGTGGTTCTCCGTCGTAATGATGCCGGTGTTCTGAAGCACAATCTCAACCGTCGAGTTGAACTTCAACGTCTTCACCTTCGTTGATTTCGGCGCGATTTGGAACGCGAAAGTCTCACTCGATACGTTTGGGTTGACGTAGTCAAACTCAACCGGAGGCCGATTCGGAAAATCCCTGGTGTACACGCCGTCGACGTCGCCGCCGTAAAACGCTTCAAGCATGGATACCCCTCTGCCACGTGGCAGCACGAAGGACTCGTTGTTCATGTTGGCGGAGAGTGGGCGCGTGGACCCACTGCAGCCTCCCGAGAAATTGTTGCACACCGTGAAGCCAATCCCGAAAGTGACGAACATGTGCTCGTCCACGTGGCGTGGCACGGGGACCCAGTGCGGCCCGCCGGCCAGGCCCGTGATGTTGGTGTAGAAGCGGTGGGCTGTCGGGGTGTCGGACTGGGCCGGGAGGTCTGGCATGACGGGCTTTGCTGACGTGGCATTCTCGTAAATGATGAGCCCTCGGGTGATGTTGGCGTTGATTCGTATAGCAGGAGCGGAATGGTAAGGGGTGAAAGCCATGTAGTAAGAACCGCGGGGTTGGTTTGTTCTGAGGAGCACGTCAACGGTTTGACCCGGAGCAACCACCACAACTTCGGTGTCGTAGTGGTTGGTGTAGGCGGCGTCGATGGCTACCACCGTTAACGTGTGGTTCGCTACCTTGAAGAAGTGTTGCGCATTGAGTGCAGCGTTGATGATGCGCAGCATGTAGGTTTTTCCTTGCTTCACTTTCACCTCGTACGTTCCTGAATAAATCATGAACCAAATTGTTTGATTTTGGTAAAATTCTCATCAAACTCAATCATAGTAAGAAAAAAAAATGTGTAGAATGGAGTTACCATCTTGAGAGCAGTTATACACATCGCTGGGTAAACCGTTAATTGTATACGCATCTGACTGCTGTGGTGCCCCTTGGGACTCCGTTGCATTGTGCTCAACCTCTACAACATTAGCATTCCACCACTCACCTGAAATAATTTTAAAACATCTCTGTAATTTGAAGTTCTGCAGCTACAGAAGCAGTGAGATATGGGAAAAAACACATGAGAGGAAAAAGTACCAAGCAGAATTGGGAGTTCTTGGTAGACTTTAGGAAATGGGTAGGAGTGTCCTTGGCGAGGGCGAATGAAAAGGGCACCATAGAGTGTAGCACGTAGAAAAGAGGTGTGTGCATGCCACCAAAGTGTCCCTTCATGTCCCGTTAGGTTAAATCTGTATGTGTAACTGCTGCCGGAATGTATTGGGCATTGAGTTACAAATTCAGGACCGTCTGACCATGGAGTTAAAAATTGAAGAATTCCGTGCCTGCATCATACATTGTAAAACGAATCCAAATTTAATTTTACATCCACACAAATTCATTAAGATTTTAGATTTTATGAATATTTTATTGTTTTTTTTATCAACAAAAATATAATAAACGTAGTCATTTTAAATTGGTTTAACTCTTAGGAAGCAAAAGAAACATATACCTCAAGAAAATCATGAATGTGTACCATATGACAATTAACTAAAAAAACTACTTAATTCAAAGACCAACTTTGTGTATTAATTGAGTATATAATTATAAAGAATTTTAAATATATTAAAAATGAAAACGAATCCAAGACGGTAGATATTTTATTATATATAATTACAATTAGTATATATTAAAATCATTTAGAAATTATGATTGGGAGAGTTTTTTTTGGGTTAACTTACAATTTCAAGTGTTTATATATCTATATTTCAACTATTTATACAAAATAAAAATACTTATTATTTTTTATTTTTGGACAGTGTGAGAAGAGAATTTTGGTGTTATAACATAAATAATAAATTGGTGTTAATCTCAAAGTGAATAAGTAATTGGGTTGTCAACTTTAGGGGGTTACTTTCAGATAAAAATTTTGACATTTCTACTTTCCATTAAGAAGGAAAAAAGAAACGAAATAAAACAGATATCACAAGTTACTGTTTAATTCATTGTTAAGGTCAAACCGCGTTTTGTTTGCATAATATACATGTGTTTCTATGGGTTTTATCTATTCAATTGTTGAGAGAGAGAAGAGTTGTTTTACCAATGAAGACTAAGATTGTAGGGTGATTTGTTGAACACATGAACAACAACAGTATCACCCTCTCGAGCGTTGATTGTAGGTCCAGGTAGGGTTCCATTAACGGCAGTGATCACTTGTTGACGACACAAACGTTGCACAGAAATGTCTTCCACCTACGTAACCACAACACAAAACCTTAGTAAAACAATGCAAACATTGAGTGTCCCATGAAAAGGAGAAGAACGAAACAAACTCATATTCATACATTGAAAGTGTGTTCCACAATCGCAGCATGAGCCAATGAAGAAGCTAGCACAAGAGCAAGAACACAAAACACAAAACATTTCATTTTGTAATAATGTTAGTGTAGTTTAATGAAATGAATGAATGTCTTTTAATATGCTCTGCAACGAATACGAGTCCAATATATATATAGATTAGACCTGGTTTTGACTATTCAAAAAAATTTGCGTTCTTGGTGTGGTTGGAATATTTGCAAGGTTTTTGTTTGATAGAAGCAAAAGCATTTGAATTTTCATCAGATAAATAAGGGTAAAAAAATGTACACAGAGATTATATAATTACGATTCGTCAATAGCTCAGAACTTTGACCTAACCGCGATCTTTGAACGTACTTTGTTTCTGACTATATGTGGGTAGGAAAATTATAATACCATTGTTTATTTACCACTTGATATGGTAATGCACCATGTTTTCATTTTATCACGTTTTAAAAAAAAAAAAAGATAAAGACATGGTAGTTAAGGTAATACAAGTCATTACAGAAACAATTTCTTAGTAGATTTGTTCATTGAACTGGGTAACGTGCTTGAGATTAATTAGTAATAGTCAACCTAACGAAAGTCAGAATGCCATCTTCAATAATTCGAAAATGTTCAGTGAAGGTGAACAAAATATTACTGTTATATATATATATATATATATATATATATATATATATATATATATATATATA
>Ga0123342_1005628_pt1 | contig 17985 bp, 11 predicted proteins | sample Turbeawhitnodule_FD_89960 | JGI IMG/M metagenome (GOLD analysis project Ga0123342, IMG submission 89960) | Root nodule microbial communities of legume samples collected from Mexico - Turtle bean Mexico white nodule | ecosystem: Host-associated > Plants > Roots > Nodule | place: Mexico: Nepantla...
AATGTTTAAAATATATATATATATATATATATATATATATATAATATTTAAAATGAAGAAATAAATCATAATAAATTTCAAGAAAGTTTTAAATTTATTTATTATTTTATAAAATATTATAAATCAGTGTAAAAAAAATATAGTTAAATAAAATCTTCCATTTATATATTAGTTATTAGAGTAGATCAGGTGATACTTATTTTTCAAGTTCTAAATAGATATTTTATTAATTGTTGTTGGATTTAGTTTTTTTTTAAAAAAAAGAATATACTATATCTAACTAAAATTGAAAATATTATCTGGGTTGAATCATGGTCATCACCAAAAGGTTATACTAAACATTTTTCATTTTATTTTATATTAAATATTTAATTTATTTAATACAAAAAAATTTCTAAAAACAATCCATCACTTTAAATAATTTTATTCTCATTAGAAATTGAAAATATAATTAATATATTAAAAATGTTTTATTTGATTTAATGAGCAGAGTACTTTTTTATTTTTATTTTTTATTATAATTTTTTATAAAAACCTTTTTTTATGGTTAATTAAGTTATATTTTTATTACTTATTTTTTAAATTGTTTTATTGTGAGATTTTTTAATATTAAAAAATAGTAACTTTTTATTTATATAAGATGTGATTTATTTTTTAATTTTATAGTATATGTTTAATATTTAAAGAAATTATTTGAAATTTTGTTTTTATTTTTGTTTTTGTTATGTTTATATTAAAATATTTTTATATATAGTTATTATGTTTATGAGTTATAATTTATTTTATTATAATTTTTTATAAAAAAAATTTCTATTGTTCTAGTATTTTTTATTTTTCATTTCTAGAGGATTTTTAATATTAAAAAATAATATCTTTTTATTTATATAATGTTTGATTTATTTTTTAATTTTATTACTTAAAGTTCAGTTTTTATTTAATTTGTTGAATACATATTTTTTTTCTAATTATAGTTTTTATATTATACATATTTACAACATACATTTTTTAATTATAATTTTTAAATTTACGAAATATGTGAATTTTTTTTATTTTTAAACAAAAACAACTCATTTTATTATTTTTAATAGACAAAGGTTAATCTGTAAAGTAACATTTCACATTTTAAAAAAAAAAAAATATTCCCTCATAACCATCACATCACTCACAAACTCCCATAAACTTTCCTCACACATCCACTCCTTCAAATCCTCACACATCCCCTCCCTAATCCAAATAGAGTATAAGAGTTGCATGTCTCCTATATTTAATTTTTTTAATTGTTTATCTCCTATGATGCATCCTTTTTCATCTTTATTTTAAAATTTAATTTTAAAATTTGTTAGAAGAAATGATCAAATTGATAAAAATAAGTACGTGGGCATTCTATCATAATATACATTATTTATTGTAAATCTATAACATAATTTAATGATAAAACTATTTATAAAAAATATAACTGTAAGTTTTAGTTATATAAAATAAGTTTTATGTAAATTGCACTGGATTAAATACAGGGTACAATATAATTTATATATTAAAAAATTTAATTATATGAAATTAATTATTTAACAAGTGGGATAAAAATAACATACAAATTTAATAATAATAATAAAACTTCGCAAATTCAAATAACCTTACGCAGAATATTATGAATAGAGTAAATAAAAAGTAAAATAAAAAATTGAGAAGAAGCATATAATCAAATAATCTATGAGTGTTTGCTTACCACTCATCAGGAATTGAGCATTATTTGCAAGAGCTTGGGCATTGCAGAGAAAAGCAAGTTCCAAAGCAGGGTCTGATGAACCTGCCTTCTATGGTATAGACCTGTGAATATTTACTTGAATATGGAAGTTGTCAATAATTACACAATTAGAACTTACATGGAAAATTATGAACAATATTAATGTAAAAGAATAAAGATTTGAATGTAAATAAGGAATGAAAGCAGGATAATGAATTCTGTTTATAAATCAAATGACTCAATAATATGATCCCAAGGAACCATTAACATAGGAAGTACCCAAAGGGCAACAAGTGCAGAAGCAGATGAAGCCTATGGATCAAGATTCTGAGGCCTATCTTCTTTTGGCTGACCAGCTTGACCATCTATTTCACCAATAGAAGGTTCATCACCTGGCCACTTATGAATTCCCAAACTTCCAGAGCCAATATCCCAGATGTCTGATTCAGACATGCCACTTGTTACTCCAAACTCTGGAACATCTTCATAATTTATAGGATTGCCCCACAGCTCATTCCCACAGGTTGAACCAGCACCACTAAGATTGAGGTCCGAGTCCCATATGTCTTCAAGCTTGATAATGTCTTCAGTTCCAAGAGCAGAAAAATCTTGAAAGCCTTTCACCTGGGTCAAAACCTCTGGGAATGAAGTAAAATACTCTGGAGGAAGTTCTAGACTTGGGCTCATAACACTCTTCCCTTTGTAAAGAGGGTCTTCAGCTCCAAAGCTGGATCCAATCATCGTTTCTTGAGGTGATGTGATCCCGTGCTCTGCAGCCAAATCATCTGTTACAATATTCTCAATTTGAGCAGTCAGATCTTCTGCACCTCCACTCATTTCTCCTGCCAAACACCGTGAAAGGTAGTGAGGTGACTGTTCAATGGAAACCTGACTTAGTTTTGGAGTTTCAGAAGACATGTCTATATTTCTCCAATCAGGTTGGTACCTCACTATCTGTCCTTCTTGGAGAGTTTCAACTGTTCCAGACTCATGTTGGTGCTGCTTGACAAACTTCCTTACCACTCTTGGAGAATCTATTTCTCTTTGTTCCTTCTTATGCCTAAGGCGGGCTAAAAAGGCTGGGTTTTGGATCAACTTGGCCAGGAAAGAAACCATTTGTTTCTGCCTTTGTTCTGCAGATTGGAGCCTTTGATTCACTTCTCCTGCACGGTTAGCCGTTCTTCGTTGTTCTTGCTGCAAATCAACCACCTCTTCCATCAACATAGTCCTTTCATTCCTAAGCTTTTCTATCTCAACCTCAACCTCAGACCTCCCTGCCTCAGTAGAAGATCCAATTCCAATATAGCTACCAACCTGCTGGAATTGTGTTGACCTACGTCTTTGTATGTTCTTCAGCAAGTGCTTCTTCGATCGCTGGAATGCTTCATTGAAAAACTCCCACTTGTCTGTGTCAATCTTGCGGAATCCCTGGAGACAAACACCAAGTTACCTGAGAATGTATGGAGCAGAAGCAGAAGGCCCCAAGACAAGAATGAGTAGGGGGGCATGTATGGTTTAGGTTCACCAAAACTTAGGCACTATGATCTGATAGAGAGAGGAAGCTATATTGGAGAATGCCATCTATAAATTCAGAGCAAGCTTTACACAGAGATAAGGAAAAAGTCAAAATGACACATGCCCCAGAGAACCTTGAGAACTACCTGCGGAAGATGAAATCCCTTCTAGAGGAGGGAGAATATTTCTCCTGTTGTCACTTCCAGTAGTAGTAGTGGTAATCTCTCAAAGTCTCAATCCTAACTACAATGCAATAAGTAAAAATCCAAACCATATTCTTATTACTCAATTCCATTAGTATCAGTAATAAGCATAACTAAAAATAACACACGAGACTCACAACAATGCATCTCAATATAACAGCAATTACAATGGGCAGATTCAGTAGACTAAAATACTAGAGTCATGATATGCGAACACTCCATTGTTTCAAATACCTAATTAACACTTATCATTTATCTCTGTCTCTCTTTCTATCACATCATATTACCTATTATAACTACATTTGTTTCCTTTCTCTCTCTCTGTATTCCTCTACTTGTCAATTAGATTGGAAGTGCCCTACAATCTCTATTCAAACATTAAACTAACTCTGACTTTAACAAAGGAGAAAACACAAGCAAGGAAACCAAGGGATTGTTTGATTCTCTTCTCACTTCCTGTTTTAAAAACTGTTCTCTACATCAATTTGATAGCCATCTTTTTTGTTTTCTTCAAGTACTATCCATTGAAGTACTCAGGAGACAAACTTTTCAAAAACAGAAATGTGCTCACTAGACAAACACTTTCCAATGCGATCAGGGGCTGGGACAATTTAAAAAAAAAAACTTCATTTGAAATTGGTAGACAAAACATGGCCTTACACAAAACTAAGCTTCACTCTCCCTCCCCGCTCAAGTACACTACACACCCAATCATTACAAACTCGCAAGCATTCAGAAAATCCGTGCAAGCAAAGAAACCATATTACCTGTTTAAGAAACATTACACTCCATCAAAATGCGTCAAAATTTTAAATTTATATACATTCCCAAACCCCAGTGGATACATCAACTTGACCAATCAAAGTACATACAAGTCAATCTAACCCAAATTACAAAAACACCAAAGAAAACACAACCAAGTAACTTACATATGGACCCAAAAACCAAAAACAAAAGGAATAGTTACAAAGAGATGAAAGGAAGAAGCCATGTGTGGCTCAGTGAAAGCAGAGCGAAGATACCCACATAAGTATTGAGCTGGCGAACGAAACTGGAGAAATTGTTGTGCTTGAAATGTCGCGGCAACACGATTCTGGCGAACTCCAGAGGGTCCCAGACGACGAAGCTAAAGCCCGTGGAGCCCCAGGAGATAATCGGGTCGAGAGTGGGGTCATCGACGAGGTCGAAGGTTTTGGACAAAAACGGTGGAACCGGGTTCATTTGCAGAACCTCCAAGGGCTTGGGAGAGTTGTCATCAGTGGGGTTCATTGTGAAGTGTGAAGATTAATTAAGGAATAATAATAAAGGTTTAGAGTGGAGTTGGAGGGTAAGAAAGGGGTTATTAAAAGGGTGGGAGGGCGGTGGAGGGTGGAGGAATGGCGGTGGCAAAGGAGGGCCATTGCACAGTGAAAGTGTGAGTGTAAGAGTGCCGACTTTGATTAATATTTGAGGTTGAGGTTGGTTTGTTTCGTGGCAGTTACGTTGGTTAGTTACAACTGGGGATGGTTGATTCTTGGGGAACAGTGTTTGTGTGTTGGGACCGCGTTGTTGGGTAGATATTTTTGTCACAGACACTACTGTTTAGGTGTTTGTTGGGTTTGATTTTGTGGCATTGAGAGCGACTGGTCAAGTCAGATACTTAGTGCACAAGCCAACTCTACCACCCAATACCGGATTACTAAACTTTGCTTTTTCTTCATCTTGTCTTTTCTGCGGATTTTTCCTGGGCCCTCGCCTTTTCTTTTCTTTTATTGCAGATTATTAACAATTCTGCACAGTGCCAACTTCTTTTCTGGTTCTTTTATTAACACTCGTGTTCTTGTTCAATAAACTAAAATTTCCAACGGGATTTTGCTACCACGTATTCCTCTAGGTTTGATACACCAAAATTTAAAACCCGAGTCTGGTTTGAAAACCAGCAAGCTCTGACTGCCACCTTTCTGTTCCATTCCATTCGCTTCTTTTATAATATTCAAACTTCTCCAAAAATACATTTTTTAATAAATTAAAATTAATTTGTATGCGGATTAAAAATAAAAAACTATAAAAAGTACATAGCTTGTTACAAATCAATTTATATATAAATGAATTTTAACTTACTAAAACTTGATGTTTCTTATTTTCTTCTTCGAACATCTCTTATGTCGAAAATATACAATGTATACTTCTTTCATCTCAAATTTTAACATTTACCGTTTGTCCCAAAATAAATAACTTTGCCCTTACAGAAACTACTTCAATCTTAATGAATTCTCTATATTATATCTTTGTTAGTTATTCAACCACTACATGAGAAAATGACTATGGTAGTAAAATTATATCACAAAAATATGTATTATTATTCTTAGTTTATGTGTAAAAAATTTAAACTGCAGATAATTTAATACCAAGGGAGTAACTAATAAACACTAGCTGTACATTAACAGATATTTTCTTCAATGCTCCCATTTTGTGTAAAACGATTTTTTCAATTAAGAGGTTTTTATTGAAAATTCTAGAATGACTAGTAATTATAAAAAAACCAAGAAAAATGCGGCGTGAGTACAATGAGTGGCGTGGGACTGAGTATAATAAAGGATGCTCATTCCAGCAGGAGGGTCAGAAAGACATTAATACCAAAATAGCGTATATATATTGATATAAGGAGGGACCAGTTTTGAAAGGAGTCCTACCACGGAATTGATTCAGGTAGAGAGAGAGAGTCTCTTCATTGATTCAGGCACAAAAATGTAAAACACCGCTGGCAAAGCTGCTTATCATTAACTGAATGTAATTACAATGGAGGAATTTTTTTACATACAAAACTATGGAAGGAGAAAAATAAAATATTTCTCAGTAAAATTACAAGATCACCTAATCAACCAATTTTGTCGGAACAATGAAGATGGAGTATCCTTGCTCTGGGTCGGAAATCAGTTTAAAGAAATATACAATTGACTCTGCAACCAAAAGAGACATGAACAAGTATTAGTTTGACCAAGAGGTAAGTCACACGATCAACAAGCCACAATGAATAAATATAAACTCTAACTATATTTTGATCCAGCTGTAACTACGCTTAGCATGATTAATTCTCTTACCCGAAAGTTGTGTATGATAAGAGAAAATCAATATTTCCACTAGAAAATTGACAGTGCCAAAGCACAAACTAACATTGAGAAATATTAAGTCCCATCTAGATTTAGTGTTGGCAAGAAAACCTTTATGGAATTCGACACGTACCTAGGACAACTAAAAATAGTGTAATCTTGTTAGATATCAAGATCGATAAAATCCTGTCATATGTGCATGAAAAGCAACTTGGTGTTCCATTCAGGTGAGTAATGACATGTTCGGACGACCAGGTTGAGGTGTAGGGGGTTTGAGCAATGGCCTCAAAGAATCCATAATACTCGCAAAAGAAGGTCGTTTCCAAGGCTCACTGTAGTAAACAATGTAAATCAATAAAACATTTTGATAGAATATTTAATTGAAATACATAAAAGCAAAAAATGCATCTGAACTTACTTAGCCCAGCAACCCTCGATTAGGGCAGCTACTTGGGGATTCACATCACGTGGGATCTCAAGTCTTTTTCCCTTAAAACCAACAGCTGCCACAACCTACAGACCAATATGAATTTGTGAACATTGAAGCAAAATAAATAAATAAATATGTAGTAGAAACATAATAGTGTGTGACCCTTCGCCCAGACCACTCTCCTTAAACCTGGAGTGTATTTTTACACTTATCTCTGTGTATGCAAACGCAACCAAAGCAAGCGCGATAACAATGACTGACCACATACTAAAAGGTATAAAAAAAATTCTTCCATTCAGCCACAACCTTAAACAGTATACCCATCATTGTTGACTTGTCCAATACATGCTCCAACCAATATACATTTCTTGCAATCATTTTTAGATTTGTATTCCTTGCCACATGCTATTCCAATTTCATACTACATATTCTTACGGTTATTCATTTCACATAAGTTTCATAAATGCTGAAACAATATAATTACAACAAAAGTACTAAGCATAAACATACAGCAATTTCCTGTATAACAGTTATAAAACAAACCTGTGCTGGATTTAAATTAACCCATGGCTGTTGCAATGTTGCAAGCTCCCATAAGATTACACCAAAGCTGTAAATATCTGACTTCTCATTTGATGGCTCATCACGAAGAACCTCTGGAGCCATCCACTCGGGCTATGGGAGGAAAAGGAGAAAAATTAAATGTACCTCTCAAACAAACATAAGATGTAAAAAACAAAAATATCTGAAGCCGATGAGAACTTACAGTCCCAGCAGCTGACTTAGATGAGAGAAACGTATTGGCCTTCAGACGGGAAAGCCCAAAATCACAAACCTACAAAGTAGACAATACCATTAATAGGGGGAAAAACCTCCACATATGTCCAAGAAAACAGATCAACCCCTCCCACTCACCAGCCCCAATAAAAAAAAAAAAAAAAACTCCCCCAGACAAATTATTACCAAAACACCCCACATGTTATCATAATAAAAGGCTTTTCAACAACTTCACAAATTTGCACCAAAACATACACAACTAATTACCAGAAGGCTGAAACTTCTATCAGAATAGAGCAGGTTTAGAACTAAACTCAATCTTCCACCAGTTCAAAAATGTCCAGATGAAACCAAAATACTAAATTATCACTAGAATGTACCAAGAAAACAAGTATTGATTACTATTTCAAGAAAAAAATCAAATCAATAGTTTATTCGTCTAGCTCCATTTCTCTAGAAAATCTAAAAGAGCAGTCAAGCTATGTGGAACCAGAAGGGTGTTCCTAATGGGATGACGTACAAAATTTTAAAGGACAGGTGGGAGAAGGTTGCTCGGTCCCTAGATGAAACCTGGGATAGCCAGGCATCCTAGCAACTGAGCAAATATAACATCTTACTACATTCAAGCTATGCTAGAACAAAAAAGATGTAAACATAGATGACTAATTATAGCGTTGCATCAATGCAATGCTATCTGCAAGAGAAATGGAAATCTACTGCCATGGCTGACAAAATGATTTAAATGAAACTCTTAAGACTATTTGTATTTGGTATACTAGAGAAAACTTCATTCCTACCTTCACTGTATATTTTTTGTCAACGAGAAGGTTTGGAGATTTCAGATCTCTGTGAACAATGGGAGGATTACGTTTATGAAGATAATTCATCCCCTTTGCCTGCAAATGAAAAAATAACATGGATATCAAAGAATACAAAGATTATGAAATTACAATTTCAAAAAATAATAACCAGAACAGTAGAGTTTATTTTATAAATGCATACCACATCATAAGCCATACTAAGCCTACGCCTCTCATCCAACACCTCTTTGGCACCAGATCTATGCAACAGCCTATATAAGCTACCCCTGCACTTCCGTCAAAAACTCTTAGATCTCAAGGTCTAAATATCCTATAATCCTATATAGCCTTGAAAAACTTCACTCTTTCAGGGAAAAGGATGTAGAACAGGTAGAGGAGTACAACCTTGACAAATATTCCGTGACAATTGATAAGTTAGGGGGCTGTGTGACTGCCCCCATAAACAAAACAATGTTTGGATGCCGCAAACGTTTCATTATTGAAACCTACAAAGAGAAGCGAAAACACAGCTCAAATAAGCAACAGGCAAATATCTAAAAAACACAATATAAAGCATGCTTAGGATTTCAAGCATACCTCCCTCAGGAACTCCTGGAAGCGCTCAGCATGAAAATCCTGTTCCATCAAAATTTTCACAGCAACATCCTGCAATTGATTGTTTTGAAGGATGTAAGAACAGAAAAACTAAAAGACAAACAGGGTTGAAAGGAAGAGGGAAGCATAAGAAAAATGTGTGAAACACTATTTCTGTTTCAAGCTTCAATGAAGCAATCCTGGAAAATACACAATCCTCACGGATGATATATATAATATAACCCCCTCGGCCCCAACACATACTCATTCGAAATGATGACACAAATATGGCTAAAAAACATGAAAACAAAAGAGCATAAGCCCAAAATATCTAACACTTTGGCAACATTATTTAAGGCTCCATTTGTTTGCTGAAAATAAAATGCTTGATGGAAATAGCTCCATGAGCAACAAAACACCTAGTCCTCTTGGCAGATGACATTTTTTCAAATAAACTCCTCGTCTTTCGATGGGCAACTCAATTAGAAAACAGAAATTGTATATTATTGTTACTGATGGCTGGGCTTGTACTAGATGTGCATTGGGCGGAGCCTATAAGGATAATTCTTATTAATACTATTTAAGGAGTAACATTGGGCAGGACTTCTGTTTGTATTAGTTTTACTATACTTGTCTTTGGCATAGATTATTAAGCATAAATAGGAGTAAACAACTTAAGGGCCGGTATATCATATAACAATATGTCAATTATACAGCTTATTATTACTCTCTCTATTCACTTTTCATTCATTCCCTGAAATTTTAACAGGAACAATTCAAACAACCACATGCTGGCCAATTTATAAAGCATCAATTAGAGAGAGAGAGAGAGAGAAGGAGAGAGAGGCTTACTGAGCCATTCCACTCAGCACGATGTACAGTTCCAAAAGAACCTGAAATACAATGGGCCACTTTCAATTTAATGACTATCGATACTAATTACAAAAGTCATGCCAGTACAAGAAGCACGTTACTAATTCATTACTGATCTTTTAGTTAGGAGAAGAGCTTGGTGATTAACTTGGTTTGGGAGAAGCAAGGAAAAAATTGTGTTTGTGTGGAATATGCGATTGGATGTAACACTTTGAATTCTTTTATTTAATGATCTACCCATAAAGCCCTTAATGGAAGGCCCCGATCAAATGTGCATATGGATTGGAGACTGCACAACTGAGATGGCTTCCTTTTTTTAGTTTCCTTCTTTTCTACTATCATTACTTTATATTCTCTTTTCTCTATCCAATAGTATGGCTATTTTTGTCCCCAAGACATTCAAAAGCAAAAGTTGTGACTTATAAAGGAGGAGATATACCTGACCCAATTTTCTCTCTTAAAACAAGATCACTCCACGGGATGTCCAAATCCTCCATGTCAAGCGTAAGCTCTCGAGTATGTTTACTAGGAATCAGTTGACTTCCTTCAATAAACCTCTTGCCCTCAATCATGTCATCATTAGTATTTGTAAGTGCTAACGGGGTAGGTATACCAACAGGGCGCTTATGCTTTATTGGTGGTGGATACTTTCCCACTGTCGAGTCTACAATGTTCTGAGGAGCATCACATGGTAGATATGTTTCAGAAAATTGTTCACGTGTACTCAGATGAGAATCTTGGGGATGGAGAGGAAGGTGGGAACTTCTATTGCTGTCTGTTGAAATTGGCCTGGGGTTATTCCTGTCTTTGTACTTCCCATCAAACTGCTCTGAAATAGAGAATCCAGAACTTCCATTAGCAACTAGTTCAAATTTAGAGGATGACAAGCACAACTACAACTAATGTCCAACATGCAACATGAACATTTATTCAAAGAACACGATTTTTGGCACTATTTCAGATGTTGATTTAATTGCAAATTTACCAAACATTAAATAAAAATTCACTCAAATTTCATCCTGTAGACAGACTATATTATGTTAGCCGCTGTTCATCACAATAAATCAAGAATTTTGTAAAGATATTCAACAGACTTGACCAAGTAACGTGAACTGTTCTTCCAATTCTACAATACAGAACTCAACTTAAAAGGAACATCATATAGCACAAACATCAAAGAGAAAAAAACATTATGCTTTTGTAGTAGACATCACATTCTTGCAATTTACAAGTTTAGAAAAACCATGTCAACTAATTGTAGTGAACATATGAACGACAAAATTACAGACACCAGCCATCTAATCTCTTAGTGCATATAAATTGATTAAAACAACAAAAGGACAGAATTCAATGAAAAAAACGAGAGTTTTAATTTAACACACTAATATATAGGTTTTTAAGCAAATTAATTATGGAGTATGGCAGGCATAGCAGATTTAACACCAGAAACTGATAGTCTAATAATTATCTGAAGCCAGGACCTATTACAGGTAAAAAAAATCTACTCCAGAGCAGAATGCTGCTCCTCAGAAAAGATATCTTCTTCACATACAATTAAAGCCAAAAGTAATTGCGAAAACTAACTCCTCACTCTTTCCTCCCCATGACCTTCCCCCTACATGGGATCTATGGCTCTATGCCAGTACAAAACTAACTCTTCCAACTTAGATGACCAAGTCTGGCGGCCTACTTCTTTTCCCTAACATGAACCTTCCAAATTTTGGTCTTCTTGACCACTCAACCCTATCACAGAGTAACTAGCTTAAAGCAAATGATTTCATCATTCATTAAAAAAATAGAAATCAAAACGAAAAAATGAGGGACTACTGCATCTTAAATTATTAATAATTGCAACAATAGGCCATTAACAGGATCTTTCAAGATGTGAAAACAACAATAAAGCATTCCCAGATACAGAATATCATAAAGTAATAGGAAATATGAATATAACCTGCAGAACTGTTGTCAAAGACGAGCTCAAGAGACAGACAGTCCGAGAAATACTGTTTGGCCAGTGACCTGAAATCAATGGTAGGTTCAGCTGGTTTAAGTCGTGGAAAGCGCAAGGGTGAAGAAAATGAGATGGAAGTTGGACCATTGAGCAAGGAATCAGGCTCAGATAAGTGTCCTGGCTTTCCAATTAAATCAACAAGATATTCCCTGTATTTAGATTATGTCAGATGAGAGGTGTCAAGAATATTACTATTAAGAAGCATATATTTAAAATGTTAATTTATATAATGCTCACAGAATGTTAACCATTTAAATAATGTCCTTTTCCACGGTCATCATAACTCACGGAAACTAATTTTTTCACTGCAGCTCTACTCAAAGAAAAATGCGTTTAGCAATAAAGCACATACCTCTCGAGCCCAAATCGTACAAGACAAGATGAGGCATCATCCCTTTTGCAATATTTACAGCCCTTTGCAATTCGACATGGCAAATCAATGGCGTCAGCTAGTACCTGGAAATATTGAGTATAAAGCAAGTCATTTAAAAACAACTTAAACACAGTTGCATGCACTAAAGCAGCAAACAAAAACAAGTCATCATGCACAATCACAGCCTTAACCCCCTAAGAAAAGTGAAGCCTTACTTTGAATAATATAGCACGATGCCTGCAGAGGCCAACAGATAGACTACCTATAGGAATAACAACAGATCCTAGGCAATCTTTAAGATCATTACTGCAATCCCTCCAGATGGAAACAAGATTATCCTCCCCAACAGAAGCTGATCCCCTTGTTAAAGCAATAAAACACAGTTAGACTGACATGACCAGTCAAAAACTTAAATAGGTCAAGCCATGAATGTCAATGAGGCTCACCCCATACGGTTGCAAACCAGCTTGGAAAGCTGATCTACAACATCTGAAGTTGTTATGCTGCTACAAGAAATGTTATGAGCTCTATTTTGCAGATCTCTTAAGCTGGGGTCACTGTTTTGATCTACCAAAACTACTTCAACTGAAGAAACAATGCTGGGATTCACAGACTTCAGCATATCAACTGAAGGAATTCGGCCATTTTCATGCAGATCAGTACACACAGTCCATACAAAGGAATCCATCCCGTGAATCAAGTAAAAGCCATCTGGAATTTTGTCAGAGTATGACAGACAGCCATTCACCTGATGCATGTTATTAATAAGACACAAAATTAACAATTGAATGTGTACCAAATATCAATTAGTGCATCAAGTCTGTCAAAATGAAAAACTTCCAGTTTCCTTTCTCAACTTTCTAGGAAAAAACAAAAGAAAGTTTTTAAAAGGAAAATAGAAGTAAAATAAAGAGTGGAGGGATAATTTTTCTTCTTAAACTTAATTCATATAACTCAAGAATCAGGTTTCAACTTCATCTCTGAGAAATTACAATAGTACTACTTAGTGGCAATTTCCTCAAGAAAGACCAAGTACCCTCTGCTCCCCCACAATAGCGCCAATATATAATTTAACATTCCGAAGCTCCTTAAAACATTACATTTTTCAATATTGAATTTTTATGCAGTGCAACAACAAGAAAATAACTCGAGAAGGAACAATATGATAGGCACACAATAAGAGGATACCCAGCCCAAAATTCACAGCAATTATCAAACAGTTTCCCCCAAGGAGCAGATGCCAGAGGGTAGAAGAGAAAAGCATAAAGGAACCTGATACCCATTAGACTTCAACACTGTAATTGAAAATCCAACTACGTCCTTTCAGACAAACAAAACATAACTTCTTAAGAAGATTTTTGTTAGGAATTAAATGGAATGAAAAGAATAGAAAATAGGAGAAACATCTTTGCTACAAGGGTTTCCCCATAACAAAGGGCATAAGCTCAATCAACAGCAGATACAAGATATATCCTCCGTTCCCCTTAATTACTCCTGCTCATATCTAACTAATTTCTTTTACTGACTGATGTATTCAAACTTCCAGTAACTAACTTTTCCTTCACCTCCATCTAACTTCAAATGATTATGTACTAATGCAATTCCCTTCCTTCCATTCAAACTACAATTTTTAAACTCCTCCAGTCACTCATGGCAAAGGACCAGCAGTCTGAATGAACTTCTAAAAGTTTGCAACCATTAACCAAAATTTGATTGATCCTCCAGTTGGCGCAGACTACAAAACCTACATAATATAAATTCAACAATTTGCAGAGAATCACATCAATCATAGAACCACTGCAGCTTCACTTCTTGCTACGTTACAATGCACTTAATAAGGTTTATCGGAGACAAAATAGACCCATGCCCACTCACACTTTACACTATCCAAGAACACCTCACGTGAAATCCATCACCGGAATTCCCAACCACAATCCAACCCAAGTGAAAACAGAGAGGCACAAGGATCAACGTACCCAAAACCTATGCGAAACCGCCTCCGCCGATGACGAGAGTCGTAAGGCCCCATCGTCCGGCATCGGATCGAGGAAATTGGGATCATCCGCGCACGTGGCATCCGACGAGAGACGCAGCGCGAGCGCGAGCTGCAGCTGGTAGCTCTCCTCCGTCTGCTGTGCCCAGCTCTTCCCGAAGGACCCCGCGATCCTCGCCGGAGCATCGGAGAACTTGCTCCGCTCGTCGTGGAAATAGCCGAAGGCGTCAACGTCACTGGCCGCCGCCGTAGACAGCGTCGGAGCGTAAAAGTCGCCGCCGCCGGAGAGCGAGCTCTCGCCGTAGCTGCTCCCGCTGGACTGCCTCTGCAGGCCGACCGAGGAGTACAGGTTTGCGATCCGGTTGGCCCCCTGCTGACCCGCCCTGTGATCGGCGATGAGGTCCCACTCGGATACGCGGTCCAACTTGCCGGCGCGACCGGTCTTTCCGTCGCCAGAAGAGGACGGTGCGGAGGCGCCGGAAAACTGGTCGTCAGGAAATTGACTGAGGAGCGAGTAGTTGGATCTTCTAGCAGGCATTTCCATCGCAGTAGGTTCACAAAACCCTAAAACTCGCCATTAGTTTTTGCGCGGTTTTCTGTTTTGGTATTCTTCTCTCTTTCTTTTTCTCTGTCTCTGTCTCTGTCTCTTTCTCTTTCTCTCACTGTAACTACAAGCAGGTGTGACCCCTGTATCACTCAGAATGTTGAATTAGTCCTCTCTCTCTCTCTCTCTCTCTCAAATTCTATGTCGGAGAGAAATCAACGAGCCCTGCCTTTTCTTTAATCGGTGGTGCAGTCGTAATTACATTCCTTAAACTTCCTTTTCACCTTAATCTTACAAATCATCATCACTTGTGTCTTAACTATCCATTCACAAAATTCGTAATTAATAAATAGTTATTCAAATTTTGTGGGATAAGCTTTTTCCTAAACATTTATAGGAATGTACTTGACAAATCATTATTCAGTCAAAAAAATAATAATCAATAAGCAGATATTAAAATTTTGTTTGGATCAATTTTTCGTAAACATTTATGAATAATGATCAGATATTTCAAAAACTTATAAATTAATTTTACTAATTTATAAATTAATTTGATCAAACTTTCTTAGTACGTGAACTTATTCTCAAAAGTTACTTTACGTGTGATGAAAATGAGTTAACAAACTTATAGTTTTTTAGTTACTATCTGTAGCTTTACAACCTTCACAATATTATAAGCTGTAAGCACTTTATTAAATATATTAAAAAGTCATATATTTTTTCTTAAATTAAAATTTGTTGTGTTTGACTTAATAATTAATAAAACATTCCAATTTTTAAATTATTCAAACATAAATGTCTTTTCTTAATATATAACTTAACAGATAATTCAAATATTAATTTATAATATTATATTTATATCATTTTTCAACAATTATCTCCTTTCAACGTAATTTACTTAAACAAAACACAAATCAATTAAATACACAAATTAATATTTTTGTTATATTTAATACCTACATTCAATCAATTAGACAAACAAAAAAAAAATAGTTAAAGCAAAAATTGTTTCGCTGTAGTAAAAATTGTTTTGTTTGAACGAAATATTATTCTTTTAAGTAAAAATAGGATCAGGGTAAAAATTGAGTTTCGGTTTTTTTTTTTTTTTTGCCATAAAATTCTTTGTTTTGAGAAAAAAATCATAAAACAAAATTATACGATAATTTTTTTTTTCCAAAATCAATTTAGTAAATACAATTTTCAAACTATTGTTAGAATAAATATAATAGCTCAACCAAAAGGGAAGTGAATTGATTTTCAACCTTTTCTAAAATATTTTCCGTTCTTTGAGTTTGAAAATTTATTCAATTTCAAAAATAAGTTCAACTAATTTAGGAATAAAAAAGTGGGAATCTATAAAGAATAAATAAAGAAAAAAAAATTACACAAAAATTATATCGGTTCAAAACATAAAATCCTGCATATAATCTCTCTTATTCAATATTGAAATAAATACATTTCACTATCTTCAAAAAGTTTGCACAAACACTCACCTAAACAGCAAAAATATACTAACTCTTGAACACACTAAAAAAGGAAAAAGGAAAAGTAAAATTTATGTCAGTTTATATACATATTTAATTACCTATTCTTCAATTCCATTTTTATCAAATTACTTTAAAAAAAAATCTATTTATTTAATTTAGTTTCTTTTATGAACCAAGGTGGCCTGAAGAACATGTTTTTCTCTCAATTTTATATTTACATTTTATTTATGAGTAGTGAAATTTTGTTTAAACATTGAGACAAAAAATTGTCCAGTAAATATATACTTTTACTTATTTATACAAAATTGTTAAAAGCTATAATTTGTTTAAACCTATTTGAATTTTGTATAAGTTAAAAATAAAAACATTAAAGAGATTATTTGAAAAAAATTACAAATTAACTCAAACTAATCTTAGTTTATAAAGAAAATAATAATATTAATATATATAGTAGCACACACTCATAAATATACTCATCAAAAATATATTGGAAATTCATTATCATCTTTTAGTGTTAGGGTAGTTCATGTACTTTGTAAAAGTCTATGTAAAAACATTCTTAATCAAATAACAATTATTTAATATTCCTCAACCTCACTTGATGTATTAGTTTACATAATCAAATAATAATTAAATATCTAATTTTTTTAATGAGTTTTAAGCTTAATTCTTTAAACCATATGACCCAATACCATTTGAAGTGTTTTCGTACATCTTCACAGTACATGTATGTATATATAAAATTATATAAATTAATACATCACGATTAATTAATACATCACGAAGCATGATTGTCATAGTTAAGTGTACTTTGAGTGAATTCATATTTGCTTAAGTAACCTTACTTGCTATCATTGAGAAATACTACTTCTCTAACTCTCTCACACCATTTGAGCGGTACAACTTTAGATAATAAAGTTGATTTTACCTTTTTTTGGCTCAAACGTCAACTTTATACTTGAGCATTCTCATAATGCTTAAACAATACATTTATTGTGTTTCTATATATAAGTAATGGGACATAAATCACATCACATTGTTTTATTAGCGCTTAAGTGATCATATCATTGTTTGAAGATAAAAAATAAAAAGTTGAATTTATTTTTTTCTCGCTTAAATTATACATTTTAATACTTAGTTAAGAAAAAAATTCAACATCCAATTTAATAAATGAAGTATAAAAAAAAAAACATTCAAACACATTAATATTATTGCCAACCATTTTCCAATTATTCACTAATATCATAAAAACTTTATATTACCCAAAATATTTTAAAGCAAAGGTATACATATCAACTTTCATGTACTTAATCATTCAACTACCAATATTTTCAAACATTTAAACAATCACTTAGATGTTAATATTATCTCAAAAGAAGTGTGTATAACTAACCCCTGTAGAATCTAATAAAACTGTAGACAAAAAGTAAAAAAAAAAAAAAAACACTTCACCAAAAATACTTTTCCTTTATTAAAAATTAAAAAAAAAAATAAAACATTTAATAAAAAATAAAATAGTTTTTTAAATTTCTATTATTTTTTAATCTTATAA
>Ga0123342_1005629_pt1 | contig 17984 bp, 9 predicted proteins | sample Turbeawhitnodule_FD_89960 | JGI IMG/M metagenome (GOLD analysis project Ga0123342, IMG submission 89960) | Root nodule microbial communities of legume samples collected from Mexico - Turtle bean Mexico white nodule | ecosystem: Host-associated > Plants > Roots > Nodule | place: Mexico: Nepantla...
TCATAACACTCTTAGAACATTCATTTTCTTTATCTATGTATTTATTCATTCAATTCAAACATGATCCATACACAATTATCCAATTTTTTGTTCCTTAAAACTAACACTCTTAGAAAATTATGTTTCAAATTAATTTTTAACATTACATAACTTACTACCCAATATATAAACAATAAAATTAAAAAAAAATTATGACGTAGCAGAAGTCGTGTCAAGTTGGCACGACTTCAGTATGACAGGGCAGAAATTGTGCCAAGTTGGCACGACTTCAATATGACAGGGCAAAAATCGTGCCAAGTTGACACGACTTCAGTATGAGAGGGCAGAAGTCGTGCCAAGTTGGCACAACTTTAGTATGACATGGCAGAAGTCATGCCTAATTGGGATGACTTCTGCATATGAAGTCGTGCTGAATTGGCACGACTTGCCTAAATTTGTAATTTTTTTAAAACGGATCCATTTTGGTAAAAACAAAAAAAAAACCCATCATGGTCAAAAAACCTAAGTTTTCATAATTTATTTTTCAGAATATTTTGAACTGCACCCACTTTTATTTAAAAATTGAAAAAAAAAAATTGTCATTTTACGTATAGAATTGAATTGGTTGCAGCAATTGCAGAATGGAGGTTTATTTTACCATCTAGCAAATTCTCTCTGCACCTCTTCCTCCACCTCCATATAATTTTAAAAAGTTAAATATATCCTTAACATTATACTTGATTAGTCAATTTGGACACCTCTTTTATTATTTTATTTATTTTGAATACTGGTTTATACAATCCAGTAGTTGAAATTGAATCTGGAGTTGTATACCGGTTTGTACATGACAAAACAAATAGGTTTCTAGAATCCAATATATAGTCCCTAATCCGGTTTCATGTACAGATCGATATTCAAACTGTAAAATGAAATGTCTTGATTGATTAATTTGGTATACTGTTAAGGATATATTTGACTTTTCAAAATTATATGGAAGTGCAGGAGGAGCAATGGAGGTGCAGGAAGAATTTGCCAAAATGTTTAATGAGTGCTGCCCACTTCGCTTATTTTCGTAATTTCTTTTTGGCAAATTCTCCCTGAACCATTACAATTCTAACATACACTCTCTTATTAAAATGAGAAAAACGCCTCTAAAAATGACAAAAATAACCTTACATAAAAAGAGAGTATAGATAAAAATCACTTATGAAACTCTTTTTCTGGAAATATTTCGAATTTGAATTTCCAGAACATATTTTTGAATTCCAGAAATTAATTTTTTTTTTCGTAATGTATTTTTTTAAAATTTTGGATTATATTTATTATTCTGAATTTTCAAATCCAAGAATAAGAGTAATTTTTTCAAAAGATGATAGGGCGGAGGTTAAAAGTGATATGTTGCAGGAAGAAATTGCCTTTTTTTTCACGTGAAGCTGTAACCCAGCATGAAGCAATGACACGGATAGTGTTTAGCTGCTGATAAAAGGGTGGCCAATTCTAATTTTAGAGAGAAACTTAGTGTGTGACGACAAATTTCTACGGTTGTAATTATTTAAGCTCTTATTGTGTTAGCACTGTGTTTGACAAATAATATATGCAAAGTTTTTCACACAAAGTATACAAGAAAAAGGTCATATTAGAGCAAGACATGTCACATTTTGGGTTAGATAGTTGATATTGAGGTGAAGCATCTGTATGTTTAAATATTAGAGAATCAACAAATCAAATTGACTACACAATACGACGGTGTTTGGATGTTAAACTTATTTAGGTGAGCTTGAACCCACCCAGATCGAAGAAGGAATTGTTTGTGGGTTTTAGAGCATGGTCCCCTACTGAAGAACAAGTGATAATATTGAGTAGAGACGTGTTTGACAAAGTCTCTCTGAGGAAGTACCTAAAGAAGCGTGTAGACCTAAAACGTATAAAAATTTAGAGATGAGTTAATGAATGAATCTTAATGACAACGGAAAAGGTTGAGTCTTCTAAGTTTGGTTATTTTCGTGATGCAATTTCTTATCTTAAAGCTAACATGTGAGTAGTTGTTAAAGATGGAAAAGGTAGTCTTTTCAAAAGAATCAGGCGTGTGGTTTAGTGAAGTCACCTCAAGGCAATTGTTCATTGCAGAATTTTCAAAAAGAATATGTTTACAAGTGTTTGATAGGAAATTGTCTGATGAAACATTTGCATATAAACTCGATATGTTCAAAGCACATTTGATAATCAGGCTATAATTAGAAGGAATGGATGAATTATAACGAGGTTTTTTCTCTTATAGACAAGCACACATTCATTAGACTTGTATTTGTTCTAATAGCAAAGTTAGATATGGAGCTGGAATAATTTGGTATGAAGACGACCTTCCTCGATTCATTAGACTTGTATTTGTTCTAATAGCAAAGTTAGATATGGAGCTGGAATAATTTGGTATGAAGACGACCTTCCTCGATTCATTAGACTTGTATTTGTTTTAGTAGCAATGTTAGACATAGAATGGAACAATTTGGCATGAAGATGACCTTCCTCAATTACTAGTTGGAGGAAAATGTTTTGGTGAGGCAACTGAAAGGTTTCAAGATGCCTAATAAGGAGTAATACATGTTCAAGCTAAAAGATGCATGGTGTAAAGAAATTTTCTCGAAAGTGGTATAAAAGATTCAATCAATTTATTGTCTCTTAGGGATATTCCAGAAGTTCCTATGATACATGTGTCTATCATGAGAAGGTGGAGGATGATTTGATCATCTACCTATTATTGTATGTAGATGACATGTTGATAACAAATCAAAATATGGTTGGGGTTAGAAAGTTGAAGTCACTACTTGGTAGATTTTGATGTAACATTCCAAAATTGTAATATACTATTTTTTCAATTCTACGATTATTACAACTTTTAATGTATCTTATGAATAAATTAAACCATTATTACAACCGATGCAAAAAGTATTCATGTGACTTAATAATTCATTTGAAACATTCTGTTTTACAAGATCCAAGAGTTTAGATAAATTGAATTTTTGTATGATGAAGTTGGAAATAAATTAACATGGAGTCTTCATTTAGTGTACACTAAGGACATGTCTTCACAACACCTCTCATTTCATGAAATATTGATTGACTCGCTCTAAGACTTCATATGATGACTCTTACTACGAAAAATTCTACAACGAAGAAGTATCATCTGACATATTGAAAAGAAACAAGTTGAACATGAGAAAATTCTTGCATTATAGATTCACGACAAGGACAAATAATCTATGTTAGTGATTATCTAGAGTTATTTCATTTAAGTATTCAAACTATATATCCAACGTTTTAACATGTCATTTGACAAGAATTAAATAAGACAAGAGGAATGACAAGATTAGAAACTTAGAATATTTCTAACATGGTTACTGTTGGAGATCCAACATTAACTAGATATAAGACTAATTTACAATATATAAGTGGGGGCAATTCTCACCTTATAAGTCAGTTTTGTGAGGATGAGTTAGGTTTAAACTCACTTCCTAATATGGTATCAAATTCTATGCTAACAAGGTTTGTCGGGTCTATTGTGTCACCCACTATCCAGACAATATGGAAGAGATTAAGGGAGTTATTTAAGTATAAAAGTTCCTTCAACAAGGCATTCCTGATTAGGAAGCTTGAAAATTTGAAATACAAAGATGGTTTCTATGTGGAAAAACACTTGAGTAGTTTCAACTGATAACTATGGAGATTATATTAGATGATGAGTTACTTGCATTGTTGTTGCTTAGCTCATTATTAAACAATTAGGAGATATTAATGGTATGTCCGAGCAACTATGCTTCTAATGGGAAATTGACTTTTGACATAGTTAAGAAAAATTGTAGGAACAATTAGCTCCAAAAGGGAGGGGGTTGAATTTAGTCTTAAACTCTTTTCTCAGTGGATAAAAAAACTATCTTGTAGACCGTCTATAATCGTTTAACAAGAAAAATATATTAAACAACAAATCATGAGTAATAATAAGAGTGATGAGAGATCAACACATAAGAATATATCTTGGTTCACTCAAACCCGGGCCACATCCAATCCCCTTAAGAAACTGCTTAAGAACTTCCATTAACCAAAATACTTGGTTACAACGAATATTCTCACTTCTCTAGGTTACAACAAATATTCAAACTTTTCCAAATTACACCTTAACCTCCCCAAGAGATTAAGAATTCTCAAGGAAAATAAAGAATACTCTCAAAGAGAGAAAAAAAATCTTACAAGGGTATAACTTCACAATATGAAGAATTACAATGGTTTAACACACAACTCAGAGACTAAACACTCAAACAACTTGATTAGACGCTTACTATAACTCTTGTAATTTCAGAAAGATCACTTGAACAACTTGAATTGCTTGGCTTTCTCTTTATTTTGTTCTTCACCTGCAATCCCTTAATATAGCTTTTCAAATATTTCCCTTGATACTTGAATTGGTTAAGTTTTCTTTTTGCAATATCTTCATGTCTTTATCATTTTGGTGATATATGCTCAAAAACAGAAAGCTTGATTTTGAAATTTATCAATTTTTTTTTGCTTAGAATCTACTTTAAAAACTAATTTGAAAGTATTTGCAATATGAGTTAGTCAAAACAAATAAAAAACATAATCAAACAATCTTTTTTTCTAGATAATACGTAATGCTAAAAACAAATTAATTAGGGTTTTCAATTTGTTTCTATTTAGAAAAGATTTAAAGATATTCACAATATATCATAACTAATAAAATTTGTTCAAGTAAGATAACTAAGAAAGAGATAATATAGATATATTTGTTTCCTAAAAACAAACAGTTAATATCTTTTTATTCCATAAAACTTGCAGATAAAATCTTTTTATTTTTGATATGATAAAGCCTTAGTCACATCAAGTTTTCAAATAAAGCTAAGTTTCCTTTTAATGTAATATATGGTCAATCTAGGTCAATCCAAGGAAAACATGTTGTATGAGAGTATTGTATGATATTCTTTCTTTCGCCAATTAAAATAGGGGGATTGGAATTGAAATTGAAATGATATACGAGTCGGAATGTAAAACAAAGTTTATAATAGACGGTCTAGAGACAATTGTCTAGCAGACCATATATCAACACTTAAATGTAAAGAACTAAAATGTAAGTGACAAAAGGTAAAAAGACTTGAAAATGAAGTGCAATGTAAATTAAAATATAGAAGATTTCATGCAAAAGAAACTAAGTACAACTACTAGACCTTCTAGTCAACAATTATTTACTAGACCGTCTAATAGTTCTACTAAGATAAAGTGAGAGAAAATTTCTAATACTAAAGTGTAGAAAAGGAAATGACTAGAATATAAATTGTGAGAAATGCAAAAAATTGGAATAGTGAAGTGCAAAAACATAAATGACTAGAATGTAAATGGCATGAAGGTAAATTGTAGAAATTGTAAAGTGCTTACGTAAAATTTGGAAACATAAATTGCAATTGAATTAACATGAAACGAAAATGAATTAGACGCGTAAACTAAAAAATGTAAATTGTAGAAAGGAAAAGGAAAATTCACTTTAGAGACGTGAAACAAAGAACAAAATCATGGTTAAGTAATTTTCAACTTTGAATGAAAGAGACCCAAATATGGATTTCTTGTTAATGAAGAAAACACATAACCAATCGATTTGCATGTTCTTAGAAAACCATTTTCAATCAAAAATAGTTTTTTTAAACAAATTCAAAGAGAAACACAACTAAAATAGAGCATCGTCAAACATGATTTTAAGTTCACTATTACCCAATTCCAAAATTCAATTCACTCACAAAGGTAAATTGTCGAACGTAAAACAATGCAAAAAGTAATGAGAAGAAGAAATGCAAGAAAATGAAGAAAATAAGCGAAGAACTTGCATATAGCTGAAAGCGATAAAAACTTTTAACAAAAAACTAAAAATTGAAAACTAAACTGCTAATCACTATCGTGTCTCTCCTATAGTGTTTCTAGCTAAGCATGTCTTTACTCTACAACTAAACTCTATTTATAGAGTTCTAAATCTAACAGATGGGTGGGTCTTTGCTATGATAGAAATCGGGCCCATAAAAAATTGTCTTCAACTTCTTCGGTCGTTAAGATTTTGTTGACCATCTAATGCTTCATTGACCATTGACTATTGGTAGTCTAATTTTTGTTTTGTTGATTTTAACTCATTAAGATCAGTTTTTCCAATCTTAATTGTTTAAGTATCTTCATTAAAGTTTTATATGTCAAAGTCCAATTCAAAAATATTCTTACAAAATTCATGAGAAACTATTATACGGTGTATGCAAAATTTAAGCTAAAAAGACTTCTTTTATTCCATTTTTGTTCAAACTCTAATTTTCTACAAAAAATAATACAAATATAAAATAAGAACAAAAGAAACCTCTAGGAGATACAACTAGTCTAGAAAATATGAAAAAATTGAGAGTTATAATGTTATTATATCTCTTTTGTTGAACTCACTTTTAGTAGATAAATGTATTTAAAGGATTTTATTTTTCACAATTAACTGTTTTAAACAAAACATGTTACATGTTCAATATGTTCATCAGACCGTCTCACATGAATAAAACTGTAGATGCTCAAAGAATCTAGTATATACTGCAACTTTCACCAACCATTATTAGATGCTTTAAGTCACAGATAAAACATGTCATTAAAATAACAAATAAGACATTCAATCTAAATTTTGTTATGCAATCAAGCATTCTTATTATACCATCTATCATGAACACATGATGTAGATGCTTAGAGTTCCACTGAAAACTCCAATTGTAATAAAATTGTTAGAATCGTCAAGATAAAAGTAAATCATTCAATTAGTTTTTAATATAATTAAAACATAAAAACATAAACTTCACATATGATTTTCTAGTCAGATCATCTAATGGGTCATAGACCGTCTAGTGTCTCATTCGTCTGTCTAGATAGATCATCCAAGCTCTCAACAATCTCTCCCTTTTTTTATGTTGACAAAAAAAATATTACAATGTATGTCTTAGAACACATTTAGTCATCAGAGCATACACATTTAGCCAACAAAACATACCAATAGTCACAAACAATCAAAATTTTCTTTTTAATTTATCCTTATCTTTTAACATAATCAAAAAGATTCTCAACAAAAAAATCTTAATTGCAAGTTTGATCTTTAGAAAGCTTAGAGTTAGCAAAAAGGTAGCTCAAATCAAGAGACGAATAAAGTGATATATTCTGCACTAGATAAACTTTCCAAATTTTAGGTGTTTAGGCTTATATATATGCACTAAAAAGAACTTCATGCATGCAAAAACTACTATAAGTTTAAAAAGACTCTAATATCCACAACATTTGACCAAAATGCACTAAAAGGATTAAGAGGTCTTTATATAGGATTTAATGGAGTCAAGGTGAACGTAGGAAAATTAAAGATAAGAAGCTTAAAACGTATAGAATAATGGAGCAATGAGAAATGAATCTAAAAACTAATGTGAGTAGAACACAACTATCTTTTTGAAAAATTATTTGAAAGTACTTTTCTTTGTTTTTGTCTCTCTACTCATTTCTTATTCTTTTTCTTTCTTTTCTTTTCTTTTGTATATCTTTCCCTTCTTTATCACTATAAGAAAATTTGCAATTACCTACATAAAAAATTTATAGATAATTACTTGTGAATTTAAATCTGTATGTAATTACATACTTTTTATTATACTAGATAAACATTTCGGTCATATTATGATTATTATTATTCTTATAATAATTATTAATATTATTATGATTATTAATAGAAATAGTAAATTAATAATGTTAACAATAATTAATAATATTCATAATGTTAATAATAATTAATAATATTAATAGTTATATTAATAACATTTATAATACTGATTAATATTAATATTAATATATTATTAATGATGTTAATAAAAATAATTATAAAATTAAAAATTATAGTTATACTATTAATAATAATAAGTAATAATATAAGTACTATTAATATTGTTACTATTAATATTAATAATAATTTAATACTATTAATATTAATAATATAATTAATAATATTAATAATCATATTAATAATAGTAATAACATTATTAATAATTTTAATAACAATATTAATAATTTTAATAACAATATTAATAATAATATTTATAATATTAATAATAATGAAAACAATAATAATATTAATATTATATTAATAATATTAATTTAGTTGTGTACGAATTTGAATCCTTAAGTAATTACATACAGTGTATTTTTTTGGATTTATATGTAAATAATTACATACGATTACATACAGTATATTTTTTGGATTTATATGTAAATAATTACATATAATTATTTAAATTGGTATGTAATTATTAATGGATAAATTCGTAAATAATATATGATCATCGTGGATAATAGTTTCCTGCCTAAGTCTTTCAAAATTATGTACGAATTTACTTATGCATGTTTTCCGTCCAACTATTCATTATTTTATACGAAAAAAATCATAAATAACTCCTTTTTATCTATAAATAATAATTTTTTGGTAAGTTCAGATTTATTTATGATCTAAATCTCTAGTTAATTATCAGTAGGTAATAATAAATTTTTTTATAATGTATTTTCTTTTTCAATAAACATTTATTTATCAGAACAAAATTCAATTAGAGAATCCTAAAAAATAGAAACTTTTTGCAAAAAAATTCCTAAGAATAAATGACTTAGAGTTACTCATTCACAAATATCTTCTTTGTGAGCCTCCTGTTGCTTTTTTCGGATCTATTTAATTATTGAAAATGAGAAAAGAGAGATAAAAGTTTTATGCAAATGAATAACCAATTGTTCTATTTATAAAATTAAAGAAGTATCTGAGTAATAATAACATTTATTTTTTAGTTTATTAAGTTAGTCTTAATATATAAGTTTTTTTTTTCTCTAATATAAGTATTTATGTTGAACATTATTTAATATTTGAAATGTTGTATTTCTTCTTCAAAAGCTCCCTTTCAAGGATAATTTTCTAACAAAAAATACAATGAGTGTACTTTATTAAGATTTTAAAATATTTTTTTATGTAAAAAAAAGTTTGTGATCTCTAACAGATTTTGTAAGAATATAATTATTTTTAAATGATTTTACGATCAGGTTTTTTAATTTGAATATTATAATGAAAAAAATAATATATTTTAATATATTTTAAAAAATATATACTATAACAATTTTTATTTATACAAATAAGATATTTTTATGTGAATAACTTTGTTTAAAAATATTTAAGGAAAGCCCCAGACCCACACATCCTCACTCCACTCTCAACCCTACACACCCCTTCACAGTCCTAACCCTCCCCCATTCAGTTATTCAATTGGAATGATTTAAATTTATATATTTAATTATTAGATTATTAAAAATGATAAATCTCTATAAAAAAATGTTTTATAGCAATTAATTTATATATTTAATCACTAGCTTATTAAAAATGATAAATCACTATACAAAAGTTATTTAATAGCAATTAATTGATATATTTAATTATTAGCTTATTAAAAATGATAAATCACTATAAAAATATTTAATAGCAATTAATTTATATATTTAATTAGTAGCTTATTTAATAGCAATTAATTTATATATTTAATTAGTAGCTTATTTAATAGCAATTAATTTATATATTTAATTAGTAGCTTATTTCATAGCAATTAACTTATGTATTATTGAGTGTGTAGTTTATAATTTAAATGAGGAATGTTTCAAGGAACTATATAGATAACAAATTTGTAGGAGTAATAATATGAGGGGTTATTTTTAATAAAAGTAGATGAACAGTACTTATTTTTAATTAAAAAATTAAATGTGTAAATAAAAGTATCTCATGAAGTAACTTTATTTTATTGTAGAGACACTACTATATATATATATCCATTGAATCCTTTGAATTCTTCACATCAGTCTTCTAAGTAAGCATCTGCGGTGAAAAAAAAATCTGCAAAATGGCTTTCCGCATCAACCAAACTTTTCTTTTTGGTCTTTTATGCATTGCTTTGCTTTTTTCTCCAGGTAAAGAGAAATAATGGCTTTTTATCTCTTAAGTTGCATTTTCAATATAGAATGAGTGTTTCTTCCTGCACCTCCATACCGGAAGTCGTATTTAGCTTCTGGATTATGTAATCTGGAAGTCTTTTTTAAATGAGTTTTCAGATTATATAATCCGAAAACTACTCTATAGGGTGACACAAGAAGGATAAAAATGTATTTTCATGTTGTGTATAGAGATGGCAGAAGAAGATATGGAGGTGCAGGAAGAAACAATCATCTAGAATTCAAGTGAAAAATTGATTTTTTTTTTGTTCTCTCAGTGTTTCTATTGGGCTACTGGGAGATAAGCTTCTGGATTTTGGATATGCATGACCCAACAAGTTATTTTTTTCAAATGAATTTTTAACTTTTTCTAAGAAATTTATAAAGTTGCTGTTAATTTCTTTTCATTAAGGTATATATCAATTTTAGACACATGGGCAATGTAATCTTGAGTTAAATCCTAATTCATATTCTAAGATTATATAAAATCTTGATATTATTTTTATAACTCCATTATCAGATCCACGTATCAGAAAAGTAATTTATTTTGGTGGAGACATATATATAATTTTTTTTTTCCATTTTTTATATATTTGTGGTGAATACAGGATTAGCACAAGATTTTGACCTGCCAGGAACAAAATGCCAAAAAGGGAACTGTGTTAGTAACGCACAGTGTTTTCAGAGCTGTGTTAGCCAGGGTTTCCAGCGTGGTGGTACATGTGAAGGAGTGGTTCCTGGGATTATCTTATGCTGCTGTTTCACATAACTTAACTCTTCAATCGATGATATTACAATAAACTTTACATCCCAACGTTGCGTTCAAACTTTGATTAGTCAGAAATTTTTGTATTGTGCTTGAATTTTATTATCAATATGCAATTTGAGATAAATCTTTGTCATTTCCCTCCTCTCGTATTTTAAAATATAATTATTTAATAACATAATTAAAATTAAAGGTTTTATTTTAAAATTTATATGGTGGTCCACAATTATCATTTTAACTTATTATCGTTACAGTAAATTTTTAGGTAGTATAATTAAGGGTTAAGTGTTTTTTGTTCGTGTTGTTAAACTTAACTGTTACACTTGGTTTTTAACAGTAATTTAAACTTGATCTTTTCAATATTTATATAGTAAGAAAATTATTAAAATAAATTATTTTTAATTTTTTTATGTAATAAATAAATTGTTAATATTTAAAATTTTCATATTAATTCATAAATGATATAAATGTAATAATATTATAATATAATTTATGTTAAAAATTTGTTTGTTTTTTAAAAAAATAAAAATAAAATATATTTTAATACTTTGTTTATTTTAAGTAATATGTTTGATTTGGAAAAAAATTTAATATCGCATTATTAAATAATTTATATTATATTAAATTTTAATTTATTGAAACTAGAGACTAAGGGTTATCCGACGTTATTTAATAATTTATCGTCTACGGAAACTGGAGTTAAATTTGCTAAACACTCCAAATTTGAAGTTCCATAAGAAAATATAAAATAATTAAAAGATGTGGAAAGCAAGCGGAAAGAGACTTGGCAGGTCTTGTCTTTCTCAAAAGCCATTCTTAAGAATCTTAATACCGAATTGGAGGATAATCTTGTGAACTTTCAAATGTTTTGTGTTTCAGAATTGTGGTTTTGCAAAAGTGGAAAGGACGGTTTATTGACAATGGGGAGGAAAGCTTTATCTCCTTCATCGATGGTTACGAGGTCAGAGAATGTTATCTCTTCTATGTCTGATAATGATATAAGGAACTGTAATAGTCATTTTTGGTTAAAAAATAGGGAATTTGAAGTTCAAAAATTCCGAACATTGGAAAAAATTTGGGGTTCTCGTTTGCTGGGAAGGAATAAGTGGTTTTAAAATGTTTGTAGGCTTTGGAAGTTCGGGACAGAGGCAATATGAATCTCAAAAGGAAGGAGTGTGTAGTGTTTGATGATGAAAATAACTAGTCTGAATGTTAGGGGGTTAGGAGGAAGCAACAAAAGAAGATATCTAAAAGAGTTAATTTTCAAAGAACAAGTAGGAATGATGTGTATTCAAGAGACTAAGTGTTCTGAGTTCGGAAAAGAGAATTGCTTTAATATGTTGGGATCCAATGAAATTGATTGGGTTAAAAATGAGACTATCAATAATGCAGGTGAGATTATTACGATATGGAGAAGGAGTTGTTTTCATTTATCAAGTTTTTTTAATGGGAATAATTTCTCGGTTATTGAAGGAGAATGGAAGGTTGGTGACGGAGTAAGAGTCACTATTGTGAATGTTTATAGCTCACGTTCTTTGAAGGAAAATAAAGTGATTTGGGATGAGATTATTGCTTGCAGAGCGAGTTAGTAAAACAGGATTTGGTGTGTTGTACGAGACTTCAACTCAATTAGAACAAAGGAGGAGAGAGAAAACTTGGTTTCTGGTTCAGATTACAGTAGAGAAATACGTGGTTTTAATGAATTTATTGAAAAGGCTGAATTATTGGACATCCCAATGATTGGTCGAAAATTCACTTGGTACAAACCGAATGGTATGACTAAAAGTAGAATTGATAGAGTTCTGGTTTCTAAGGAATGGTTGGAAGTGTGGCCGAACAGTAAGCAATTCATTTATAGCAGATCCGTATCTGATCATTGTGTTTTGGTAATTAAAGACTCTTGCCCGGACTGGGGACCGAAACCTTTCCGTAGTCTGGACATTTGGCAAAAGGACAGCAGATTCAGAGATTTTGTTCGTTGTAAATGGCTTAGTTATGAAGTTCATGATAGAGGTTTGTTTGTGTTCAAAGAAAAATTGAAGAAGCTAAAATCTGATTTAAAAGTGTGGAATAGAGAAGTGTTTGGCGATGTTAAGCAGGCAGGGGAGATTCTAAAAAATAAAATTCAGGAGTTAGATGCACGCGATGATGTTGGAGACTTAGATGAGGAAGGTAGACTAGAGATGAGGTCTTTGTTAACAGAATAAAATGAAAATGCTTTTAGACAAGAAGCGATTATCCATCAGAAAGCCCGTCTTAAGTAGTTGAAAAATGGTGACCTTAATTCAAAAATTTCATTCGACTGTTAAATGGAGGAGGGTGAGAAACGGTATTAATGGTTTGTTTGTTGATGGTCGTTGGTGTAAAGATAAGGAGGTGGTTAAAGATAAGGTCAAAGATTTCTTTAAGGCTAGGTCTGAAGGTGCAGTTGGGCCTCAAGTCAGGTTGGATAATGTGTCCTTTATTTCTATTTTTGTTGTTGACAATGAGATGTTGCTTAGTCCTTTATCTGAAGAGGAAGTCAAGGGTGTTGTTTGGAGTTGTGATAGCTCGAAAAGTCCTGGACCGGATGGTTTTAAGTTTGGGCTCATTAAGTTCTATTGGGAGTTTTTTAGGGATGATATTCTTTTGGCCGTAAATTATTTCGCTAGCTTTGGGAAATGGTCTAAGGGGACAAATGCGTTGTTTGTGTGCTTGGTCCCTAAGTTGGAGAATTCACAAAACCTATGCGATTTCAGACCTATTTTGTTAGGTGTTTGTACAAAATCATATCGAAGTTACTTTCTCCAAGGCTTAAAAAGGTGATGAGTAAAATTATTGACTCAAGATAGTCTGCGTTTCTTGTCGATACGGGAATCTTGGATAGTGTGCTGGTGGCCAATGAGGTATTAGAGGAGGCAAAAAGGAAGAAGAAAAGCTGCTTGTTTTTCAAAGTGGACTATGAGAAGGCTTATGATTTGGTGAGGTGGGAGTTCATTAGTTACATGCTTGAAAGATTAGGTTTTTGGGAACAATGGATTGCTTGGATTAAATCTTGTTTGGAGTCTTCAAATGTATCTGTGCTGGTTAATGACAACTCGACTAAGGAATTCGTTCCTTCAAAGGGATTGAGACAGGGTGACCCCCTAGCCCCATTTTTGTTTCTTATTGCGGCTGAAGGTCTAGCAGGAGTAATAAGGAAATGGTGTTGTGTCTGATTTGGTGGAGAGTGTGGAGGTTGGGATGGATAAGGTTAAAGTTAATATGCTTAAGTATGCAGACGATACTTTGTTCTTTTGCAAAGCGTCTTCCAAAAGTGTTTTCAGTTTAAAAGCTATATTGAATTGTTTTGAGCTGGCTTCAGGTCTAAAGGTGAGTTTCTTAGAGGTGTGGGGGTTGATGCTTATACGCTCATGTGCTTCGCAAAAATGCTTAATTGTGATGTGATGAAAACTCCTTTCAAATATCTTGGGATTCCTGTTGGGGGTGTCACAAGAGGGAAGCGTTTTGGGACAAGGTAGTTGAGAGGATAAAGACGAGATTGGGAAGGTGGAAAGGTAGACTTATTTCTATGGCAGGGAGGATCTGTTTAATTAAGTCCGTTCTTTCGGCTATTCCTTTGTTTTATATGTCTTTGTTTAAAATTCCTGTTGTTGTTGTGAAGAAGATAGTGAAAAGGTGTATGAGCCACGTGAAGTTGGTGGTCTTGGGGTTATTAACATTAAACTTTTCAAGGTTGCCTTGTTGGGAAAATGGATTTAGAGGATGGGTTATTCCAAAGGCGGTTTGTGGAAGGAGGTGTTAGATTCCAAGTATAGGGGTTGGAGAAATTTGAAAGGGCCTATTTCAAGAAAGAATGAGTCTCTTTGGTGGTGGGAGCTAAAGGTGATTTGGTCGATGAAGGAGTGGGGTGAAAAATTCGATGACCGTATTAAGTGGGAAGTTGGCAATGGGAAGGGAATTATGTTTTGGAAAGATAGTTGGGTGGGTAACTTTGCTTTGAAAAATAAATTCCCGAGGTTGTTCTCTCTGTGTGGGGATAAAGATTTGTTGCTGGAGCACTGCGGGGTTTGAGAAGAAGGAGTATGAAGTTGGAAGTTGGAAGTTGGGGTGGAGAGAAATCTGTTTGAGTGGGAGAAATCTCAGGTATGCAAACTTTTTGATGAGATTCAAGGATTGAGTCTTGTTTCGGATATTGATGACACGTGGTATTGGAAAGATGGTGTGTCTCCTGAATTCTCGGTTAAATCTGCTTATGGTGTATTAAGGGGAGAAAGTGATGGGGTATTGTCGAGTTTGTACGACTTTTTTTGGATCATTAAGGCTTTGCCAGCGGCCTAGGTTTTGACATGGAGGGTGTTGGAAAACAAGATTGCTACTAAAGTTAACTTGGCACGACGAGGGATGGTGGCTGATGGTATTGTTTGTTGTTTTTGCAGGTTGAAAGAGGAGTCTACTAGTCATTTACTCTTTGACTGTAGAACTGTTTGGCTTGCATGACTTCAATGTTTCTCGTGGTTAGGAGTGTCGTCGGTTGCTCCCAATTATCCTATTGCTAATTTCATGCAGTTTTGTAATGCACCTAAGTCTTTCAACTCTGTGCTGGGAAGTGTGTGGATCTCGATGGTTAGAGAGATTTAGAGTCATAGGAACAATGTCATATTTAAAGGTGGTGTGGTGGATTATTCTGAAATCTTCACTTTGGCTCAATTGAAGGCTTGGTCCTAGGTAACTTCTAAAATTCCCTCTGCTTTCTTCTCCTTCTCTGATTGGTGTCTTGCCCCTTTATTATGTTTGAATTCGATATAAGTTGTCTGTTTCTGTTTAGGTTGGCATGTATCTTTATTTTGTTGAATGTTGGTTTTGAGGGATGGTGGGTTGGTTGTTGGTCTAGGTGGTTAAGGTTTGTTGTTATGATGTTCCTTGATATGTTTGGAGTGTGTTTCTACTGGGTCTGCAGTGTTAGATTGAGTTTGGTTCTTACCCTCTGTTGGAGTGGAGTATGTGAGAAGATGTGTTCTATTTTATAGGTATATATAAGGATTGAATCACCCCTAAAATGATTATAGTTATTAAATCTTTATTGCTGATAAAAAAAATATAGAAAATTAATAATATAACTTTAGCGAAAAACTTTTTTCTTTATCAAAATTGGGTCACGTAAAAGAGCGCTTAAACTTCTTTAACGTGAAGTAAATTTAAATGAATTATTTCAAAATTTATATTTAAAGTCAATAGTGTGTATACATTCAAACTAACCTAAGGACAAATGTATTGTTACATATCGAGTCCTGTTATAATCTTTTTTCGTAAATCTATGTTGAAACTGAAACGTAAATTACTCTTTCAGCATAAGTACACCAATATGAATAATGCAATTCTCTTCCCTCTCCATTAATTTCATTAATATATCATAATTAATAATTATTCTAGAATTCTAAACTAATAGCGAGACTAGAATTACTTCTAAATGTTTTTAATGTTTGTAATTATGTTAAATTATAAATTAACTAATGTAACACCAAAAAAATATTTACTATACTACAAGAGAGTGTCATATAAAGTATAATGTATTTTAAAAGACAGCTTAACCATATACAAAATATAAAGATTTTTCCAAAAAAATGGTACTGTAATGAAAAATATTTTCCTGAAGAACACTTTTTTTTTCTTTAATTTCCCAAAGTAACACTGAAATTGGATCATGGTTATTTTTTGGGCTCACATTTATTTCTGTGGAAAAAATATTATTCTCACATTTAAACTAAATATTTTAAATTTATTATTTTATGTTTATTTTGTAAAATCTCATTGTTTCTTATATATATATATATATATTTCTAATTTTTTAAATATTATAAATACTTCTATTTTTTACAATTAATATATTTAATTTTAATGCATTCAAAATTAAAATTATCAATTACTTAATTTATTAATTTTTTTTCATTTTTCAACCAAATAATAATAATAAATTTTAATTTTAAAAAATATAACAAATTAGTTATCCACTTACATTATTTTTTATTTTTTTTCCTTTTCCGAACAAATTAAACCCAAGACCATACCCCACCCTAACCCACTATTTTCTTTTTCGTTTTTAGTTACAGTTTTTTTTTATCAGCAAAGAATAAATAAAATAAAATGGGGTACTTCAGGGGTACCCTAACCCTTATACAAAAAATGAAAACAAGTTTTCTTGCACCAGTTAAGGATCCACCAAACCTTACATGACAATACTCAAAATCACATATAAAGAACAAGATACATAGTCCCCAAATACATCAACCAAACAGTGAAACACATCCTCAAAATAGGCACAAAATCCAACAGCTAAAGAAGATCTTTACCAACAGTCTGACCTACGCCAAACTAATTGCCAAAGACAACAACCGATCCTGCGAAAGAGAACATAACCAGAAAAACCTGCACAAATCATAAGCAACTTCCATTCGCAACCCAAGACAAACACATCAATCCATCCCTGCCAAGGAAAACTGTACAAAACACACCACAACTTCCAAACTTGGGTACAAACATTAAATAAGAAACACTAAATATCAATCTTTCAAATACCTCATACAACATTGAGGTTCCAAGCACTAGTCTGTGTAAGAGAAAGCAACCAACCTTTATTTTACTGTGATCCAAGACCAAGTCTTCCTTTGTACCACAGTAAAAACTTTCACTAGATCTACCCGTCCATTCTAAAAAACAACCATATTCATGTGATTCCAAAATTCACTTACAATACCTACCCAAATGCCCCCCCAACACCTGATAATAGCATGTTTCAAACCTATTGGTTTAAACATCTTAAAATGAATTTGTGCATCACAATGTAGAACCAAAGAAGACCGTAGCCACTCAAGACACAAACCCCAAATTCTCCAAGAGACCCTACATTCAAAAAATAAATGTCTTACCGATTCTTCTTCCACACCACACAAGGGACACCGAACACACACCAAAGGTATACACGTGTCAAAAGATTGTCCTTAGTGGCAATCGCATTACATGACACCCTCCAAGCCGTAAATTGTGCCGAAGGTAAAGTCTTTAATGTCCAGAGTTTCGGGACCACTACAGACTCCCTCTCCCCCCCCCCCCCCCTCCACAAAATAAAAATATCTCCTCTTCAAGCAAAGATTTACTTAAACTATCCAATACGAGTGTGCTGTCCTGATTACTACTAAACATCACA
>Ga0123342_1005630_pt1 | contig 17977 bp, 11 predicted proteins | sample Turbeawhitnodule_FD_89960 | JGI IMG/M metagenome (GOLD analysis project Ga0123342, IMG submission 89960) | Root nodule microbial communities of legume samples collected from Mexico - Turtle bean Mexico white nodule | ecosystem: Host-associated > Plants > Roots > Nodule | place: Mexico: Nepantla...
AGTTAAAACATTTAAAGCTCAGTCAAAGAGAAAACAGTTTTTCTGTTATGGTCCCAAAACAAACAATTGGTTGTTTCCTCGAATCAATCGGTTGTTTTGGTACTTTAACAGTTCAACCATTCAAAACAGTTTTCAATCTTTTTCTCAAAACACCTAAGTATAAAAAATCGGTTGTTTCGACAAAACAATCGGTTGTTTTAACTTAGTTTGAAAACATTTTACTTTCACAAAGATTGAGAATGCTAATGCTTTAGATTTAATGACAGGATGGATTACAACATATAAACTACCCAGAACAAAGCTTAAACCAGCACAACAACATCAAGCATAACAGAGGCTTCAACATCCTTCAAAGGATTTGGATTATTCAAAACATAAACACCACTTGGTTCAACACTCTAAACTATAAGTTTTGGACAAAATAAATAATTTCATACTTAATAAAAACATTAGTAAAGTTCATTTTTTTAAATTTTATATATAAAACAAGTATATGTTTTCAATTTTTTAATTATATTTACTGAAGATTGTGTTCAGATTTTAATGTAAATATATTTTTAAAATAATAACATTAAATATGATTGCGTAAGTTAAAATTTACTTATATTTAAGTTATTAAACACAAACATTGTTTTTCTTATATTTAAATAGATTGAAATTTAACGTCAATGCTTATTTTAAATGTGAATTAAATATTAAGTTTGTAAATTTGATTGATTTTATGTTTTTTTTAAATAAATTATATTGTATGATAATATTTGATTGATCATATACTTGTGATAGTATATGAATTATTATTATATATATATATATATATATATATGTTTTTGTAACAAATATCCTCTTGTTTCACTATTGATATAAATCACATAAACTAAGATATTTTGTGGTGAGAAACTAAGGAGAAGTTCTTACACACTGTGACATATGTTGATATACATGACTTATGTTGTAATGAATTTACTCTGATTCATTCTCTAAGGTTTTCTTGTAAATCTAAGTATTGTGTATTGGATTAGATGTTAGATTCAAATAAGTTATACTTAATACAATTATTTCAGAAAGCGTGAGTAGATACTTCACTTATTGAATATCCTTGATTGTATAGATCCGTTCGTGGTTTATATTGTTGTTGTACATCGGTATTGGAAGGAAATCAAATGCTTGTGATATATTGATTACAATTAGGGATGGCAAAATGGGTCAGCTCGACTGATTTTGACCTAACCCGTCATTGATCTGACAAAAGTGGGGTGGGACCCACCAAAGTTGTACGGATTGGAAATAGTAACACGCTCTCGTCATAAGACAGCTTGACGGGTTGATCCATCACTTTTCAATTTTATTTTTATTTTTTTTATAATTTTTTTTAGATATATTTAATTAGTTATAATAATTTATATCACTTTTTGATAATAAAAATACAATAAAGAATATATATATATATATATATATATATATATATTTTCTTTGTGTGAGTTTATATTTTTGAATTAGTATAAGCTTTATACAAATACTCTAATGCATTTATAGTATACTAGGTAGTTAATTTTTGAAATGTTATTCTAAATTATTCATGCACAACAGAGTATATATATTTCCCTAGAAACTTAACATGTTAGTTCATTAATTTGCTTCAACTGGGTAAATATACTTGAAAAAAAATCATTTGTATAATACTCATACAAAAAGATATAATTAAAAGAAATAAAGATAAATATGAATATACAATTATGTTATGGAGATAAATAGACACAGAAAATATTATAATATAAAATAATAAAATTAAGTTAATATAATAAGATAATTTGTAGAGTCTTTATTTTCTGTGTGGTTATTTGTTGGTTTTAAATTTTAGTTTTAGTTTCCCATTTAAAGGTCATTAATGCAACTAAATTATAAATAATATGTTCAGATATAGTAGACATGAAATAGATTATGAGACTAACCTCTCTTTGTCATGATCTTAAATTAAAGGCTGAGAAAGATATTAAAATAAGGTGTTTTGACTCGAGAACAAAAACCATGGCAGGAATTAGGTGGAGCTAGAATATGTTTAAGTTTAGACCATTTCAAAGTCATCGTTAAGAAGAATACTCAATTCCAAATCAATGGGGGTCAACTTAGCAAAAATGTTAACAAATTAATTTAATGTTTTATATTTATAATATAAAGAAATAAAAAAATAACTAATAAGTTTGATGGATGAACTAAATTTTGTTACGAGATTGAAAATGTCATGTCATTCCACAAAATTAATTTTGACCTGCTTTACAACTCTAGTATAAAGTGCAAGTTTCAATTTTAAATTGAAATATGAAGGTTTTCAATTGATTTTTTTTCTTAAAATTGTTATTTACTTTAAAATGGAAAAAATAATTAACTTTAATGTTGGTTAATAATTTAACTTAAAATTTTATTATAATATTATTTTAAAATATTAAAACATAAGTTGCTTTTTTTTTTCTAACTCATTTTCAATCAAAATGAATATTATATAAAATCAAAATTTGTATATGTACTAGAATTAACTATACGTGAAAAAAAATTATAAGGTTCACACAAAATCTTTGCTTTAGCATGAGATGATGTAACACCTTAAAAAAATTATCCAAACTCGTGATAGGTTATCTACAAAGCTTATACTAATTCAAAAATATAACCTAAATATATATAGAATATGGATATACAAATACAAATATTTATGAAAGATGTAAGAAAAAAAGTTTTATTTTTCTATTCTAGATGTTTTTTTAACATATGTACTTATATATGTCTTCAGATATATAATATAGTGATGGTAGTTTAGGATTTATGGTTTACAATATAAATAATACCTACAAGGATCAATTATTAAAATATTTTTTTTAACATAGAAAGGGTACATAAAATAAGACATTTAATTAACAAATCATAACAATTCAATATCATTTAAATACCAACATACAATAACTATATATACCACACATAGATCTATACATTAAGGATATTCAACTAATGAAATATCAATTAAAGTTTTTCAAAAAACCTATATTAAGTATGTCCATATACTTCAACAATGTAAATTTATCAATACAATTCAAAATTTACTCAAATATCATTTTTCACTTCCAATAACTTTGGTCATTTAAATTCAATATATATCTATATATTTCATTCATATCAAACTCATAAACTAATATACGGAAAACAATAGGAAATTAACATTACTCATTCAAACCATATTCAAATCTCAGTCTAATAAACTATATATACCTTAACATGCATAATCTAGCCAAAACTCAAATAATACTCAATTTCAACATTTAAACAATTTTCAAACAAACATAGTACCCACATAGCAACCAAAATCTTATACCTAAATCACCTTCACATTCAGATGATCTATACTAAGCTTTTATAAAAAAAACATAAATAGTTTAACTTACTTGTAATATTTTATTTCAAAGAAAGTTCCACCTCAAACAAGAGAACTATTCAAAATCTAGAGACCTAGATCAAAGTATCCAAATATAACAAAATTTCAATATGAGTTTAACTAAGTTGAAATGATCACTTTTCTCAACTATCCCCCACCAATATTGATGACAAATTCCTAAGAAAAACAAATAGATAATCTTTAGGACAAAGAGGAACTTACCGATAGCTCTTTTATGATAAGTTTACCATGTCAAAAGTAATAATTTGTCCATAAGGATGAATACCAAACATGTTTAATATTAATAATTTGAGTCATAAACTAAACGTATAATACAAATTCAGATAACAAATAAACCTTCAATATATACTAATGTTCTCCTTTCGGTGATACATTAATACCCAAAATATAATGATACTGATAAATTGATATGATGTTGAATCAGCATTAATTGGCATAAAGAGATACCTTGTCGTAAAACTGGGAATATAGGATGGAGAAAAGTATGAAGAGGATGTACCAATTACCCTTTCAAATGCAGCTCCTCAGGATTTCATAATGCTTCAGTCAAATGCAACCCAAATATGCTACAGAAGTTAATGAAACTATATATGAAGAGTTTCAAAAAAATGCAACTCTGGGACAACAGAGCAACCCAACTCATGCTGAACAGAAACATCAAACTATATCTAACAATAACTTAGAAATCTTTGTCAACAATTGAACGAATCCACTCCTAAAATGCTAATGAAAATGTAAATAAAACAAAACAAATTAAAAAACGAGAAATTCATAATAAAAATTCAACGTGTTGAACCTTTTAATTTAGAAGTATTAACGATAAGCCAGTTTAGATCCTCACCAATGAAAGAGTATTTTACAGGTTAGCTTTCGGCCTTCCTCTTCCTATCTTCCCTTGTTTCTTTTGAAAACCGTGCAACATTGCTTCCACTTGATTCTTCATGTTCAACAACACCACCATATTTATCATCTTTCTTTTTGGTATAAAGAGGGCATATGCCGCATTCTTTTATTGTGATAGCTGATTTCAACTCTCTCACCACTGATTCGTAATCTGGCCACCCAAAGCTATAATCATACGGAGTGATCTCAAAAGTGAAGCTGCGAGCATCACAGAGCCTAAGGCTCATGCCGATCACCCTTAGGGACTCCAAGTTAAATTTCCACACGAATGTGTGATCTTGATCAACACCTCTGTCTTCATCATCCCATTTGAAATAGCTGTTTAACACATCATTATTTGGAATGATCTGTGTGCCATCATCAGATTCAAATTTTAGGCTGTAACGAAAAGAACTATATCTACCTTTAATATCATTCGTATCTAACACTCCAAAAACCACGCACAAAGAGAAACCAGTGAGCCTATCATCGGTGCAAAAACTTAAATCTTCATTTATAGTCACTGAATGTCCCTTCCCACGAAAATGGAACCAACGAGGAACTGCACTCCCTGGAAAACAGAAGAACACAGATCTATATGTATCATCGGCCATCCTAAGCCTTGCATCCTCCTCAATGTTAGCTCGAGCACCTGAATCCAGTCGTAGAGAATTGATGAAATGAAATTTGAATACACCCTCTTTGGAATTTGAGAGGTTCCGAACAAGAGAATTTGACATCACTCTTCTAATGGATGGGCAATCCAATACCACGAGTTGTTTTAGAAATGGTGGAATCTGTGGGATGGATTCAAGCTTTCTGCAGTCGCTTAAATCAAGCGATTTCAAGCTTGAAAGATGAGCAATGCTCTCAGGAAGGTTCAGGATTCCGCTATCACGCAGTGACAGTTCCATTAGTGACGTCAAACGACCAATGTGTCTTGGGATTTCTGTTAATTTGGGGCATCCCGAACAATCAAGTTTAGAGAGAAGCTTCAGATTAACAATGGAGTTTGGAAGTGACTCGAGATGAGTGCATTTGTGGAGCTCCAGGGATCGAAGATTAACGAAATTGCCAAATGAGGAAGGCAGTTCTTTAACAGCCGTAGATGTTAAGTTAATGTGAGCAAAAGTATGAGCCGGCTCCGTGATATCTGGGAAGGTCCTGAGCCTTGAGCAACCACCCAAATCAAGCTTCCTCAACTTCAAATTGAAAATGGTGCTTGGAAAAGTTTGAAGTGAACTACAGTGGGTAAGGTGTAACTTGCATAGTCTGGTGAGGCTTCCAATGGAAGATGGAATAATCTCAAGATTGAAGCAACTGCGCAAACTCAGTTCTTCAAGCCCTTCCAAACGGCACAAGGATGAAGGCAGTGCCTGTATGGCTGTGTCGTCTAAGATGAGCACCGCTAGATCTTCCAACGTGTCCTGAATCTCGGGTAAATTTTCCAATTTGGAGCAACCACGGAGAGAAAAATGCTTTAGGAATTTCATATCAGAAAGGTCAAATGGAATGATTGTAAGAGAAGAACAGTGAGAGAGATCTAAGTGACAGAGCTTCTTGAGACAAAAGTTTAAGGGCACACCTTCCTGGATTTCTGTCAACACTTCTAAGCATATAGTATTATTAGCCTCTTCTTCTTCATTATATCTGTCAAAAGTAATTGAGAAAATTTCACTGCAAGTTGGGAAAAAAGGACCATGGTGTCGACGTTTACCACGCCGTCCTGAGAAATTTATCTCTTTCATCATATCCGGTTCCTTACGAGGGAATCTTGAGAAAGTATGACGTTGACGCTCCAGTATGACATGAGGGAATCTGGCTTCACTGGTTGAAAACATATTAAGCTTCCCACAACGGGAAAGAGTAATCCATCCTGGTGATGTGGATAAAATGCTGCTGGGAATATTTACACTATTCAGATCATAACAATAATCTAAACATAAATAACTGAGCTTGCTCAGGAATATGGAAGACTGAACTTGAATCAACTTTTCACAATAAGTCAGAATTATTTCTTCAATATTTGGTGACAGAGAAAGGTCTGGTATTCTAGTAAGTTTCAGAGAACCACTCAGGTCCAGCCTTTTCAACTTTGGTAAATTCTGCCACAAATAGTAAACCAATTAGGTAACAAATAAAAACTACTTTATCTATTTTTCTTCGGTAAACTATTAGCTACATCATCTATTGACTTTATATTTTACATTACTTAAAAGCCACTGTTCAAAAAATCACATTGTGAACTAATAAAACTGTGGCTATAAATTTTATAGTTATTATAAAAAAATCACAAAACTTAACGTGTTTTTGTTCCCTAATAACAAAAATCACAAAACTTTATAATGTATTGAAAAACTTATAAAAATCACAAAGCTTTAGCTAAATCACAAAATCACAAAAATCACCTAATAATTCTAACCTAAACTTCTAATGTATTGAAAAACGTATGATAGTAATTTATAATCGATCACAATGTGGAAATACTTTATATTATGCATGTATCAACTGACAAAATAAAATGGCTGAGAGTTAAAATTAAACCTTAGTTAAAATAAGTCCATCTTTCCATAATTTATTTTCTTAAATACATAAATTGTAATTTGTTGCATATTATATTGAAGTTTATGTTATAATAAATAAAAAATACTTAATTAGGTTTTAAGTATCTAATAAGACATTTTTATTTAATTTTTTATTAATTTTTTTAATTATTTAAGTACTGAAATTTTTTATATTTCCAGTAGAATAAATGTCATTTTTAATTTTTGAGTTAATTGGTTGATACCGAAATTATCTTGTCATATGATCTTACTGTCTTTATGTATTAAGAAATATAAATTTATAATTAATATAAAACGATATTACGTTAATAACATAAGTTGGTAGATAATTTTTGTTACTTTCATGTTGGTAACAAATAACAAAGGATAGTTGTTATTATCAATAATTCCTCTCAAATTCACTTGTAGTTATACAATAACAACAATATAAGTATATTAACCATAAAACATTACATTTCTTCACTTAACACGTAGGACAATATAATAATCAAGTCACTTAACTAATAAAAAAAAAATTAAATAACATGAACTTAATTAAATAATATAAATTTTTTGAGTACTCGATAGAATAAGAAAATTAATAAAAAGTCAATTTGAAAATAACTAAATTTATAAGATACTTAAAATTTAATTAAACCTACAAATTTTCATTATAGGAATTAAATATTATAAAGATTTACCACATAAGTTTCATAAGTAGAATGTTTAAACATAAATTTCTTCACGTTGGGAGTTTCTTACCTCTATCTTATAAGTTTTCTTTGTTTCTTTAATATTTTTTACATGGCTTCTATCAATGCGATATTTTTTTTTGGTTTTAAAGTAGTATTAAAGATAAAATAAGAAGATAGGGTAATTAAATTAAATATAATTTTTATTTTCAGAAATGATGAAAATTATAATTAAATATAAAATTCCATTTTATTTACATAACTACTTTTCATATTAAAAAACTATATAAGATCTTGAAACTATAATTAATATCTTAAAATTTTAAATAATAATAATTATTTCTACTCATCCTTAGTTTTTGTTGGTGAAATCATGATTTTTGGATAATATCACTTAAACTTAAGAAATATTTGGCATTAATGAACTCTAAACAAATTCATATAAAATATCAAAACATCACTTTCAATCCAAAATATTAAACTAATAGGTTTATGGATTATTTTTATATGTTGTTCATCTTACCAATTTCTACCTAATGCGAAACTTTCAACTCTAACATATGAAGTGGTGTACTTTATGCTTCTAGGTCTTGTTGGATATTACAACATGTAAAATGTTTGAGTGAGGAAGAAGTTGAAGTCTCTCTCTTTAGAGACATTCGTTCAAGCGACAAGAGGTTGATTGAGCAAGAGAGAGATCATATTAATTCTCTCTTATGTGCAATTGTTGTCGCTCAAACAATGTGGAATCATTCAAGCAAAGAAGTCTTCTTTTGGGTTAGGAAATAAGGTTGTTCAAGCGAGATAAACTCGTCCAAAGAATTTAACTCTAGTAGTGAAATGTTGTTGTGATGATTTAGCCAAGTGTTTGTATCTATGAGGCTAATGATGATGATGACGATGATAAGATGGCAATAGGTTTAGAAAATTATATTTTATTTAAGTTTAATTATCTTTTTAGTCTTTATATTAATGACAAAAGTCAACTCAGATTTTTAAAAATTTCAATATGATCTAATTTTTTTAAAAACAATTCAATGTGATTCCTTCTAGTATATTGTCCTTATTAAAATATTTTTACCTTACTGATTCTGCCACTGCTAAGTTATGTGTTGTTATCACATTGAATTATTTAAAAAAAAGTTGGAATCACCACATTAAATTGTTTTAAAAAGTTGAGACTAAGTTGAACTTTTGAAAATCTGGATAATGAAATTAATTTTTGTCCACTAATATATGGACTAAAAAAAAATTAAATCAAATATTAGTATTTTTGTGATGTATATTAATATATAAATAATTTTGAGAATTTAGAGTTACAATATCTTATGTAATGTATCCTGGAGTTGTAAGCAAGTATGATTATATTAAGTGGGGCCGTTTCAAACAATATAAAAAAAGTAAATCTTTCACACAATAGAGGAGACTACACACACACAAATATCTATCATCAACAAACAATATGAGGAGATATCTATCATCAAGAATATGAGTACACAATACATTCATGGGCCATTAGACGATATGCCTAAAAAAAAGATGCAAACTCTTCTACATACTATTAAATTTATAATTATCTTTAATTAGAAACATGCTGAGTATGATTCTTATGATATATGTATAACTGTGTGGTTCATATAAAAGAAATTTCAAATCGAATGATGTGGAGAAGACACAAAGGAATTGCAAATGAAAAACTGTAGATGTATAATACAGAAAACTTGCTTGTATAATTTATTTTTATCTTTGAAAGTTTAGAACACAAAGGAACATAGATAACTTGAAAAACCTGATCTCCTTCCCAGAGTTGTTCAAGATGGCAGCTCGGCATTTCGAGGGTCACTAGATTTTGTGGGCAAAAGTTTGGAGGCCAAGATCTTTGAGGGAAATCTTTCCAATAAAGAATCTTTAGAGTGTCTGGCAGACCTACAAGAGATGATTCAAGAGACACTTTTGGTTCGTAATCAATGTAGAGCATCCTAAGATTGTCCATCTTTTCGAAACTTTGTGCACGTACTACAGCTTCTTTTACTATGTTCATATTTACTATGTTCATATTTAGTAATATACACTGTATTGCATCTGACCCCTGAAAGTAAATCAATGTAATTAGAAAAAAAAGCATGAAATGTTGCATGTCAGGATGTTTAATGACAGCACAGTAGTTTGCATTTTTTTCACAAAGTAACAACATAATATACCTTGTTCTTTCTTAAAACCTCACAAATTTCCTCAGCATTCAACAATCGGCTGCGTTTTTCAGGATGCTCAGGACACTCTTTACGAACAATTTCTTGACCCATTTCTTGTATTAAATCGTGCATCACAATTCTACCATTAAAGACAGATATTAGGCTCCTATCTTTGAGAATATCCATTCCAATCTTAGAAGAGAAACCACAGTCACCAAGTGTTTCTGCTACCTCAATCTCCACGCGTCCTCTATAAAAGCAAGCTATGTCAAGAAATATATTCTTCTCCTCCTCCTCGAGCCCATCATAACTTAATTTTAATACATTGAAAATACCAAGATGTTGGCCCTTTTTCAACTTTTGCAACTGACTCTCCCATGCTTCTCTTGTTCTGCCATAAAGCAATGAGCCCAAAATATGGAGAGCTAACGGAATCCCTTTTGCATATCTCAACACCTTTTCTGACAGTTCCCTGTAAGCAATTTCTTCTGAAGATTTTTGTTTAAAAGCATGTAAACTAAAAAGTCTCATAGAATCATAAAAATTCAACTCCTTAACTTCGTAGATATCATCAGCTCCAGCATTCTTAAGCACTTGTCTGTCTCTACTGGTCATAATGATTCTACTGCCCTGCCCAAAGCTATCACTCCCTCCTATTAATTTTTGAAGTTGAGCTGAATCGGTAACGTCATCAAGAATGAGGAGAACCTTTTTCCGTTTGAGCCTTTCATTGTAATATGATAGATAAGGGGATTTCTCTTCCTTTAGAAGCTCAGACTGATATTTTGTTTTGATACGGTCTACTCCATCTCTTTGTATTTTTTCTTGAACGTCTAAAACAAGGCTGCTGGAATCAAACTGCAATGCCAATTTGTGATATATTTGATCACAAATTGTACTTTTTCCTATTCCTCCCATGCCCCAAATTCCTATGATCCGAACATCCGGTGACTCAGGATGCAACAAGGACTGAATTCCTTCAATATGTTTTTCAATGCCGATGATTCCTTGATCATAACTGGTGGAATAAAGATTCAATTTTCTCAAAATATCTTCCACAATTTTTTCAACAAGTATGTGTTCTGTCCTGGCAGATGATTTAGAAAATAAAGTATAAGAATTCAAGCACAAAAGCTAAACTAAACTAAAGAAAAATTTCAAAGTCAAGAAGAGTGAAAATCATTGAATAGATTCAAATATCGATTCTAGTTTCGAGTTCTGGATAAAATAAATAAATTAAAAAGTTGAAGGTAAGTTTTGGACGTTATCTTCCTATATTAGTTTGGCTGGTTTAGTAATTGCAAATCATGATCGCAGAAATTCTACAGTAACCGTTACTGACTTCTGATACTAGGGAGCAGACTTGTAGGTACAAAGTTAAGCTATAACATGTGATATGGTTCAGATCCATGACCAACTAAGAGAAATGAAAAAAAAAAGAAACACTTGATTTAAGGTGAGATGAACACAATTTTAGTAAATGAAAAGAGATCCTGATTATCTCGAAAGCGCGTGTAAAAAATATAATGACCTGGTGACTTTTGAATCACAGCCTGAAAGTCCAGCAGCTTCGGTGAGAGCATCCTTCCATCCTTGCACTTTGTCCATGTCGTGCTTAAAGTGCTGCTCATGGTCATCGAATGCTTCTTTGTATCTTTCTTCCTGCTTCCTAATAGTTGATGGATCCACCTTGTAGAAAATAGGTATCACATCCCTTCCATATCTCTTCTTGCATTCAAGTATCTTAGTGAGTTCATTCAAACACCATGTGGAAGATGCATAGTTTTTTGAGAAAACGACGACATAAATCTTTGATTCTTCTATTGCAGAGAGCAGTGCAGGTGAAATTTCTTCGCCCCGGCGTAGTCTGTAATCAATATATGCTTCTATGTTCTTCCTTTGCAGTGCTGCATAAAGGTGGCTAATGAAGTTGTCACGTGTGTCTTTCCCTCTGAAGCTGAGAAACACATCATACTTTGTTAGAGAAGTAGACACGACCAATGATGAAGGACTTCCTGACATTGGAATCAATTTTCTCCCTTTCTCTGCAACTCTCAGTGCCTTTGTTTGTACCATTTCTACCACAATATAAACATAATCAACTTTTGGAAAAGTCTTTCAATTTTCTCAAAATATCTTTTACAGCTATGTTCTGGTCAGAGACGTAGTCAACAATTTACAAAATAATTATGGAATCTAGGTTTATATCATTATTACGCGTATTTAAGTTTTAATAAATAAACTTTAAATCCAATTCAATTTTATAAAACACTATCCTCATGTCATGGATGATCTAATAATAGTATGATAGCCAATAACACATTATACTCAACAAACTTTCAATAAATTAAACTTCAACTTCAAATAATTATCATAAAAAATAACTTTAATCTAACTTAATTTTATAAAAATATTTATAAAATAAAATTTGTAGATTTATATGAATATATATTATGAAAAGGTCAAAAATCTGAATTGATTTGAAATCTCAAAGAAACTTCTTGGTTCTTGCGCCATTTATTAAATTAAATTATTGAGTCAATGGAAGAGTGAACAATCCGCAGAATATTGTGGTGTCTAGCTTTATACCATCCTTAAGCATTAACGCGTGTAGTTTCTTCGATATCTTTACTAATTTTATTTATTTTTTAATTTTTTTCACACCTTTTACATATACAGAATCGTATTTATTTATTTCTTTAATATATTTGAGAAAATAACCAGTAAACATAAAACTAGGTTAATATGACTAAATGAATAAATATTGTGTCTCTAACAAAGACGTGTAAGAATAACAGGAAAAACATTACTACTAATAACAATATATTAATATTAATATGTTTCTTAACAAATTTGATACCCAGTGTCTATTTATAAACTAATATATTATAAATATCTAATGATGTTCGACGGGGTAGGTTATTTCTCTAACATTTAAAATTAATTTTTTAGATTTTACAAAATACTACATTTTGATTTTAATATTTATAAAATATTTTTTATTCTCATATTTAAAACACGGCACTTAGTTGAGAGTGTATTGTTACTATTCATTACCAGCCGCCAAATAACAACATGCATCTTCTTACCCTACCAACGCCAAAAGCGTGATGGCTTCAACGTCCGTTTCGCGCCACAACCACCTCTTATCAGGCCTCCTTCCGGCAAGGCCAAAGCCCACCTCGGGGCCCACCTGGGTCCGAATGCCCCTCCGCGATGACGGCCCCGCCATCGCCGTCGTCGGCGTCACCGGCGCCGTTGGCCAGGAGTTCCTCTCCGACCACGACTTCCCCTACCGATCCATCAAAATGCTGGCCTTGCAGTGCTCCGCCGGCGGCCGCATCGTCTTCGAGGACAGGGACTACGTCCTGGAGGAGCTCACCGCGGATAGCTTGGACGGCGTCGACATCGCGCTCTTCAGCGCCGGCGGCTCCATCAGCAAGAAGTTCGGCCCCGCTGCGGTGGATCGGGGTACGGTGGTGGTAGACAATAGCTCCGTATTTGGGATGGACGAGAATCTGGCGCTGGTTATTCCCGAAGTGAACCCCGAAGCGATGCAACACATCAAACCCGAACAGGAAAAGGGGCTCTCATTGCGAACCCTAATTACTCCACCATAACAAATAGGTCTCAGATATATTAACACCCTCTTCATCTTACACACTTTTGACGCTGCATAAGTGGCATCATGGTGGTGACATGACAAATAATTTCAGTGTCGACATGACAAAAGTTTTCGGTGGAGTGCTTTACTGCGGTTGGTAGTGATAACCGCTTTAAAATTTTAGATGTAGGTGAAATTAATTGTCGTTGTCTTGTCTCTTTTTGGAGTTCGCTAAACGGAAAAAGTGGTTACGCAGGTTCAAAAAAGTGTCCAGGTTCAAAAAACTGGTTACCTATACACAGGATGAACATGTGTCACAAAACCAAACCCAATCCCACCCACAATGGTGCTTTATAGCGGTTGGTAATGATAACCGCTATAACATTTCAAATGTAGGTGAAATTAATTGTCACTGCCTTGTCTCTTTTTGGAGTTCGCTGAATGGGAAAAGTGGTTACCCAGGTTCAAAAAAGTGGTTACCCAGGTTCAAAAAACTGGTTACCTATACACAGGATGAACATGTGCCACAAAACCAAACCCAATCCCACTTGTGCTTTATAGCGGTTGGTAGTGATAACCGTTGTAATATTTCAAATGTAGGTGAAATTAATTGTCGCTGCCTTGTCTCTTTTTGGAGTTCGCTGAACGGGAAAAGTGGTTACCCAGGTTCAAAAAACTGGTTACCTATTCACAACATGAACATGTGTCACAAACCCAAACTCACTCCCACCCACGATCCTACCATGGACCAACAAACAACCATTAATGCACACAACAACAGATCAACAATTCATCAACGTTCGATTTCCGATTTCGTTTACCTCAATGTCGAAGGCCATACGACAACAGATGTATGCTCTTACCTTCGATTAGAGGTTCTACCGTTCTCCCTCCCTCCGCAATGTCGACGACGACGGTACAAATGTTTGTTATCTGATTGGATAACACCTTCTACGGTTTCTTCCCTCACTCCGACGGACGTACCCTTCTTTCACCATCGACGATTATGCAATTCTTTGGAGAATTTCGCCCCAAATTCTTCCACTTTCACAACAAAGAAAAACTCTGAAATCACCATTCTACCCTCGCATAAACTAACACTTACATCGGTTTTCACTAAAAATCGTCGTTGTCTTGTGCAGTACCATGTGTTCTGTATGTTTGTCTACGTGGGCAACGTCAAAAGTGTGTAATGTGCAGAGGGAGTTAATAAAACATTTTCCTAACAAATAATGAACGTTTCTAGTCATTTGTTGTACTTCTCCTTTTATTCCATAACAATAGTCTTTTTAAATAAATTAATAAAAATATTCATTTTTTTTACCTAGATGTCAGGGCCAAAGTAATGTTTGTCCACCTGGCACAATTTGCTTTCGTGCTGGTTGTCTCCAAATCCTTCGAAACTCTTCCACTCCTGTGTGTGTGCTCCGCCGGTTGGTGGGGGTACCTACGATTGCATTCCGATGATCAAGTCAGTGCTAGTGTTTTAGTCTGTTCTATTAGGATATGAAAAACGTACATTTTTCCCCTTCAGAAGTCTTATTTATAGGTTGACTTGGGCCTCCACTTGTGTGAGCCAGATAATCAGTTCACCAAGACGTGTGTAGTGGTCCTCAGGTTGTGTGTAGTGGCTTCCTGATATCACAGAAGTGTATTTTGGAGTGTGTCTTTGACTCATTCAACTTCAGTTATAACTGCTTCCTTGCCATGTATTTATTATGTTCTAAATGTTGCTTGACTCGGTCGTCCGGTACACTTGCCCCCAGGCTCGAAGAGATTCATCCCTGAAGAGTCGTGTAGAATGGCGGGGGATTCCAAGGTAGTGCGTGATAGTTGGCACCATTGAATGCATGACAGAGATGTGACGTTTGGCAAAGCCGTCGTTTCATAATTCACTATTTCATCAGATGTTTTCAACAATGGAGATTCCGTGTCATTTCGTATGCTGAGTGGGCTTGACCGTTAGATTATATTGGATCCAACGGTGCTGGATGAATGGTAGGGAATTCTCTCTCTTACTATGCTGGCTATAAATAACGCTTCATTGGTGGGTTCAAAGGTTTACATACTCCTCTGCCTTTTGTGTTTTGTGCCATCTGCTCTGAGTGCCAAGTTCATTGTTTGAATTGTCAGGTTGAGGTTAGTAATGCCTTCTTTTGTAGCTTCCTCTGGTAATGTGGTAGATGATGAGTCATCCTCGACTCGCACCACATCTGGTAGTGCGAGTCTGTTGCGGACGACCCCAAGTTATGATCGGGTCGATCCCACCGTTTTGAAAATTCCCACTAGGTTAAAGGATTCAGATAAGTTAGATGCGTTGTTGCCTGAAAATTCATTTTTAGCTCTCCAATGTCCATCCGGAGCCATAATATATGCGGTGTGACCGACCGTGTATGTCATGGTCGGGAGAATGCTCAGGTCGACTTTTTCTTTGTGCATAGTACCCTATTTGTTGACTTACACGTAACCCTACCTTTTGATAATTTTACCATGGGGGTTCTTCGGACCCTCAATGTAGCACCGACACAACTACATCCCAACTTGTGGGCAGCCTTTCAGGCGTTTCGAATGTTGTGTCTTTTGTTTAGACTAGAGCCTACACCCAAAGCCTTTCTATATTATTACAATACATGTCCAAGTACTCCTGTGAGTTGATTTTCTTTGTCTAGCCGATCGGGGAACATTCAATTTGCTGCTTTTACAACTTCCTATAAAAATTTCAAAGAGAGATACTTTAAAATTTTTGTGGAGCCGGATGGCGGAGACTATTTTTATAATATTGAAGGGACCACCAAATTTCCCTTTCATTGGACAGAAAAACCGACGCAACTTGGTAACCGGTTGTGGTCGGTTCTTTCACCTTTTGAGAAAGAAATATTGGTCGTTATCGACCAGCTGCCTTATAAGTTGCCGACCTGAGAACTGATAGCCTTGTATGGGTCGACCAAGGAGTGGGAGGATTTTAATGGTATGTGGATTTTTACATCCAATTGTGTTACTCGTTATGTTAATGTGGTTTAATTGTGTTCGTACCTTGCAGATATTGTCATCAAGATGGATCTTGCTTTGGGCAAGTTCATGAGCAGTTTGAAACGTCAAACGGCTGCGCAAAAGCTCAGCAGCCTCGCCGGGATTGAGAAAGGGAAAGCTAATGTGGAAGAAGTTGTGCCACCCGTGGTAGTGGCTGCCCCAGCTGTCAACCGGAAAAGAGGGCATCCACCAAAGACCCATGTGGGTGCTGAAGTGGGACCATCGTCAATCAGAGTGGCCTTTGTCATGCAATTCGAGCTTCGTCCCGAAGATGAAGGTGTGCTGGCGGCCATCTCTACCAAACACTTGATAGAAAAACTGGTATAGTTGCAAAGTCGGGCAACCGTTGTGGGTAGGGCCATCGACGATGAGCTAAGCCGGACCCAATCGGTGGAAGTATCGAAATTAAAAGCCGAACTAGAGGAGTCGAACCTCTCTTTAAAGAATGTTATAGAGACTTCGGAGGCTTGCAGGGAGGAAATGCAGAAAAAGGACCGACTGGCCAAAGAGGAACAAGAAGCACTCAAGGCAACTCTTGCTAAGGTAATGGCCGAACGAGATTAAAGGAAAAAGTTTCTACCAAGGTGTTCGGCAGACGGCTTTTTTCATGGCGTACCGTATGAAGTCTCGAGGTACAACTTAGAAAAAGATGTGGTGAATGGCGAGTTAGTGCCACTTGGGTAGGTGCCGACCAGGTGATGGAAGATCAACAGATCGAGGTCGCTCAACCAAACTAGTTGATCGAAATTATTTGAATGAGAATTTCCTGGACCTGGGTTGTGGGCTTTGAACAATTTATCGCACTTTAATCTTTTTAGTTTGAATTGCTTTGAACAATTGCACGTACATTTGGAATCTTATATATATGTTTTTGTTAAGTAAAGCTACTTCATAAGTGATGAATAATGCTTAAGTTATTAAGTCGCTGACCGAACGCTTTTGGTAATAAGAATTATCCTACGAATGAATTTCAAACCAAAGAATTCGATAAATAACACTTAAGTTATTCAATTTCTGACCAAAGGTTTTGGTAATGTAACAATTAAGTGATGAATTGCTGACTGAACGCTTCGGTGGATAACAATTAAGTTATTGAATTTCTTACCAACAATGTTAGTAATATAACGATTAAGTTACAAATTGCTGACCTCACGTTTCGATGAATGACAATTAAGTTATTTAATTTCTGACCAAAGGTTTTGATAATATAATAATTACGTTACGAATTTTGGACCGAATGGTTCGATGAATGATCCTGCCGACAACTCGAGCGTGGAGGAATTGCCTTGTCGCTTGCTTGACCCGCCTCTGGCAACTGTGCTATCTGCAAGAACACTCTTAGAACCTCCTCCTTGGAACTCCGAATGCAACCTGGAAACACACAGACGGCGCCTCTAGCGGCCGTTTGCACTCCGACGCTCAAGTTAGATCCCAGAATCACTAGAAAATAATGTGTGTAAAAAACAGTGTGCGTGTATTTCTCTCTGATTCTCTTTTTATCCCCCTCTGTGTCTGTGCCTAACAGAATTCTGCTACGCTGTCCTCTGCGCGTGTCAGAATTCTGTTATGCTTTTGTACGAAAACGTACCACAGTC
>Ga0123342_1005631_pt1 | contig 17974 bp, 20 predicted proteins | sample Turbeawhitnodule_FD_89960 | JGI IMG/M metagenome (GOLD analysis project Ga0123342, IMG submission 89960) | Root nodule microbial communities of legume samples collected from Mexico - Turtle bean Mexico white nodule | ecosystem: Host-associated > Plants > Roots > Nodule | place: Mexico: Nepantla...
GTATCAACACAACAATATTAAATTGTGTAACCCCCATCTATGGTTATAATTTGTCCAGTGATGTATGAAGCAGCTGGAAGGCAAAGGAAAGCAACCATTCCTGATATGTCCTTAGGTTCTCCAATGCGACCAGCCATTGTTTTAGCCTTCGTAGCTTCAATAATTTTACTCCCTTCATCAAGAGATTCCTATAACAAAAGCAATACTGAGAGATCTTTGGAATGACTGCTAAATTAATTATGCAAATTAGAGTATTACCAGTATAAAATCCAGAAGTTCGGTCTTAACAAATCCAGGTGCTACAGCATTTGCACGAATATTATCCTTTGCCCATTCCAATGCTACGTTCTTGGTGAATTGATTCATAGCTCCTGAATTATATTTACATACAGATTCATTATCTTCTGAAGCTCCAATTTATGAAGTTTCCAATTTAAAAGGATCCAAAGATAGGAAATATACCTTTAGAGGATGCATAGACAGAACTGAAAGGAAAAGATTTAAGACCTGCAATTGAGGATATGAATACTATGTTCCCATATCCAGATGCTTTGAGAAGTGGATGTGCTAGTTGACATAGGTGGTAACTAGACTCAAAATTAGTTCCCATTATTGTACTTATATCTTCTGCAGTATAATCTATGAGGTTCTTAGGTACAGTAGTTCCAGCATTGTTTATCTACAGAAAACCAGAAATTGAAAGAGAATTGAGCTATGTGTATCACGAAATTTAGAAACCTGATGGTGGAGCCTTGAATAAGCTGAAAGAAATCTTAATATAAATTATTTTTATCCCTTTGAACATGCATTAACAATACTCAGTTGTTTGTATACCAAAGTTTTGTAATTAGAAATGCTCTTGCTACCATTAATTATGTTTTGTTCTCCTCTTGCTAGTTATACTCGGAACTTTCTCAGATGAAAAATTGTCATGATATGTGTAGTGCATATTATGCAGAAACACTGGTATAAAATTCTTAAAAGTTTAATTAAGAGGGTCATACCAGAATGTTGAGTTTTCCATCAAAGATGGAAGCAACATCTCTCATTAAATTCTCACGTTGGTCACGGGATAATACATCACATGAAGAACCTGTTATAGAAAATCCTTTTCTATTCCATTCTTCTAAGCATTTATCAATATCTTGCTGTTTACGTGCACATATATGCACAGATGCCCCAAATTCAGCCAATTCCTCTGCTACAGCGTACCTTATTGCAAACAGAATAAAAAATTCAACTAGCAATAACAGGAATAGTATTAAAATAAGAATGTAGAAGACATTATAGAAGTGAACAAACCCTATGCCTCGGGTGCCTCCTGTAACTAGAGCAGTCATTCCATGGAGTGACCATTTTTGGTCTTTGAAGCAGCTCAACTTTGTTTCTGCCATATCCCTCTGCTTGGTAGTTTGTGAGGAGCTTCAAACACAAATAAGTTTTGATTGATTTGCTTATCTATTTGATGGATATTGTTTTGGTTTTTTCTTTTCATAGCACAGTTTTAGTGGTTCTAGTTTGTGAAAGAGAAATTTTGTTTCTAAATTCATATGCAATGAAAATATATAGCTATAAAAATATATTCTTATTTTATTAAAGAAAGAAATTACAGTTTAAAAAAGGAGTGCGATGCTAAGATGACTGTCACAAGTTGCAGATGACTGTCTCAATATCATGTTTTGTTGTCACTTATTACACTAGCATTCAGATATAAAACTTGTGAATTATAGACTAATCAACACTTTCATTTATTGGTATTATAATTGTTGAATTTGACTTAATTTCATTAATAATTGTGAGATAAGTATAAATACAAAAATTTAAAATTTTAAGTAATTAATTTTATTATAAGTCCCTAATCATCTCATAGAATTTATGAAATTATTTATAAACATTTCATAAAATTATTAAAAATCTTATTTTAATATCAGCTTAACTAAGTTATAACTCTCTGGTAAATTAGAATATTTTTCATTGAGTCTCTATTAGTTTTTTATTATTATTATGTTGAGTATTATAAAAATTATATTTTTCAAGTTTATGTTGTTTGATTTTTTTTTTATTAAGAATGTATTTTATCTCTTCATCTTATTTATTTGTTTTCATTATTAAAAATATGGACTTTTTTATTAATATTAAATTATATTATTGTTAATGTAAAACAAATGGAAAACAATATTGTTTTACATTAATCATAATATCATTTTATATTTAGGTTTCGTAGTTATCTAGTTAATAGAAAAATTAAACAATATAAAATATAAAAAAAAAAACACTACAAAAAAAAGTGTATATTGTAGCAGTTATTTTTATATAAACTGGTATTTATAACCGCCACAATATACGCTTATGGCAGTTTTCCAAAGTTTAATGAGGCGGTTTAACGCGACCCACCACTTTAAACATAGTGTAAGTAGTTGCGGTTTTTATATGTAAGTAGTGTCAGTTATACCTGTCGCAATTTACATTTATTGAAGAAGACTTTGGCGCCATAATATACGTAAGTAGTGACGTTTTTAACTGATGTAATTTTAATTCTGAATAAATAAAATTTAACCACCACTTTTTTATAATCTTTTTTATAATTTGTTTTATACAATCATAAAATTTAATCACCACTTTTTCATAATAAAATAAAATAATGTATAAAGTTATAATCATCCATTCATTTCATTGAAAATTAAAGCACACATAATAATGTTCAAAAGTTTATATGTAAATTAAAGACACTAATAAATATTTAAATATATTAATACCTCATTGGTGAATGCATGAACCAAATTAGCTGTCATTGCAGCAAAATGTTATGGAACATCTTTTCTTGAAGCAATATATGCAAGCAAAGTGTTCATTTAATTTTTCACAATTGCAAGCTCATTTTCCATTTGAGTTACCTTGTCCTCCACATTTAACGAAGTTGAACTAGAGGAAGCATGATTCATACCACTTAGCCTTTTCAACCTAATTTATAACATTTTTTTTTATTTCTTCTTAATAAAAACTTCGCTTAAATATTATGGTTTCAAATTAATTCTCAATACATTATATTTGATGCCACATATAAACAAATTATTTCACTCAACTATTATTTGTAAGTCATGGAAAAAGTACCAAATTAAATCATTCAAGAAACAAAAGAAGACACTTGCATTTAGAGGCTTCAAAACTATACCAAACAATTAGTGAATGAGTGTAAATCAAATGAATTAGAATTATCATGGTTTAACTTCATTTGAATTTTTAATACAGGATCACAATTATCCTATTCAATTAAGAGTATGGTATCATATCAATATGAATTAACTTATTCAAGGTGATTATACTGAGAAATAAGATTTTAACAATGAACAATCATCTTTACATGTTAATAACCACAAAATTATTGATTATTTTTTCTCATTCCAAGAAAATTTGTACTTAACAGAGATTATATTTAGCTTTTTCGACGATTTTAATCACTACTAATTAGGTCAGTTTTTCTTTTCCCAGAAAAATCCAACTATTTTTAACTGATTATCAACGATTTTTACTAACTTTTACAATAATAATTACTTTTTGACTATTTTTTGAACCCATACTTTCAGCAGTTTATAAACCTACTACTTTCTGTAGTTTTAAACCCGGTTAATTTTATTTTTTTGTGTTTTTTTAATGCGTTGTGTTTTTTTAAGGTAAAATAATTAAACAACAAATTTTAACGATTGAAACTAGTAAAATATTACAATATCATTTGTTCTCAGTCATAAAATTAAACATAATGAAAAACCTAATAACATCCTTCTAAGTTTTCTTCTTTGCCAGCCTCGTTTACGTTTCCCAAGTCAATTTTAGCTCCAAATGAGCACGACAAAAAGTCAAAACATTAGTTTAGACAAATAAAACAAATTTAAACTACAAGAAGTCATTTTTAGGCCAATTTTATAAAAAACTATTTTATTTCTCCAAAAATACAAATCTAATATAAAAACAGGAAATAAGATCAAAAGAATTATAACATCCTTATTTACCAGTTATGAATACTATAATAGACATGCTATATATTTCAAAATATATTCCTCTTATTAAGGATTTTAATATTTACATGACTTAAAAGAACTATTTAACCGAACACAAATTTCTCCATCAACACAAACTGAAACTTTATCTCTTGTAAAATCATTTGCTCTCATGTAAATACATGATCATCATAGATAAATAAAATAAAAACAACACAAATAAAAGGATAAGCTAACTATTTTTAAAACTCCTAATATAAATAGAACTTCCATTAACACTCATATAATCCATCATTGCTCATAGATATATACAAAAAAAATCAAGAGTACATAAAATTTTATAATCAATCTCTCATGTCAGACTTCTATTGACCCATATACTCATACACTTGACTTTGCATTCAGAAGACTCGTGCATTGAATTAAATATAGAGATTCACACCTATCATACTACCTCACTGTAAATCCACACAATTATCGCGTAAAAATCTTAATATCTTGAATGACCTTATATCACAAGGTTAATCCATATGAATATGAAAGACCATATTCATTTTCACACGCAGACAAAATCACATGAACTTCCTTTGACTCTCACCATCTGAATAACTTCATCTATATGATTTCATTATATTAGTAGAGTCAAAATATCTCCTTCTAGACGCATCATTAGTCAATGCATGTCCTAACAATCTCAACATGGTATTTTCTTTCCTAAAAATACTATGTCTTAATTTCAACTTCATAATTAACATCTCACTTTATACAAAGTCACACAATTTAATCATTACCAAAACTTAGAAAGCAAACAATCCAAAAATTACATAAACACAAAAAAACTAAAAAGTTTTCAATTAATTATATAATTAAAATTGTCATCAAATTTAATTAAACACAATAAACAAATATAAACAGAAACACATAAGCAAATCTTAATTTTTTTTAGCTTGAGCGAAAACGGACCTTACTTGAGCGAAAATCAATCGAAAAGCACACCCAAAATTCAGCCCATTTTTGCTAAAGCGAGATTTCTTCTCACTTAGACGGGAATGGGTCTCGCCCGAGCGAGATTCCTTCTCGCTTGAGCGAAAATGGACCCGAGAGCACCCCATTTTTCATCATATTCTCGATTGAGCGAGAATTTTCTCGCTTGAGTGAGATATGCATAAAAGATTTCTCAAAATTGATCTCATTAATATTTTCACCAAAATTTACATTCAAACTTGTATTTTTCATAAACCTACAACATTAAAATTGTCATTTCTTTATTTAGAAAGGTAGAGGTGCTCCCAATGAGCTACTCTATCAACATATATATTCATTATTCTTAAACCAAATCCAACTATCTAGATTTATAAAACAAATGCATACAACTCTTACACTTTAATTTAGACATCAATGCAATGCAACTCACTTTATAATGTGATTCAACACTTTCATTCTAAAAAAAAACATACCCAATAACTGATTCACATCACAATCAACATAAAATATAAACAATTCAATCTCAAAGAACATTATAATTTTCTAAAACACAAACATCGCTACAAGAAAATTCATACTAGTGATCACATCACCCCCGCATGCAGATCTTTTAATCTAGGGTTCTATTTGAAAATAAAACTAGTTTCCCTAACCTAACTTTGAGTAGTTGTGTTCACAAAGAGCTCTTATCCTACATAGCCCAAAGGTAGTTTAACCTGCATCATAGAGTCTTGATTAACGATCCAAATATGTCACTGGGACTCTGAACTAACAAGAATTAATCCTAAAGCTCTAAATGTCACATGCAAAGCCTATATCAAAGATAATCTATCAAGTTCAAAATCAACTCAATGAAAGAATGAGCAAAAATGAACTTACTCTGTCTAAAACTCTGATTAGGCAAACATGTGGTATTCTCTCCCATGAATCCAATGGCGAAATTCGATCGTCATTCTGATGACACAAATGTTCAGAAAGATAGAGAGAAGAAAGACAAATGAAAAAAAGAAAAAGTTTAGAGAGATGGTGGTTCTTTTAAAATGAAACCTTAATAACTGCTTTTTTGTTTATATACTTTTTTTCACTTTAATAATAAAATATTCAAGTGTCATTTAAAATATATCACTTCTACTCTAAAGCTATTTTATAGGTCCCTATAAAAATCCTCAAGGAAATGCAATTAGTCTAAAAAATACGACAAAATTACTAGGACGAGTCTAGAATTTGTCTAGCAAGAAGACAATTCTAGAGATAAATTTGACAAGTAGAAATGTCTTAAAATGTGGACAACATTTCATTACTCAAATCAAAGTTAAAATTCATGTACAAGACGTGTTAGCATTCCGGATACAGTCTCTCAATATTGGACTGGTTGTGATTGGAATATTTCATTGTCTTTACAGTAGATGCCTCATTTTTTTAATCATATCATGGTTAGGGAGGAACATGATCTCCCTAATTGGATTCTAGATGAGCCTGGTCGTTTCACTCTTAAATCGCCTAGGACTTTTTTTTTGGAACCAGGAGTTCCCTGTAGTTGGGGTAAATTCATTTGGTCTTCATATATTTGGCCTTCCAAAACTCTAGTACTCTAGAAAGTTTTTCATGTGTGGTTTCCTACAGATCAACATATTCAGAATAAAGGTTTGCTTATATGTTCTATGTGTACGCTTTGTGAAAAGCACAAGGAATCTATTCAACATTTATTTTTTTGAATGTTTTAATGCTTTGCATATTTGGAGTTGGGTTCGGAAAGTTTTTCTTACTTCGCATTTCTCTAATAAGGATTATCTTTTTTCTTTTATTAAGAGTTATGGTAGTCCTTTGGTTAAATTGATTAAGCCTGTTGTGATAACCTTTTCTATTTGGATGATATGGCATATGAGGAATTATTCTATATTTAAGGATAAGATTGATGTTTCTAGGGCTATTTCGGCAATTAAAGATTTAACTTGTCTAGTGAGAAATTCGTTTAAAGCTTCAATGAAGAATGATATGTTGGATTTCAACATGATTAAGTTTTTGGTGTTAATACTCGTACTAGTAAAGTTATTTGTCTTCTTCCTATTAGATGGGAGTTCACTTCATCAGGTTGGGTTAAAATTAACATTGATGGGTCTTGTTACTTGTAGAGGTATTTTTCATGGGAGTATGGGGGAGTTTATTAGTGCTTTCTCTGTGTTTCTTGAAGTTTAGACTGCTATGGTTGCTGAGTTTTATGGACTTATATATGTATGGAGGAAGCTCAAAAGATGGGGTTTACTAATGTATGACTTGAATATGATTTTACCTTGGTTTATGTTGCATTTATTGCTAGGACTAATGTTCCATGGATGTTTCATAATCGATGGAATACTTGTCTTAATTACTGTGGGAAAAATAGGTTTAGGGTTACTCGTATTTTTCGTGAAAGGAATGTGTGTGTTAATAAGTTGGCTAATTAGAATTTATTCATAGAGAATCATTTCATTGGTATAATAGGCTTCCATCTAGTCTGTTCTTAGAATTCTTTATGAATAGGTATAGTCTACCTATATATCATTTTTGTTAACATATGGGCTTTTGTTTAGTCCCCCCATATTTTTTTTGTATTTTTTTTAATAATACTTTTTTCATGTGATGACAGATGATTGTTGTTACTTGAGGTGTCAGCCTAGCTGAGAGGCCAAGTTGCATAGTGATGCCTAACATGAAAGTTTTAATAAAAAATTCATGTACACGACACTGCTATTTATAAGATATGAAGCTTGGAAAAGAAACATCTAACCCTAGATGACCTAATCCTACCCATAAATTGGAAAGCAAGTTTCAGAAGTCCTCTCAAATGAAAGTGTAACAAGTGTCATCCCCTCATTGGTGTGAATCCTCTTGGGAGAGTGACAAGTGGCAAAGGCGCCAAATGCTCATGTAGAACGCGCCTAACCTTAATTTGCATGGCAAGCTAGGGTTTTAACCTAACTTGGTGCCCAAGTTGGGGTTTATGACCAATTTGGTACCCAAAATCCTCCCCGAGGTTAGGATATTTCACCTAATCTAAATTTGGCCCAAATACAAGGTCTAAAAAAAAATCCTATGTTACTTGTCCCAAAATACAAGACCCATGATAAATTCCTAAACTACTTTGTACAACTTTTACAAAACTAAGAAGAAAAAAGACTCTTCAATGTATACAATAAGACCTCATCTACTTCAGTCTTCTTAGCCAATAATTTTAAGGCTGGATGGTTACAAAATTATCAAGTAAAAAAATTGAGAATTCGAATACTCAAAAATAGGGAACTAAGAGGAACACTAAGGAGACCTTTGTTACTTAGGGGCATTGGAAGTTTGTTCAGAACCATGTTTTAACTAGTAAAAATACATGAACTTGTTTATGGTCAAATAAATTTGGAAGTAATGACAAAATATTTGAAAGGCCTTTAAGAAGGTCCAACTGTTAACATGAAGTTGACTTGAGACCACATTTGATGGAGAAGTGGGCCTCTTCCATCATCATTCATGATCGTCAACATCTGACATTAGAAAGGAGAATGAGGAAAAAAGTATGTCATGCTTTTTGAAGAAGACATCGTACACAAAGTTGAAATCTTCTTTGTTGGTATTTGATTTCATATAAATTATATCACTAAGGTTGCAAGTCTCGGCTATGATAAATTCACTTATACTATCAAAACAAATGTTGAAAGAGGAAATAAACTCTAATATGAAATCCCTGGAAGTAAAATCGAAAGGATAAACAACTAATTCCCCCAAAACCTAAAAGTATCCAGGGTTTAAGATTGGCAGATTTTTTTCTTTTCTTTCAGTTCCTCACAATATGAAACCTTCCATTTAATATCCTTAGATTAGGCATCCTAGCTAGAAAAACAATGGGAGATGGAGGGAAAGAAACTTCCTTCATGTCTATTTGCTTAAGGCTAGTTATTGAATATGAGAATAAAAATGTGTGGATTGATTATGTTTGGATCAAGAAGGAGATTGTGATGTTGCGAGCGGAGAAATGTGAAAAATACAGAAAAATAATGTTAGAATTATAGGGCTCAAACAAGAGGGGGTGAATTGTTTTTGAAAGATTTTCGCAAGTATTGAAGGTAGAGTGAAAGGCTATGAAGAATTAATCAATGGAAAATCTGTCCAGCCAAATATAAAACTGTTTTTAAGCTTGATGCAAAAAATCAACCAGTTGTTTTTACGAAACAGTTGGTTGTTTTTATCAGCACTTTATAAAATCATTATTTTTGTTAGGGTTGGTCAGCCAATCGGGGAGACAGGCACAGGGATAACCAGAGCAGCCGATTCTAAATATTCATCCCCCTGACGATCAAGAAGGGGAGAATCCTTGACGAGGCTCTCAGCGTCGAGCTGATCCCTCCACCCAAGAAAGCATCAGGCCCAGAGAATGTCGACCGTAAGAAACGGTGTCGGTATCACAAGAACAACGAACATTCCACCAAGAAATGTCAGGCCCTCAAGGATAAGATAGAAGAACTTATTCAGGCCAGGCACTTGCAGCAATTTGTCCAAGGTAGCCAAGGCACAAGACGATCCCCCAGAGGGACGAGCCCGCGAAGCGGAGGAACCACTCCCTTCCGAGGGTGCGAGGAGATGATCGTCGACCCGAGCGTCAGCCAAGGAGAGATGAATCTCCATGTAGAGAAGACCCCCCTGCGGGAGAACAAGAGGAGAGGTGACCGGGAAATCATCAACACCATCGTTGGCAGGTTTGCCGGTGGTGGAAGCTCCTAGTGCGCCCGGAAGAAGAACCTCATAGCGGTGCACCAAGTTAACATGGTGTCATTTCGAGCGAGGATGTCGCCCATCACCTTCACCGATGACGATTTCAAGGGTGTCAATTATCAGAGGACGACCCAATGGTGATATCGGTCGACATCGATAAGTTTACCATCATGAAAACATTGATGGACCAAGGAAGTTCAGTAGATATCCTCTACTGGAAAATCTTCAAGGAGATGAGGAAACCAGAAGCAAAGATGGTGTCGTATGATGTCCATGTTGTCAGTTTCGCGGGCGAGAGGGTTAGTACTAAAGGCTACATTGAGCTTTATACCACCTTCGGCGAGGTGAAGAGCAGGAAGACCATTAAGATCTGGTACTTGGTAATTGATGGTAACACATCGTACAACATCCTCCTAGGACGACCGTCCATCAATCGGCTGAGGGAGATCATCTCAACACCCCACCTGGAAATGAAGTTCCCTTCACCGTCAGGGGACATTCTCACGGTGCATGTAGACCAAAAACTCGCACGAGAATATTACGCTGAAAGACTTAGAGTGGAATCGATGCAGAACAACCGGTCCCCAAAGCACAAATCCTCTCGGAAACAAAATTCTCCTCGTAGAGAAGCCCCACCTACACCGATGGAGCACACAATCGCTTTGTTGGATCTGGATCCCCGAATGACCAAGGATAGGCTGGAGGACAGGGAAGAACTACGCCGAGTACCCCTGCTCAACGAGGAGCACATCACCTGTGTCGGCACGACCATAAGAACATGGACCTCTTCGCATGGACAACATCTGATATGCTGGGAGTGAGTCCGGATATCATCACGCACAAGCTTTCAGTGTTCAGGAAGAACGCCCGATCGAATAGAAGAAGAGAAATCATAGAAAGGAGAAGAGGTTGACAGTTAAGGAAGAAACCGATAAGCTCCTATCGGTCGAGTTCATCCGTGAAGCCCGATACACCACATGGTTGGCCAATGTGGTCATGGTCACCAAACTGAACGAAAAATGGAGAATGTGTGTGGACCACGAACCTAAACAAGGTTACCCGAAGAATTCGTATTCACTTCCCAACATCGACCGGCTGGTCGATGGAGCGATTGACCACAAGTCCTTAGATAAGCATGCACCCCTGGGATAAGGAGAAGACGGTTTTCGTGACGGACAACGCCAACTACTACTATGAAGTGATGTCGTTCGGCCTGAAGAACTTTGGAGCAACCTACCAACGGCTCGTGGATAAGATCTTTAAGGGTCTTATCGGTCAGTGTGTGGAGGCTTACGTCAACAACATCATGGTGAAGTCTAATTCGTGTGACCATATCAAGGACCTTGAAGCGGTCTTCGAAGCCCTCAAACGGACGAACATGAGGCTCAACCCCGAGAAGTGCACATTCGGGGTTGAAGGAGGGAAATTCTTGGGTTTCATGCTAACCCACCCGGGGATTGAGGCCAATATGGATAAGTGTTGAACAATCACTGAGATGCGGAGCCCCAAAAACATAAAGGAGGTAGCTGATAGGGCATCTTCCCCCCCCCCCCTCCCCCCCTCACCAGGTTTTTGCCCTAGCTAGCTGAGAATGAGGCCGATGGTGTAGCTGCTCCGCAAGACAGTTAAGTTCAGTTGGGACGAGAAGTGTGAAGAAATCTTCCAACAACTGAAGGACTTCTTGTCGTCGCTAGCAGCCATTCAAAAGCCAAAACCCGACCAACCCATTGTGGTGTATCTGGCGGTCTTTAAAGAAGCGATCAATGCCTCGTTAGTTCAGGAAATGGAGAACGAAGAACGACCGATATACTTCGTCAATTAGATGCTCAATGCAGCCAAGACAAAATACCAGATGATAGAGAATGTGGCCCTCGCCCTAATCCTAACGCCTAGGCAGATGCGCCCATACTTTCATAATCACTCCATCATGGTAAGAACTGACTACCCTATTTTCAAAATTTTATCTAAACTCGACCTTGGAGAGTGAATGATAGGGTGGTCAATTGAGCTTTTAGAGTTCGACATCCGGTACAAGCCGAGAGGTGCCATAAAGTCTCAATGTTTGGCCGACTTCTCCGCCGAGCTCACACCTCTGCCAAACCTCTTGGTCGGATGGACACTATATGTGGACGACTCCTTAAACAAGACCACATGTGGAGCAGGAGTCGTCCTCGAAGGACCTGGTGGTCTCCTCTTGGAGCAAGCCCTCCAATTTGGGTTCAAGACCACCAATAATCAAGTAGAGTATGAGGCTCTTCTCGCCGAGGTAACTTGCAAAAGCGACTCCCAAGTTATGATCAGCCATATCAAAGGGGAATTCGAGGTAAAGGAGCCTTTGCTCCAAAGATACTACCACACGGTCCTTAACAACATGACATTCGCATGGTCGTTCGCCATCTGGAGGATTGACATCATCGGACCCTTTGCCTAGGGAAAGGGTTAGAAAAAATTCCTCCTAATCGGAGTTCACTATTTCACCAAATGGATCAATGTTGAGCCACTCGCATCCATTTCCGCCAAAAACGTGAAAAACTTTGTTTGGCGAATATTGTGTGCTGGTTCGGTTGTGCCACACACAATAATAACTGACAATGGCCGACAGTTTATCAACCGAGGGCTCCAATCTTTCTACAATAACGTCAGTATCAAGTTCATAACAGCCTCGGTCGAACACCCCCAGAACAATGAGTAGGCCGAGGCTGCCAATAAGGTCATCCTGAACGAACTGAAGAACCGGCTCAACAAAGCAAAAGGTCGATGGACCGAAGAACTACAAGAAATCCTGTGGGCATATCGTTGCACCCCCCACACGACCACACAAGAAATACCATATAGCCTAACGTACGGAACCGAAGCAATGATTCTGGTCGAGGTAGGCGAGCCTACATTCCGAAGGAAGATGTTTGATCTGATCCTGAATGAAGAGAGTCTCTCGGTCAACCTAGATTTGGTCAACGAGCTCCGCGAAAGAGCAAGATTCGAGAAGCAGCATGCAAGCTTTGGGCGGCGAGACGCTACAACACAAAGGTCCGACCGAGGAGCTTTCAGAAGGGAGACCTCGTCTGGAGGATGAGAAGCGATGCAAGGAAGAATGAAGACAAGTTTTCATCCAACTGGGAAGGGCCCTTCCGGATCCGAGAAGTTGCAGCTGGGGGCACGTACCACCTAGAGTGGTTGTTAGAAAAATCATCATACCCTGCTAATACCGCAAAACCTCAGATCGCTCTAGAGGAAGCCTTAACCGGCACACCCTACTGATACCGCAAAACCTCATTTTGATATGGATGAAGCCTTAGCCGACATACCCTGTCGACATCGCAAAACCTTGGTTTGGTCTGGATGAAGCCTTAATCGGCATACCCTGCTAATACGACAAAAGTTGGGTACAGTCAAAGGTGTAGCCTTAACCGGCTTACCCTACTGACACCTAGAAAAATCATGTTCGGTCTAGATGAAGCTCAACCGGCATACCCTGTCGAAACCTTAAAACGCATTACGACCGATGAACTTGTTCAATTAAGTTATCCAACCGATGAACTTAACTTGTTCAATTTCTTTGATCATTAAGCTACAATGTACGAAGAAACATCCATTTCATATATGAAGTAAGAAAGGAGGAGGTCACACCCCAGCCTCAAAGGTAAAGCGATAAAGGGTCACATGTTGGCCGAAGCAAAAAAAAATGCTAAAGCCTAAGACTTACTAGTCTTCGCCTTCAGCACCTTCAGTCGATGCAGGTTGCGTTGTTCTCTTCAAAGCCCTCACTTCAGCCATCGACAAGATTGGACCCTCAAACAGTTTGTTTTCAGGTTCGAAATCACCGGACGGTGGCGGACCATTGTAGAGGATGTTGGCCTGACGGACGGCCTGGAAAAAACTTTGGTTGAGTAGCTCCAAAGTGTCGTCAAAATTTTTATCCAGCTTCACCTTGACTGTTTCCTTCTCAGCCTTCATCTCGGAGTTCTCGGCATGCAATACTAAGATCTTATTATATGTCCCCTCTACGACCTTCTTCATTTGTGCATTCTCGGCCATAATCTCCACAACTCGTTGCTCAAGCTCAGCCGCTCGGTCTTCGGCGATCTCCCGCTCAGCAGCTTCTGAGCAAGCCTCTCCGCATGCTCAATGTTAACCGCGGGAGACTGCTTCAGGTTTTCCGAAGCTTTTGAAAGTTCGTGCTCAAGCCGAGATATCTTCTAGGCATGGTGACCCCAGTCCTCGGAACCCAGGCGGGCCAAGACAAGCGCTTGGCACATCATCCCGATGTTGCCTTGGAGCAAGTCTTCCAAGGGGACGCCCCATATGAGCTCTCACGTTGGCTCAGGCAGACCAATCTTGACCCCCCTGCAAATTGTAAGTCACCTGCCAACCCCGACAGGGGTGACATGGAAACCTCCATTGTACGCTCGATCGCAGAAGGGGAGATTGGCCGGTTAAAGTCATCTGTTGGCGGAAAGTCAACGTCTATCGGTGTTCGGCGCAGAGGAGGTGGTGTCAGCATTAACCCGGGGGAGCCGGTGGTCGTAGTTATGTTACCCCCTCCCTCGGTCTTTCTTGATTTTCCTGAAAGGGCCAGCACCACCATACGATCCCTTTCCAACCGCTAGGGCCTCAATACTCGGCCTACCCTTCTGCTGAGCGACCCTTTCCTTGAAGACGTCCAACAAGCCCTTCGATTGAGAAGAGTCTTGGTTCATGAATGGCAAAGAACGGAGAGCCAAAGAAGAAGAAGAAGAGGTAGGACGAGACAAAGAAGACATGACTAATCTTGTGAAAGACAAAATATCAAAGTAGTAGCGTAGTGTCTCGGCATTGTTGGGACCACTATTTATAGCCCTCGAGAGTCTCGGAGACGAAGCATCACAACCATGTCAACCTTAGATCTTTTCGATCCAACGGTCCTCGTTACTTGGCACCCAAAAAACCTCTCATCAATGTGGGTCATGTCATGCCAGCAGGCACCGCTTGACGTTGCGTCAGGTATCAAGAAGTCCAATCGTCACGCCAAACTCATAAGCTCGACTGACACATCACTCTCAAAGGACTCTTCAAATTAATCATCCTCGAGCCTGGGGGCAAGTGTACCGGTGAGGGTTGTACGACTGATGTCATGTCTCAGTCCCAATCACTAGGTCGACAGAGGTAAAGGTCCACGTCCATGGGGCCGACTAACAATAGAAGTCCAATTACACTCAATCAAGGTCAGCGAAGCTAATCCACAATTAAGAGCTAGGTAATGCAGCCATAAACGCGGTCAAACTCCTTAACCTGGCCCAATAAGGATAGCCCACCAATGGTAATATAAATAGCACATATTTCAAGAATCAGGTACGTCATCATATACAGTGCTCTGAGAACCGAGCGTCGAATACATTTGTTGACTTGAGCGTCGGAGTGCCTTCTGTAGGTACCCTCCGAATCTGGATTACAAGAAGACCGAGAGTAGAGACTAGGAAGGAAGAGCAAGGAGTTTACAAGGAAGGGAGTTGAAGGACAGTACAACCTACCGATAGAGGGAGAAAGAGGAATCCTCTCAATAGTTCTTTAGGCCCCAACTCCTATATATATATATATATAAATAAGTAAAAATATATTAAAATATTACAAGTAAATTTTATCATTTATCACAAAATAAATAGAATACAAGGTTCAAAGGATACATGGACAATGCTTAAGAACATAAAATAAATAGAAAACAAGATTCAAAGGAAACATACGAAAGATGAAAAAATGAGAATTAAACACACTCTTAATTAATTGTTGGATCACTAACTGAAATTTAAGATGTGAAACCTCCATCTACATATAAAATTTGCCCATTGATATATGATGCAGCAGGAAGACAACGAAATGCAACAAGTGATGATACTTCGTTGGGTTCTCCAATACGACCGGAAGGTATTTTAGATGTTACATTAGCATCAAACTCTTTTGGTCCACTTTTCTCCTGAAAGAACAACAATTACTATGATATTAACATATGAGAAATAAAAAACATAATGGTAACATATGTGTCAAATAAGAAATTGCACAATTTTTTTTTATCGGCAATAAAAAATTAAATAAATAGGAACCACTTTAGGGGTGGTTCAACCCTTATACAAGAAATTGCACAATAAATACCATTTTACACATAACACAGTTCTACCAATACCGTAATACCTTAACCATCAATTTTCCCTATGAAGTAAGGAAGGTAGGTTAAGCCTATCCACTTGAAAGCCTATGACATATGACATTACCTTTTAAGTAAACCTTTTAATACAATAAATTTGTGACTATTTTGATTAAATAATATTTAATTTTTTACTTTTATTCAATGTAAGAACTAAAACTTAAAGTTATACTTAAGTTTCTAACAAGGGTATATACCAATACATAAATGTGTCTAATTCATGGTTATAAAAAATTACCTTTGGTTGTCTCTGGTAAGCAGCGAAAAAACCTACATCGCGACTCATCTATTTGGGTATAATTAAGTAGGAGTCACGTTTAAGACACACAAAATCTCCATGGTGAAACTATATAAAGGGAAGTGGACATGAATGTCTAAGATTAAGCAGGAATAGAAGTAGAAAAAGTATTTAGGTTCCTTCCCTCTACCCAGACAAACTATCTCGAACTCTTTACACCTATGCAAGGATAATATCCATCACGGGTACCTTTTAAAAAAATGTCTACACTCTCAACGAAAGCTTGAAGCATGGATGGTTGTCGAAATTTCGAGAAAATCTCTCGGACTCAGTTATCCACCCACACGTAGTTGGCCTCTCGAAACTCCTCACCCCTATATGAACTTATGGAAGTAAGAAAAGGATGCCAAAAACCCTATGTCATTCCTACCTACAAGATCAACAACAACTCGAGAGAACTTGCTAGTGCTTTCGGCATCAATAGAGCTGAAATTAATATCTACAGCCATCACCCTTCCTCCACTTGGACCCTTAACATAGAAGAAAACAAAGTGCTAATAGAAAGAGAAGACATGGTTACCTCCGAAGACTCCTCAACCGATACACCCACAAATTCTAAAAAAACAAACACTCTCGACATTCAGATTCTTCAAGCAAATTTACGGGTAAAGTGTAAGAAGTGGATCCCACTACCACTCCTATTTATAGGTGGAGGAAGGGGCGAATATGAACCATCTTGCCCATTCTAAACCGTTGGATCATGTCGGCATCAACGGTCCAGATCATCTGACCTTGCACATCTTGACAGTATGTCACATCCACGCGCCTCAAATGCCCAATTAGTTTTCCCACTCGACTCCTAGGTCGTGTAAGCGGTCACACAGCGTAACAGTCACGTGGATATACTGGCCAACAAGAAGATTAACATCCGGCGTAGCGGTTAGCTGACTTAGCGATCACATAGACCCTACATAGAATTCCTCTACTAGGGCCTGGGGGCATATAGCCCGGGGCAGGCATCCAGCTAAAGATAAAGAAATTTTTCTTTCAAAGACTCTATGTGACACTCAAAAAATCATTCCACTTGAGCCTGAGGGACAAATGTACTACCGGATGGCCGAGTGGTCAATGGCCTTTCGGCTACTTAACCTAAATAGAACCCTTCAAATTCCATTTAAACATAATCAAGCCAGTTTATTTGCAAAGAGTTAGGACACCATCGGACCCTCTTTTGTACCCCACGAACGAACCCATAAATGTAGGCGTTCATCCAAAAGGTATAAATACCAGAGACAGACAGACGCTTAAGGTAATTTTTTTCTCTTTTAACCCACCTACATAGTGTACTAGGACTAACTTGATCGTCAGAGTACATTTGCAAGTTCCTCCCACAATCATTCGGAGAAACAAAAGACTTGACTGAAGACTATAGCACCTGAAGACCGAGAAGACCAGAAGCAAAAGATAAAAGAATTTTCTCTAAGAGAAACCCAACCTTGTAAAAACATTTATATTTATAACCTTTTTAAAACATTACCAAATTGGACATGATCCAAATTTACAATACTAATCTGCTACTCTTGATCTTAACTTCTTTTCTACATTATCAATATCCATTTCATATCTTTAAACTTACCATGACAGATTCCAAGAGTGGAGTCCAAATTGGTCCAGGTGCTACAGCATTTGCACGAATGTTATCCTTTGCCCACTCCAATGCCACGTTCTTGGTGAATTGATTCATGGCTCCTGAATTAAATTATATATTTAGATCAAATATCTTCTACCATCCATTTCATTCATATCAACAAGTTAGATTCGGAAAATTTCAAAATGAAATTAGTA